>ENA-UEPG01001561-UEPG01001561.1-human-gut-metagenome-genome-assembly--contig:-NODE-1561-length-17316-cov-3.049365_pt1 | contig 17316 bp, 17 predicted proteins | sample MGYA00242893_ERZ507902 | MGnify/ENA primary metagenome ERZ507902 (study PRJEB26167, sample SAMN06115491) | human gut metagenome | host: Homo sapiens | place: China:Gansu | collected 2015-04-23... | reverse complement strand
ATATGTAACATGCCGCAGACCTGTTCACCAGTCATATAGACCTCATTGGCTATAGGAACAGGCAAATCCTGAAATTCAAGTATCTTTTTTGAACATTTCTTAAGTATCCTCATCATCATTATGTACTCTTCTGACTGCTTTGTAATCACTCCATCCATATGTTATCTTTCTTTTTGAGTTAATACTCTAGCCAAATCACTCTCTTTATACATATATTTACCACCTATACAAGAACATGGAATAATCCCGTATTCCCTATAGCTTTGCAAACTTCGTTTGGAGATATTCAAAGCCAGACAGACCTCTTGGGCATCCAGTCACTTTTCCATTTCAACCGGTCCAATTTTCTTTTTAACGGATTCGATCTGTGCAGATAAACTCTCTATTTGCAGTTTTAACTGTAAATACGCATTTTTCTCTATAACAACTAATTCCATAACAAATTTGATTTATAATTTTACTATTTTACAACGCAAATAAACGCACATCTCCACACTTGACAAAGCATTCAGAATTAAAGTCATCCGTTGGCGTGCATTGTCACCCCAAGCATACAAAATATCCTCATTCAGACAAATAACATATCTAACTATTTCAGTAGCCCTGCCACCGATTTCTGCTCCTTCCATATTTTCATTCCATAGTTATACCTATTACGGCTGCTTATCTATTTTCTTCCAAAACATCGTTCACAAAACAGGAAAATTCCAATACTAAGTTTACCTACCTCTCCTATATAGCCACAAAATAAAAGGGAAAGCCTCGTTATCTGCATCCATACAGTAACGAGACTTCTCCTACTCATTTTCCGTCATCCTATATTTTTATACCCTTGTTTTGTTTCACAATCCCCTTTTCCTTTACATCTGCTTTCTGCCGTGTTTCCGAAAAGTGCTCCTTCAACAGCTTCCCTGCCAGTTTCTTCGCCTTCTCCTGCAGCTCATCATACACGTCCCATCTGTTCCGACCCGACAGCTTGTTTTCTATCTTTTCAAATTTTTCATGGAAACTGAACTCATCGGGGTATTCATCCACCACTCCGTCTCTCGGATAGCCCTTGTCCATGATATACAGCAGTGTCATCCGGTCATAATTATATGGGCTCCGCGTCAGTCCCAGTCCCTTGTCCGCATCAGTCAGCCTGTAATAGTTCTCCCATGTGGGGGTAAGGTCATAAGTCTCACTGTCCGTTGCGTTTTTCAGTACCGACCTGGCCTGGAATGCCCGCCTTATCGTTTCCTCGTCTCCCCACCAGCCGAAACGGTCATGGCAACGGTTCACTTTTCCTTCCATCAGCGAGGGCCATCCCCTCAGTTCATGGATTGCCAGGGATTTCACCGCAAACTCCGGGGCAAAGAAGTCATTCTCTATGTATTTATACATGTAATCACTATATTGTATTTCTCCGACTATGTCCCTGCTGAATAGCAGTACCCCCTTGTCCGTCTCAACACCCGTATAATACGTGTTCCCATGTTTCAGGTCATCCAGCATCTCCGCTGTCACTTCGGGCGACGCAGCCTTTATCTCCCGCCACATCTCCGGTGTAAGCCGCCGGATATAGTTCTCGCCACTTGACAGCGGGTCCATGTCCTTTCACAGGCAATACACCACTTCCGACAGACGCAGGTATCTATGCAGCTTGATACCATGTCCGTCCATTGCCTTTTCCAGCCTTCGCAGATAATCATCATTGTTCCCTTCCCGCAAACGCGGTACAATCCCCATATCAGGCACGTTATAGTACATCATGCCCATAACAGGCATTTCCGTTTCCTTCAGTGCCTTTTCCACATCTTCCAGCATAAACTCCAGAAAACCTTCCTCACCCGTACCTTTCATGCTGACATGCACCGGCTTGAAATGTTCGTCCACTGTGACATACACACTGCCACCGTTCATATTCTCTTTTTCCATCCGTCAAAAATTTAAATGTTCATTCCTTGTCCTTTTCCCTTTGCCGGAATCCGCACCCTCATTTCCACGTTCGGGAACCGCACGTTATCCGGCCTTGCCACCAGTGACGAGACTATCCGCTCCTGCTCTCCCGTCAGCGGTACGGGCTGCCGTTGCAGGTTTCTCAGCCTGTTGAAGTTCCTCAGCGTAGGTGCCATGTCGCAACATGCCACACAAATCCCGTATCTCACCATATCCGAAGAAACCGTCTGTCCGTCACCGATTTTAGCCCGGTATGCGGCATCCAGCGGAGCCACTTCATAAAACCTCAGACTCCCGGGTTTCCGCTTGCCGTCAAAAAAACGTTCGGCCAGCCCGCTCAGAAATGCGTCCAGCATCCTGTCCCCGCCGTCCGTCTTGTCAAACAGCAATACCTTCCCCCCGTATTCCACCGCCATGCAGGTGGGGAAAGCCGCCAGCCCGCTGCGTATCACATCCCCGTCCATTCCGAAACGGTGTCCCAGGCACCTGTAATCCTCGTTCTCCAGCAAGGCCGTATGTTCCGCCGATGATGACAGATGCTCAATCCCCCTTTCCTCGCAGAATGCCGCATCCCGGAGCCTCACCACCCCCGACGGATGTATCCTTTCCCGTTCCAGCACCGGACAGAGCCGTTCCAGATAATCCGTATTGTCCGTACCGAGTATGGGAGGAATCATGCCTTTGTCCTTAAAATCGAAACGGAACATTCAGTGGTCGGGAACAAATCTCCGTCCTGCCGTATGAAACCTCACATTGTTGCCGATGTAACGGGAGAATCCCTCTTCCCCCTGCCCGCGCATACTCAGATACACGGATTTGTAGAAAGCGTCCAGTGTCATGTACAGGCTGCCGCTTTCCACCGCCTGCATTTTCCTTTCTTCCATAAATTCTATAGGATTAATTGTTTCTTCTCTTTCTTCTGCGGAGCGATGGGGGCGGCGTGCCTCGCCTGCCGTTGTCTGTCAGAAGGCTTTTGTCCCGGTGTTTCCTGCCTGCGGTATGTCTCCGGTGACTTGCCGGTCTTCACTTCTTCCGAATGCGGACGCGACATCGGATGTGACTTTTCCATACTTCCGGTCCGGCTTATCCGTGCGCCCAGCCTGAATTCCCCATCCGTGATATGGAACTCCGATTGCAGCAAGTCCGCCGCCAGCTCCCTTGCCTCTTTCTGCAAGGCCGCATAGCCGAAGTCGTGTGCCGACAGAGGCGCGTTCATCCGTGCCTTCATACTGTCTTCCAGCTTCTCCGCCAGTTCCCTGAACTCGTACTCATAACTGAAAGGATGCACCTTGTCTGCTGCAACAATCCCGGCGTACCCGTTTTCCGAAATGTACAGCAATGCCGCCACGTCATAGTTCCGGGGCGAGATGCCCAGCCCGAACTCCCTTGTCAGCCGGTCAAAATTATGGAAATCGGGCCGCAGGTCGAACTTTGCCCTGCACACACCGCCGTCCAGTACGCTTCTGTCCGCGAACTTGTCGGGAGTGAAGCTCACCACCGATCTGCGCAATTGTGCGTCCGTACTCCGCAAATCCGCTTTGGACAGTTTTTCGATGCAGTTGTCCGCCAACTCCGCCACCCGTTTGGTGGGCAGGTCCATCTCGTATATCCGCAGAGTTTCGGGTACTTTGGCCACGCTGAAGAAGCCGTCGGCCAGATGTTGCAGGTAACTGTTACGTGCCTTCATTCCTTTCGGAGTGTCCGAGAACAGCATCACTCCCTCTTCGGTGGCCACTGCATACACCCGGTTTCCCGTTTCGGAAGTTTCCGTTACCGCAGCTTTCCGTCTGTCCGTTCTCCGGGCGATACGGTTCCAAATATCATTCAGGATTGACATAGCCTTGTATTTTTAGATGTGAATAACCGGCGCAAAGAAAGCCGTTCGCCCGCCAATCCGCAATACCGCGCGCATGAAAGTCGTCCGTTGGCGGCTGTTGGCGTGTGGCCCTTACGCCAGCCGTGCGTCCAGCATCCGGTTGTAGCTCCTGCGCAGGGAGTCGATGAACGGGGTGGTGTCCGTACAACGGTCAAAGACCTTGCCGCGCTTGGTGTACAGCGCATTGATTTTCAGATGGAACACTTCCTCGAAGACGCGGATGACATCCACTATTTTCAATTCCCGGCCTGCCGCCGTACCTATCGCGCCGGCTGCCATCAGTGCTGCCACCAGCTCAATCAGGTCGCTGTCCGTACCGTTCCATGTCAGTGTGACGGAAGTTCTCTTCCCGTTTCCATGTACCGTCTCAGTCTTGAATCCGGCGGACGTGCCGCCATGACGGAGCATCTCCTTCAGCATTTCCGCTTCCGCATCCAGCAACGCCAATGTCTTGCCGATGAACACGTCATAAAGAATATGGCGGCAGCCTTCCGTTATTCTGTCGCAGGCCTGCCGCATGAAGGCCAGTTCTATTCTCGTGTAGTTCAACCGTCGCAGCTGTCCCACGAGGTCCCCTTCAGGCGAAAGCGCGGCAAGGCGGTTCACAAAATCGTCATAGGCGGCAGGCAGCTCATCGGCCACAGATCCGGCACCGTTTATATAAGAGGCGAACAAATCGAAAAGGGAGGTTTCCACCAGTGTCTTCATCGTATCATGTTTTTAGGTTTTACAATTCAGCGCTCCATTCATCCTGCCGGAATAGGGACAAGTGCCGTGCCTGAAAGGGTAAATATATAAAACACTGATAGTAAGCTGTATAAAAAATGCCCGAAACGCTGTGTGCATAAAAATGCTGTGTACCGGACATGACGTGTCCAAATTCCGGACATATTCTAATCCAAGCGGTACCTCTTCAGTTTCAGGTAAAGCGTGCTCCGGCTGATACCCAGCAGTCTGGCGGCAGCTTTTCTGTCATTCCCTGTAGCCTCCAATGCTTTCCGGATACTCTCCCGTTCCGTCCTCTCGTCGTTCAGGGCATAGACCTCTGTCTGTCCGGACTTGTCCGGCAAATTGATGTCCCTGGAAGTGATCCAGTCATCTTTCGCCAGCAGGACCGCACGCTTCACAGCCCCTTTCAGTTCCCGTATGTTTCCCGGCCACGGGTATGCCCTCAGCCGTTTCTGAGCCTCCCGGTCAAAGCCTCTCACGTCCCTTCCCAATTCCCGGTTGGCGGCATCCAGCATGAATTCCGCCAGAGGAATTATGTCTTCGGGGCACTCTGCCAGCAATGGCACATACAGAGGAAATTCATTCAGACGGTGGAACAAATCTTCCCTGAACCGTCCTTCGGATATCGCCTTCTCCAAGTCCTCGTTGGTGGCAGCCACCAGCCGGATGTCCGCTTTCACCTCTTCCTTGCCGCCTACGGGCCGGTAGCGTTTCTCCTGCAATGCGCGCAGCAACAACATCTGTACTTCCATGCCCAGATTGCCCACCTCGTCCAGAAACAGTGTTCCGTGGTCGGCCATGGCAAACATGCCCGTCTTGTTTTCCGCCGCTCCGGTAAAGGCTCCCTTCACATATCCGAACAGCTCCGATGCCGCCAGCTCCTTCGGGAGCGCCCCACAGTCCACCGCGATGAACGGCGCGTCCGCCCGCCCGCTCAACGCGTGTATCTGCCGAGCCACATACTCCTTTCCGGTCCCTGATGCGCCACGTATCAGCACGGCTAACGTATCCACCGGAGCCACCAGCCGGATATGCTCCTGCAATCTCAATGCCAAAGGGCTTTTGCTTGTATAAAATCTTTGTTTTGTATTGTCGTCCATTTTCTTACGTTCCAATGCTTTCCTGATAATACCAAGTACCTTTTCTGTCTGCACAGGTTTGGGCAGGTAGTCCACGGCACCTTTTTTAACCGCTTCCACTGCACCGGGTATGTCCCCGTAACCTGTCATGATGAGAAAAGGAATACGATAGCCATGTATATTCATCCAGTCCAGCAGTTCCATACCATTACCGTTGTTGAGACGAAAATCCGACAATACCAGATCCACATCATGATTGTCCAAAAAATCCTTCGCAGCATCCACGGATAATACATAACGAGCATTGATACCGTTTTTCACCAGCCAATTTGTGGTGGTACGTGCATACACACGGTCATCCTCTACTATCAATACGGTTTCCATATATTTTTCTCTTTATTTTTTTCGCTTTCTCAACAGCCTGTTCTACAGCTTTAATCAGTTCCTTTATTCTTTCGTCTAATAAGCCACCCCATTTTTCGGAAGGCATGGAAGCCATTTCCCTCAGTTTACTTTGGGGAATGTTTATACGAATCATTTCCCAAAGCGGTGCGGCTTTGTGTATGATACTTTCTAACTTCTTATAATCTCCTATGGAAAAAGCATCTCTTATTCCGGAAAGTTCCTCTATTGTATCCTTTATAAACAGGTCCAACATCTCTTCCACATTTTCTTCTCCTTCTATGATAGCAGCGAAATTCGGTCGATTCATTTGTAAAACTGCCGCCAGCAACTCTTCCTCAGAAAAAGGCTTATACAGACAGTCTGCAAAACCTGCGGTAAGATACTCTTCCTTGTTATCGGAACGTGCCGTGATGGCTATGACGGGAATTTCCCATGCCCGGAGAATGTTCGAGGTCCTCAACAGTTCAAGGACTGAGAAGCCATTCGCACCGGGCATCTGTATGTCGGTCAGCAGAAGGTCGTATTCCTGTTTGTTCAGACAATCCATCAACTCCTGGACATCCGTGCAGCAGTCACAGTGAATCTGACTGCGAGAAAGCACTTTACTGATGACTCCCAGCTGGATACGATTGTCGTCAATGACCAGCACACGGATATCAACGGGCAGTTCACAAACAGAAAAAAACTTCTCTTCCGGACGGGCGCACTGTCCGGCCGGTAGCATAGGCAGGAAAACAGAAAAACGGCTGCCTTCACCGGGTACACTCTCCACTTCCACATGCCCCTGCATTGAGGATACGAGTCGGGCTGTGATTGCCAACCCCAACCCGAAGCCAGGGATATTACGCGCATTGTCAAGTCTTTCGAAAGCTCCGAATATTCGTTTTTTCTCCTCAAAGCCTATTCCCATACCCGTATCCAGGACAGAGATGTGGAGATTTCCCGACCGGTATTCCGCCTCAAGAAGCACCTTCCCGTGGGATGTGAACTTCAGGGCGTTGGACACTAGGTTTCCGACTATCTGCCGGATATGCGAGCTATCACAGCTGACTATAACGTCCAAACCGGAGAAAGATGTGGTGAACGCAAGGCTTTTCTGCCGGGCGGCAAGGCGATGACTGTCCGCTATTTCTTCAAACAGGGTTTTCAAGCTAAAGAGTGTATCTTTGGAGCGTACCCCATCTTCATCCAGCCGATGATATTCCATCAGCGTGTTTACCAGAGCAAGCATATAATCGGACAAATGTAGGATGTTGCCCAGATAACTGGCCCTACAACTACCATCGCTTTCCAAAGGTATCTGTTCCACACAGCCTCTGATAGCTGCCAGCGGAGCACGCAGGTCATGGGCCACCGAGGCCATCAGCTCCTTACGTGAACGGAGCAGTTCCCTGTTCCGTTTATCGGACTGCTCAAGCTCCCTCTCGTATCGGAGACGGCGGTTTAAGTCCCGGTGAATGACGATATACAATATGATTGCCAGTAAAGAGATAGATAAGGCCAATCCAGCTACCATATAGTAGGATTTGTCCCGTTCAAGTACGAAGGCTCTATAGTGTTCGGTAAAACGTGCATCGTTTTCTCGTTCAAATTCAGAAACTATACCGTTCATTCTTTCGTTCAACTCCATGCTGCCGATATATAGGCTGTCCATCTGTGCCTGTATTTGCACTAATCTTTTAGCCTGTTCCAAGGAGACCCTTTTATTCAAAGAGTGGAGCATACGTGTTGTCATTTCGATTGAAGGGGCGAGTGATAAAGAGTGCTGTTTACATTCAGCCTCTTCCCGCTGTTGCAGATAAACAGATTTGTTCTCCTTTTTCGTAAAAACGTTCCAGATATTTTTTTTCTTTTTAGGAATATCTTTTGTATCGGATTCTAAAAAGGCAATATTTCCCTTTGGCTGTACAGCTTGTTTCCGAGCGGTCAGTATAATGGTAGGGATACTTTCCTGTACAATGTTACCTATACCCAGCAATTCATTGAAAGCATGCATTGTCTTAGAAAGAAGGATTTCTTTATTCCAAAGAAGAAGACATAATGAGTCAATACGGCTTTTTTGTAATGGAGCATGAACATACTTCTTTAGAAGTTGCAGACAATCGCAAACCTCGTATCGTTTGCGACTATATTTCCTCAAGTCGTCATCATTCCATGTTATGGCAATTTCTGCATAGGCAGAGAGATCCAACAAGCCAATGTAGTTCTTTGTTGCCAAACGATGTATCGCCGCCAACTCCTTTTCTTCTTTGCGCAGCATGTGTCTTAGCACCTGTTCCTGACGGAACTGATAAACAATGAAAACTAACAGTAAGACTAAAATGGTATAACCAAAACATATTTTTAACTTTAACCACATAATGCTACCAACTGCAAATTTATATAATGTTCACATCAATAAGTGCAATACTTGGGGCAAAATAAAACCTTATTAGTATATGATGGCACTAATATTAAATCATCTTGTATTAGCAAATTGCACTAATAATATTGTATTGTTAGCTGATTAATAATAAACTCGGTATTATGTTAACATATTAAAGTTAATAATCGCCTAAACGTTTTCATCTTAATACACTGAAAAAGAAATAAATACAACTAATAGAGCATAATTTGCATACACATAGTGTGTTATTGTTATACTTATTCAAATATAAAGTTTTCTGAATTGTGATGCAGTCATTCCCAAATGTGCCTTTACATACTTCCCGAAGAAAGACTGGTTGGCAAAACCGAGTTCGTAAGCAATAGCCTGTATGGGCTTGTCCGAGTCCATCAGCCGATTCCGTATTTCATTTGTCAGGCAGCGGTTGATGATGGACGAGGCGGTTTCGCCTGCCACATGTTTGCAGACCGTAGAAAGATATTTAGGCGTTATGCACAATTTGTCCGCATAATATCCGACATCCGTTTTTTGTGGGACAGAGGCACATAGCAAATGAATGAATCTGTTAAACAAACTATTGGCAGCAGACAACTCCCAATCTTCATGATTGCGATATTGTTTGGCTGCAATGTTCAGGGAGTCATGAATAAAAGTTGAGAGCAGGGCATATAATCCTGCATTATTGTCAGCCAAAGCAGGATGTTTCAGTCTGGCTTCCAAAAGATGAAGGTATGATTGGAGAATTTGGATGTTACTTTCCTCCAAACAGAGTTGTCGCTTATCCTTAATAATGGAATAGGTTCTCCAGTTTTTGGGTGAAAAAAGAGAAAATTGTTCCAATACCTTCAGCGGAACGGACAGGTAGCTGCCGGTAAAAGATTGACCATATCCAATTACATTTATAGAATCGCCCGGAAAGACGATAAGTATGTTTCCGCTTCTCAGCTCATATAATGTTCCGTTCAGACTGACGGTGACATTATCCTGTCGGCAGAATAACATCCTGAGCATGTCTTTTCCTGTTTTCAGCAAAGGACAGTCTGCACGCCATTGATTCTGCAATGCGATGATATTGGTGCTATTTGTATTTGATTTTTCCATGCGCATACGTTTTATGTAGTTTCTTTTTTATGATAAGGCAACAAGAGAACCATGCCTGCTGTCCCCAACAGCAACAAAACCGTCTGCCCGGTAATATCCTTCATCGCCACAATCGCCGATTGCACGGTGATACGTCCTTTTAGAGAGGTGGCGGCAAATTGTTCCGCCTCTGTTGTTCCTTTGCCTCCGGCTTGCCCCATGCGTTTGGTTTGTACGAAAGTACTGGAGGCAAGCGTGTTTTCACTGTCCACCGTCTGCACCAGACGAGTAACATTGTATTGTTGCCTGTGATTCAACCAATTGGCATAGATAGATGAGCCAACCACAGGGGCAATGGCATTGCGCATCCATATCATCAGAAACACGAAAGTGGCGAGATAGCGTGACGGTAGTCTTTTCATACCGAAAGCAGCCACAACGGAATAAAGCATCAACAACCCCGTGTAGTTCAATATCGTGGGAAGTATCATGTTGCTGAACAATCCCATGGTCTGGTATTGAAAATAAAGATAAGTGTTAGATGCCGCCATCAATAGGAAAGCCACACAGAAAATTGTACGAAACCGAACTTTTTTCACGACCAAAAGTATAGACAGTAGCAGTCCGAACAGGCATCCGGCAATCGCCCATCCACTCAAAGAGGCACTTTGCAAATTATTAATAGGCGTGGAGAGTTTGGCGAACGTGCCGACAAAGATAGTAGCCGAATTGAACACCATAGTCAACATGAAGATCAACATAGACATCCACACATTGCGATAGGTAAAGACATTTAACGGAAGATACGCTTTTTCCCCGTGTCGCAACGAAAGAAAAAGGAAAGCTCCGCAGGAAATCAGCAGCAACCCGATTGTCAGCCGTATGTCGTCGGAACAGAACCAGTCGAGTGTCTTGCCGTAAACGAGAATATACGCCATGCTGCACAGAGCAGCAGCCATCAGCAACATATCCGGTACTTTCCGCCATTCCACCTTATATGCTTTCGTTTTCTTTTCATCAGGCATCGTGCAAACTACCAGCAACATAGCAACGAGTAGCATCCCGATAACCACAAAGTAGGCGTCCTGCCACCGGTACTCGTAGGCAAACCATGCCGTCAGCATATTGCTGACCTGCGATATAAGCAGGATGAAGAAATAAAGGACGGGCATGAGAAACGTGCGTTTCCGCTCCAATACATATTGCACATCAGCAGATGGTTCTTCTTTCATTGTAAACATGGAGAGCGTATCCATTCCCGTCAGATAGGGGGCGATGGTAAACGTACAGTTCAGCATGACGATTACACGCACGAAGCCTGTTAGCAAACAAGCAACAAGCAGTACAGGAACGGAAGTCGTGACAGCACAAATGTAGTTGAGGGGTATCAACAGAAGGAAACACCAAAGATAGGTCTGCTTGATGCGCCTTGCCTGCAAGAAACGCACCATGAACGGTGGGAACAGGCACATGCCGATGCTGGTAAAGAAACTTGCCAGCTGTATATCTTCCGTCCAGATCCCCAAACCGCCCGACATCTCGCCGATATTGCATAAATAAGCACCGCCCGAAAACGTGGGTGGCACGAACATCAGCAGCAACACCAGTATGCCTATCGGACGGGGAACCCATTCGTGGAAAGGATGATTGCTCTTGTCCATCACTTACCTCCCGTTACGTCCACCTTGATTTCACACATCATCCCGGCAGCCATGCGGCGGTTGTCTTCGGCACTCAGTTCATTGCCGAAATCAATACGCACGGGAATACGTTGTTGTATCTTCACGAAGTTTCCCGCGGAATTGTCAGTCGGCACCATCGAATATTTTGACCCTGTGGCTGCGCTGATGGCTGTCACCGTGCCGCTGAAATGCTTGCCTGGCAGGGCATCGATGCTGATATCCACCGTTTGCCCCGTGCGTATGCGCGACATCTGTGTCTCTTTGAAGTTGGCAACCACCCACTTCCGTGTGTCGGGAATAAGCATGGTAATGGTCTGTCCGGGGTTTACCAACTGCCCTTCCTCTATTGTCCTGCGCCCCACACAACCGTCAGCCGGAGCTGTGACCACTGTATAAGAAAGGTTCAGCCGTGCCATGTTTACTGCTGCTTCGGCACGCAGGATGGCAGCTTCGGCATTCTCCTGCCGTTGGCTTACTTCGCTGACCGATGAATGTGCCGCCTCACGCTGCCGCTTCAAGGCGCAGACTCGGGCTTTTGCCATGTCAAGTTCGGTCTTGTATTGGTCCACAATAATGGGTGTGGAGGCTTTCTTTTCCAATAATTTAGCATAGCGGTCGTAGTCGCGTTGCAATTTTGCCACGCGCAGTTCCGCTTCCTCAATGGAGGCATCATAGACGATGGCACTATTGGAAGCGGTATTCAACGTATTACCCACCACCTTGCGCCCGCTATGCGCATCCATCAGCGAGGCTTCCGCCTGTTGCAGGGCGATGGCGTATTCACGGTCATCTATCACCAGTAGCGTGTCGCCCTTGCAGACATGCTGATGTTCCGTGAATCGTATCTCACGAATATATCCCGATACTTTCACATTGACGGGCGAGATGTATTGTTCCACTTGTGCATCGTCTGTCCGTTCATAACGATTGTCGCAGAACATTGTTATAATCACTATTATTCCGGCAAGCAGCAGGCAAATAGCCACTATCTTACCAATCAGGTTCTTTTTCATTATGCTGTCTTTTATGGTTATCGTGAAAGCTGTGATAAGTTCCCGGAGAGTTTGAGCAAGTCAAGCTGGGCCAGACGGCATTGGCAGAGTGCTTGTACACAGGCTGTCTGTGCCGTCCGCAGTTGCATTTCATCTTGCAGCAATGCCGTCATGGAAGCCACTCCTTCCTTGTATTGTTCTTCGGTCACATTGTACACCTCTTCTGCCTGACAGCGGCTTTCGGATTGTGTACGAAATACCTCCATATTGTGGCTCAGTTGCAACATGGCGTTTGCATAGTTCTCATCCAGTTGCTTCCGTATCAGTTCCATGCGGTTGGCGGCTTGCTGCATATCATACCTGTATTGTTTGATTTGCAGTTTTTTTGAATTGGCCTCGAACAAGGGTATCTTTATGGACAAGCCGATGTAACAGTTACCAAACCAGTTATCCGTTGCCGCATTCGTATGAAAGAAATGATGAAATTTTTCCTGATAGCCCAATGCCCCCGCATAGCCGGTCAATGAAAGTGTAGGCAGGTATCCGGCTCTGACGGTCTGGATGCGCCGTTCTGCCAGTGCCTTCTGCTGTGCCGACAAAAGCAACTCCGGCAACTCTCCGTTTACGCCTGTGGCAGGCAACGGCTCCATATTTTCTGCCATGTGTGTTACTTCCAACGATGTTTCGGGAGCCATGTCCATAAGGAAACGCAACATATTCAGTTGCTGGCTGTGAAGCGTGTGGCATTGGTCGTGTTGGGTTTTCAGACTTTTCAGATTGATACGCACACGGTTCAAGTCCACTTCCATGACCACGCCTTGCTGATAGAGAGCTTCAGTTATGGCGCATAGTTCTTCCATGCGAAGGATATTCTCGTTTGTAAGCCTTTCTTGTTCCTGTGATGCCTGAGCCATGTAATACACCTTGCTTATCTGCATCGTCAGGTCTTCCACCGCCTTTTCGTATGAGAGTGAATTGATTTTTTCCACCGTTTTTGCCACGTCAATGGCGGCGAGGATGGTTTGGTTGTAGAGTGGCATGGAAAGTTGGATCCCTGCATTGGCGTTGTATTGCATACTCTTGATGGTCTGCCAGGTAGGATCTTCCGGGAAGTCACTGCCAAGTAGTGTACCGGTTGTGACATTGACAGGACTTTTCAGGTAGTCCGTAAACTGGAATATACCGTTAATTACAGGCAGGAGGCGAGAACGGTTTTGCGATACGCCCGTCCGTCCCTTATCGATACCTATACGGGCATTGGCTAACGACAGATTGTTGGCTATGCCAGTCTTGATGCATTCCTGTAATGTCATTTCTTGACCATGACACACAGAAGTCAATATGCAACAGATAATGAATGTACAAAGATGTTTCATTGTTGATTCTTTCAAAAAACATGGCAAAGGTACAGGGTTTTCATGAGGTCTTCCTATTCAATTTTAATGGAATATTGTGCAATATTCCAAATAGCATGAAATTACCGCACTTTATTTGATAATGGTTTGCGATGTATTCTCTAATTTTGCCATCGTAAATTATGCAAAATTCAAAATAATGTTATCATATAAACGACCTTTGAAAATAGACGAACTGAATGCCAATCATTATATGGTGTCAGTTCATAAATATGGTTTCTTCCTTTGCAGGGAAGGAACGGCACGGATATTATTAGGTTCGAATACTTATCAAATATCTCGTAATCACTTGTGCATTTATGCGCCTAACACGTTTTTCCAAATACTTGAAAAAAGTCAGGATTTGGAAGGTATTCTGGAAGAAGACGATGTGGAAACATATCATCCGGTCCTCGGTACGATAGACATACGGAAACGGTTGCAGGTGCGTAACTCGCCTTGTGTGAAAATATCGGAAATGCAGGCTGACGAAATGATACGCCTATATAATATGGTACGGGAAAACGGGCAATCCACAACCGAAAAAGATAATTTGCCGGACAAGCATAAAGAACTTACAGAAACGACCCGTGCGGATTGTATGCGCTATCTGCGTTATGCCCTTTGTCTGAAAGTACTTGAAGTTTATTTCAGCAACACACCGGTGGAGGCTATACCACAGACCAAAGAAGACACAATACTCAACCGTTTTCTTGTTTCGGTATATGAAAATTGCCATAGGCAACGCATGGTGCAGTATTACGCCGATGAGCAGCATCTTTCACCTTATTATTTTTCGTCCATCATCAAAGAAAGGAGCGGACAAAGTGCTTTGCAGTGGATTGGTAACGTGACAATGACTTTTTCCCGCCAATATTTGGAATGTTCGGAAATGAGCATCAAGGAAATTGCCGACCGCCTGAATTTCCCCGACCAGTCCACCTTCGGGCGTTATTTCAAACACCATGAAGGCTGTTCGCCATCGGATTTTCGGGAGAGATATAAATTATTTAAACAGATATAATTATGAAAATTGTAGTATTTGGAGCGACAGGCATCGTAGGAAAAGCTGTCGTTAATGAGGCATTAAAAAAAGGTCATGAGGTTACTGTACTGACACGCAATGCAAGAAAAGTCACCACCCGACATGAACACCTGCACATTGTGGAAGGCAATGTAGCCGATAAGAATGTTGTCCATACCGTACTGAAAGACCAAGAGGCTGTAATCCAAACATTGGGAATCGGAGGTAAAGGCGATGGCAAGCCGACGAGCATTGTCTCAGAAGCCAACAAAATCATCATGACAGAGATGGAGCAAATGAATGTAAAACGTCTGATTGCCATCAGTGTTATCGGAGCCGGGAACAGTTTGACCTTTCTTCCTTGGATATATCGGAAACTTGTCCTGCCGTTATTCATGAAATGGTTTCAGGCTATCATTGACGATAAAAACCGCATGGAACCTATGATAAAGAAAAGCGGACTTGATTGGACTATCGTACGCTGTACTACTGTCAAGGAACGTTCCGCTACAGGAAAAGTAAACGCTACACTGGATGGAAAAGGATTGAAATTCAGCATTTCGGCGGCAGATATGGCTGTATTCATAGTAAATCAATTAACGGACAATAGTTTCTTGAAACAAAATCCGATTATTAGTAATTAAGAACATCACATTATGCAAAAGAGTATAATTGGAGAAAATGCAGGTATTGTGTGGAGAACCCTGCAAGACAAGCAACTTTCATGGGAGGAACTTATTAAAGCGTCCGGGCTTACGCCACTTGAACTTGCATCTGCTATTGGATGGCTGGCGAGAGAAAACAAAATTCTAATTACCATGCACCAAGGCATTATACATTTAGAGACATACAAGGAGTGCTATTATTGATACCTCAGCCAAAGACAGGTATGCTAAGATTGAAGGTTAGGAAAAAATGAAAGATATGTATCATATAGGGTTGGATATAGGTTCAACAACCATCAAGGCTGTGGTAACAGATCATACAGGAGCGATGTTATTTTCCCGCTATGAACGACATAATGCCCATATATCGGAAAGTTTGAAAATGATGCTGAACGATATATGTGGAAAACTCGGAATGGCAAAGGCTTCCATTCGCGTCACAGGATCCGTAGGCATGGGAATAGCCGAAAAATACGGGCTCGATTTTGTGCAGGAGGTAATAGCGGCCACAACCTATGTGAACAGAATACGAAACGGGATAGAGACGTTGATAGATATCGGTGGCGAAGATGCAAAAATAGTATTCTTCAGGAATGGGGAAACGACCGATTTACGAATGAACGGCAATTGTGCGGGAGGAACCGGAGCATTCATCGACCAAATGGCTATTCTATTGGATGTCTCTACCGATGAATTGAGTCGTCTTGCAATGAAAGCGGAGCACATTCATCCGATAGCCTCTCGCTGCGGTGTGTTCGGTAAAACCGATATTCAAAATCTGATAGCCCGAAACGTTAGCAAAGAAGAAATTGCAGCTTCTATTTTTCATGCTGTTGCCGTGCAGGTCGTCGTTACACTTGCACATGGATGCCGGATAGGTACACCCGTATTGTTGTGCGGGGGACCGTTCACGTTCTTGCCTGCTTTACGTCAGGCTTTCGAGACTTATCTTCATTGGTCGGAAAACGATGTCATTCTTCTCGAAAACAGTCATTTACTTCCCGCATGGGGTGCGGCATTGATGAAAGACAACTTTGAAACCGTTGATTTGAACAGTTTGATTGAGAGATTAGACGATTCTGCCGCTTCAGAATTTTCGCACACGAGATTGGAGGCCTTATTCCAAGATGAAGAAGAATATCATAATTGGAAGTCGCACATTTCACGTTCTTCAACTATTAGAAAAGAGTTGGTCAAAAAACGGGAAGAAGTTACTTTAGGTATAGATTCTGGTTCCACTACTACTAAAATAGTTGTATTAAACAGTTGTAACAAACTGATTTATAATTATTATCAGAACAATAACGGAGATCCCATAACCACTGTCAGAAAAGGTCTGTCGCAGTTTATGGAAGAGTGTGACATGGCTGGAACTGAAATGATAATCACTGGAAGTTGTGTGACTGGTTATGGTGAGGATTTAATAAAAAACGCCTTTCATCTGAATACAGGGATTATTGAGACCATAGCTCATTATACGGCTGCCCGTCATGTAATGCCGGAAGTGTCCTTTATCCTTGATATCGGAGGACAGGACATGAAGGCTATTTTCGTGTCAGGAGGTGTTATCAATCGCATTGAAATAAATGAGGCCTGTTCATCCGGATGCGGCTCGTTCATTGAGACATTCGCCCGCTCTTTAGGATATTCCGTAACTGATTTTGCTAAAGCAGCTTGCCGTTCCAAACATCCGTATGATTTAGGTACTCGTTGTACCGTTTTCATGAACTCCAAAGTAAAACAAGCTCTGCGAGAAGGATGTGCGATAGAAGATATTTCTGCCGGATTATCTTATTCGGTTATAAGAAACTGCCTGTATAAAGTATTAAAAATAAAAGATATAAACTGTTTAGGCGGACATATTGTAGTACAGGGTGGTACTATGAAAAATGATGCCGTAGTACGTGCCTTTGAAAAATTGACAGGACAGCAGGTTTTCCGTAGCGATTATCCAGAACTAATGGGTGCTATGGGATGTGCTTTGTACGCAAGACAATATCATACATATTCAGTTTCTTTAAATGAAATGTTGAGAAATGCTCTGTTTACAACAGAACAAAAACAAT
>ENA-UEPG01001540-UEPG01001540.1-human-gut-metagenome-genome-assembly--contig:-NODE-1540-length-17554-cov-4.911827_pt1 | contig 17554 bp, 12 predicted proteins | sample MGYA00242893_ERZ507902 | MGnify/ENA primary metagenome ERZ507902 (study PRJEB26167, sample SAMN06115491) | human gut metagenome | host: Homo sapiens | place: China:Gansu | collected 2015-04-23... | reverse complement strand
ACTCTCAGGAGCCGGAACAGACCGAACAGACCTCCGATCAGGTGATCGAGTACGGCCAGTATGACGCCGAGGCCCAGAAGGAGGCCGCAAAGCCTGCCGCCAAGCCTGCTGCGGAGCAGGAGACCGGGGAGAAAAAGCCCGCTGAGGAGAAGACCTACGAGGCTACCAACGCCCCCACCACCCTTTCCGAAAGCGTACAGACTGCCGCCCGCAATGTGGTGAAGATCATCAATAATTCTACCAATCCTCTGACGGTCATCCTCCGTAACCTGAAGGTGGATGCAGGGAAGTCGGCCCAGGACGCTATGACCGTTTCCGGTAGTGGCGATGTGACGCTGGAGCTGGAGGGCAAGAATGAGCTGACCGGCGGCAACAGCGGCGATTATGGGACGAGAGGAATAACATCTGGTAAAGGCAAGCTGACGATCCAGGGCAAGGAGGGCTCCTCTCTGTCTGCCACCGGCGGCTCGGGCACTAAGGGCGGATCCTTTGGCATATGTGCTAGTACTGGAAAGCTGGATCTGGTGGATGCAACGGTTACGGCCACCGGCGGTGTCGGCGGCGGCGGCTCAGGCATATCTGCCAACGATGAGGTTAACATCAAAAATTCGAAGCTCACTGCAAAGGGCGGCGGCCAGCTGCACCCTGGAGAGGATACAAGTACAGGTGGCGGCACAGGCATTAGCCTCTTCGTGAAGGGAAAGCTCGTTGTTGGAGAGGGCAGCGAGGTCATTGCCATTGGCGGCGATCATAAGACTGTGAAGAAAAGTGCCTGGGGTGGTGCTGCTCTCCGCTTCTTGGGGACAGGCGTTGGCTGCGGCTATGAGGTCCAGAAGGGCGGTAAGCTGACGGCGATCGGCGGCAATGCAGAGTCGAAAAGCGGCGTTGCTACCGGAGGCGATGCTCTCAATGGAATGGGTGGCGGTATCGTGTCCTCTGGTGAGACTACGCTCATCGGTGGCAATGCCAAGTCGGGCTCGGGCAAGGCCACCGGCGGCAATGCGAGTTTCTATGATGGTAATAGTAACCAAGTTACTGTGAAGGGAGGCACGACAACTGCGCTGGGCGGCAAGGCAGAGGGCGCCGACGGCAAAGCCACCAATGGCAGCAGCATCAAGACTAGCAGGAGTGGCAAGATTGGCCTGAGTGTTGAAACGGGCGGTACCCTTGTCACCGCCATGCCGGGCGAGCGGGATGGAAAGGGAAACGGCATTATCGGAAATGTCGAGATCAAGACCGATGGCGGCAAGATCGAAGAGGTGGAGAACGCCAAGGTAGTCAAGAAGGAGGACGGCAGCATTACCGTCACAGGTGACCTAGTCGGCATCAAGCAGGACGGCCACAGCTACGAGCTGACGGCTACGGTAGAGCCTACCTGCACCACCCCGGGCAAGCGGGTCTACACCTGCACTACCGAGGGCCATAAGGGCGAGACCTACGAGGAGACCATCGATGCGCTGGGCCACCACTTTACCGCAGTTGAGGTAGTGGCACCCACCTACACCTCCGAGGGCTACACCATCTACAAGTGCGAGACTTGTGGCGAGACCGAGAAGCGGGACGTTGTGCCTATGCTGGTACCCGAGAGCAACAGCGGCAGCTCCGCTGTCACCCTCACCGTTACCGGGGCAGGGGCCTACGAGACCTCCATGGCCGACGGCCGGTATATTATTGCAGTGCCTGCTGAGACTGCGGTGCTTTCCGGCTGCCTGAGCAACCTGAAGGAGCTGAAGGCGCAGGGCGTGAACACCATCGTGTTCCGCACCCAGCTCCGTGAGACCGCCCTGAACATTGACAGTATGCTGTCTCTGGGCGTGGACGACACCCTCTTTACCCTCACCCACTCCGGTGAGAGCGCAGAGCTGACGGTGGGCGGTTTTGCACACAACGAGCTGCTCCACTAAACTTAGTTTCCCCAGCAAGCGGAGTTTACCGCAAAGCTCCGCTTTCCTATAAGAATGCCCCCGGCACTTCCGCATGGTGCCGGGGGCTTTTTGTACCTATCTTATTGTAAGTCGCCCAGGATCCCCGGCCAGAGCGCTTCCTCCTGCCGCATGGCGACGAAGCAGCAGTCGAGGTACATCTTGTTCACGGCGGCGACGATGGTGCCGCGCAGCAGACGCTTTTCGTCGGCGGCATCCGGGTCGAGGCTGCGGATGGTGCGGCTGGCCCCGAAGATGTAGGGCAGGCAGTTCTCCACCTCGTCGCAGAAGTAGTCGTAGGCTTCGGCGGCGGTGCAGTGAGCCCGCTGCATCTGGAACAGGGTGTCGATGTTTTCCAGCGAGAGGACATTTTTAGACAATACGATATAGATGAGAGAAGCCAGCTGTTCGCGGGAATACTTCTTTTTGACGGGGTGGGAGATGACTCCTTTCTTGACGTAGTTGCTCACCATGGAGGGGGTGAGCTCCACCCCGGGGAAGCCCCGGAAGCAGCTGTTGACGAGCTGCACGGTCTGGTCGAGATACAGCCCCACGGAGGGCAGCTCCCGGTAGCGCGGCAGGGAAAACCCGGCGGCGCAGGCCGTGACACGGCGTTTCATTTCCTGATTCATGGTGGTAGTATAGCGCATTTTTGAGTCGGGGTCAACCGTTTATGAAAACGATATTAAGAATTTTGCAAATCGCTTGACAGGTTTTTGAAAAACTGATATAGTGGACTCACCGAACGTAAAAAATGCGGCGGACACCCGCCGGAATGGAGATAGATGAGATGAAACGAATCGTTGTGGACTCTTCTGCCAGCCTGTATGCGCTGGACGGCATTGATTTTGCTGCTGTGCCTCTGAAGATCGTGACCGACGAGAGGGAATACCTCGACGACGGCACGCTGGACGCCGTGGAAATGGCGACTGCCCTGCGCACCTATAAGGGCAAGACCAGCACCTCCTGCCCCAACATCGGCGACTGGCTGGAGGCTTATGAGGGCGCAGATGAAATTTATGCCATCACCATCACCGGCACCCTGTCGGGCAGCTGCAACGCCGCCCAGCTGGCCGCAGAAGAGTATCAGGCAGAGCACCCGGGTGCTCAGGTCTTTGTGCTGGACAGCCTGTCTGCCGGCCCGGAACTGGTGCTGCTGGCAGAGCATATCCGTGCGCTCATCCAAGAGGGCAGGGAGTTTGACGACGTCTGCGAAGAGATGCTGCGCTACCGTCACCACACCCATCTGCTGTTCTCGCTGGAATCGCTGGCGAATCTGGCCCGGAATGGCCGGGTGAAGCCCGCTGTGGCCGCTGTGGCGCGGATGCTCAACATCCGGGTCATCGGCAAGGCCAGCGATGTGGGCGAACTGGACGTCCTCTGCAAGACCCGCGGCGAGCACGGCGCTCTCGAGCGCATCGTGCTGGAGCTCAAAGGCCACGGCTACACGAACGGCAAGGTCATCATTGCCCACTGCGGCAACCCCGCCGCCGCCGAGCGCCTGATGCACATGGTGCAGGCTGTCTTCGAGGGCGCACAGGTGCGGGTGACCGAGTGCGGCGGCCTGTGCAGCTACTACGCCGAGCTGGGCGGCCTCATGGTGGGCTTCGAGGACGCGGACGCCTGAGCTTGAATTATTCCATCCGCTGCGCTATACTATTCCCATAAAATTGCTGCCGAAAGGCAGCGGGGGAGGCGCAGATGTTCTTTCGGCTTCCGGTCGTACGGTTCTTCAATCGTGTCATCAACAGGGCCATGGTCACAGTGGCCCTTGTTTTGCTGCAGATCGGCTGGCTGCTCTGGGCCTTCTTCTCCCTCACCGCCGGAAAGGTGTGGGTGAATGCGGGGCTGAACGTCCTCAGCCTCTTCATCACCCTCTACCTCGTGCGGAAGGACGAAAACAGCGACTATAAGATCATCTGGCTCGTCCTCATCGGCATGATGCCGCTGCTGGGCGGTGCGCTCTATCTGGCCTTCGGCAACAAGGCCCCCGCCAAGCGGATGCGCCAGCGGATGCAGGCAGTGGAGCGCCAGCACACCGCCGACCTCGCCCAGCAGCCGGGCCAGACCGACGCCCTCGACCCCGCCAGCAGGGGACTGAGCCGGTATGTTTCGGAGTACGGGCCATACCCCGCATGGAAAAACTCCACCGCAAAATATTACCCCTGCGGTGAGGCCATGTACCCTGACCTGCTGGCCGACCTCGAAAAGGCAGAGCGCTTCATCTTCCTCGAGTTCTTCATCGTCCGCACCGGCAAGATGTGGAAGGGGGTAGAGGACATCCTTGTCCGCAAGGCGGCGCAGGGGGTGGATGTCCGGCTCATCTACGACGATTTCGGCAGTCTGCTGGGTCTGCCGTCCGATTTCGTGGTGCAGATGGAGCGGGCGCATATCCGCTGTATCCCGTTCAACCCGGTGGTGCCGCTGGTGTCGCTGGTCATGAATCACCGCGACCACCGGAAGATCGTGGTCGTGGACGGAAATACAGCCTATACGGGCGGCATCAATCTGGCCGACGAGTATATCAATGAAGAAGAGCGGTTCGGCTACTGGAAGGACGCAGCTCTCCGCACCGAGGGCGCGGCGGTCTGGAACTTCACGGTGATGTTCCTCGACCACTGGAACGCCTTCCGCCCCAGCGAGGAGGACTATGCGCCCTTTATGCCTCAGGCTGTGTCCCTGTCCGCCCAGTCGGACGGAGTGATCCAGCCCTACGGGGACAGCCCGCTGGACGAAGAGGCTCTGGCCGAGACGGTCTACCTGAATATCATCAATCAGGCCCAGCGGTACGTCTATATCTATACGCCCTACTTCGCGGTGGGCGAGACCATGCTGGAAGCTCTCAAGGCGGCGGCAAAGCGGGGCGTGGACGTCCGGCTGGTGCTGCCGGGCATCCCGGACAAGAAGCTCGTCTTCCGGCTGACCCGCTCCTATTATGTGCCGCTGCTCCGGGCGGGGGTGCGCATCTATGAGTTCACGCCCGGCTTCCTCCACGCCAAGTGCTACGTCAGCGACGACCGCGCCGCCGTGGTGGGCAGCATCAACATGGATTACCGCAGCCTCTTCCTCCACTTTGAGTGCGGGGCGCTGCTGCTCTATAACAGTCAGGTCATTGCTCTGCGGGACGATGTGCTCCGCACCCTGCCGGAGTGCCGGGAAGTGCAGCTGGCCGACTGCCGCACCTCGCTGGCCGGGACGCTGCTGGACAGTGTGCTCCGCCTGCTGAGCCCGCTGATGTGAGGGATACTGCGGTAGAATAAGTGGCGAAGTTCTATAAAATAAACGATATATAGTTTAATATTGGATGTTCGCCAACTTGGCGAAGTTCCCCTGATTGGCGAAGTTCGAACTTCGCCAGCTGACCCGAAGTTCGCCACTCTGGCGAAGTTTGTTTTGCAGCGTTGCTGCGTCATTATTTTGGAACTTCGCCAGATAACACGTCGGTCTCAGAGTACACTTGTAAATTTTCTGCGTGGTGCTTGACTTTTGCAGGGAATCGCATATAATAAAGATGATAAATGTGGAAGCCGATATGTCATTGGCACACCCAAAAGGAAAAGACCCCCTCCCGGAGCGGCAATCTCCGAAAGGGGGTCCTTTTTAGTGCTTACGGCCCTTCAGCCATCCGTCAAGCCACTTGCAAATGTAGTAAGAAGCTACATTTGCTCCGACGGACAGGATAAATGTGGAAATATACGCCATTGGGCAACACCTCCCTTCCCATAAAACTGGGCGGGGTAGGCCGCAGGACAAGTATAACACAGTTTCCAACAAAAAGATACATAAATAAATAGACTCCTGTCGGGCTATACTACTCCCAAAGAGATGAAAGGGAGCGTAACGCTTATGACACAGAGACAAAAAGCTCTTCTGAGCTGTGCCGTGGCGGCGGCACTGCTGCTGTCCGGCTGCCGCAAAGGCAGCAGCAATTCCGGCAGCATGAGCAGTTCGAACGCCATGTCCGGCTCGTCCGGCAGCGCCAGCACCACCCAGACCGGCGGCTGGAAGACCGGCCTCGGCATCCTGACCGAGGCTTCCGACGAGGCCCGCACCGGCACCATCCATACCATCGCCGCCGCCGTCCTGCTGGACGGAGGCGGCAAGCTGGCCGACGTGATGCTGGATGAGCTGGAAGTGGAAGTTACCGCCGACGGCAAAGGCGTCGTCACCATGCCCACCGACTACCGCACCAAGCGCCAGAAAGGGGACGACTACCCGCTGGCAGCGGCATCTTCGCTGAAAAAGGGCTGGGCCGAGCAGGCCGATGACTTCGCCGATTACCTCACCGGCATGACGCCCGAGCAGGCATCCATGCTGGAAACGGATAAGGACGGCAAGGCTGTGGACGCCGACCTGCTGTCCGGCTGCACCATCCGGGTGGATCGGTACCGCGACGCCGTGGCGAAAGCCTGCGCGAATGCGGCCGCCCTCGGCGCGGCGAAGGGCGACCGGGTGAGCCTCGGCGTGGAGGCGGAGAATGCCTCTTCGGACATCACCGCCACCGACGACAAGGATGTGAACGCAGAAGTTGACCTTACCGTCGTGGCCCTGACGCTGGATGCCGATGGCCGTGTGACCAGCGCCATCGGCGACATGGCAGAACCTGCGCTGACCATCGCGGCAGACGGCGGCGTCACCGCCCCGGACACCGTCCGCTCCAAGCTTGAGCTGGGCGACAGCTACGGGATGCGGAACGCATCCAGCCTCGGCAAGGAGTGGTACGAGCACAGCGCGGGCTATTGCAGCTACCTCAAGGGCAAGACTGAGAAAGAGGTGGCGGACATCCCTGCCGACGGCTCGGACGCCGACCTCGCGGCCCTCTGCACCATCTCCATCGACGCCCTGCAAAAGGCCGCAGGGGATGCGTTTGAGAATGCGTCATTATAAATTGAACGGAAAGTCTGACCGTCACCGTGAGGTGGCGGTTTTTTTGCGCCTGCGGGGCAGGCCAGTGCCTCTCCCTTTGGGAGAGGTGTCTGCGAAGCAGACGGAGAGGGCAAGCCCGTCTCCCGAGAGCCGCCGCGCAGCGATAAGCAGGTCCTTTGTCAGAGCGATGCTATCGCCGCGCTTGTACATCTCCGTCAGCGTCCTTGCCCTCTCAGTCTCGCTCCGCTCGCCAGCTCTCCCATAGGGAGAGCCTTTTCACCCCCAAACCTGCGCGAAAGGGCCTGAAACCTGCGTGAATCGCACTTGCGGGGGGGGGGGGGGGGGGTATGGTATAATAAAATCACCGAGACACACCCCACGATTGGAGGTAGCGACAATGAAAACTGCAAAACGACTCCTTGCCTTTGCCCTCGCGGGCGTGATGGTGCTGGCCCTGCTCACCGGATGCTCGGACAGCGGCTCCCAAGCCAAGCAGGTAGAAGAGTATTTCCGGTACAGGAGGGGACAATTTGCTGACTATCAGAAGGACGAGACGCTGGACAAAAAGCTCGAGGCCATCGCACAGAAGTTCCAGCCGAGCTGGCTGGCTGGTGGAGGAGATAGGCTGACCAGTGAGGCACGCACCATCATTATAAATGAATTGAGGGGCTATCTGTTGACAGGCAGCGTTTGGCTTTGGTATGGAGAAGTGAAGCCGGGCCAGAGCGCGCTGGCGCAGGCGGAGAGTATGAAGTACAGCCAGGGGGATAGAGATTGCTCTGCTAGATTCCGGCATACCGACTCTGCAAGCCATAGCCTTTACAATGACGGGCAAGAAGAGTGACGGCCACCGCTATTACCTTGCACTGCGAACAAACGCCACCATCAAGACCCCGCAGGGCTGACACAAAAGGAAACGACGGTGAAATGAAAAAGCCTGGGGCTTTGGGGGATGCGAAAGCCTCCCCCCTTGGGAGAGGTGGCATTGCGAAGCAATGACGGAGAGGGCAAGCCCGTTTCCCAAAAGTATTTGCACAGCGATAAGCATTGGCTTTTGTCAGAGCGATGCTATCGCTGTGCTTTTTGTTTTATGATGGCATCCTAGCCCTCTCAGTCACCTTCGGTGACAGCTCTCCCAAAGGGAGAGCCTTTGGCATGGCGGGCAGCTTTGTGCTGGACGCCTGAAGCCTTGATATAACGTAAAAGATAGTGCCCTGCTACAGAGATCCACAGCAGCTTGACAAGGGATATTGTCCCGAAGCTGCTGCCCTCTGTAGCAGGGCACTACTGTTTCCGATAAAATCAAACTTTGCTCGTCCCGCGTGGGCCTGACCGGCCTGCCAATGCCTCCCCTCGATAGGGGAGGTGGCACGCCGCAGGCGTGACGGAGAGGTTCTGTTCCGCTGCGGCTCACGGTCAGGCTCACCTTCGTACAACCTCTCAGTCTCGCTGTCGCTCGACAGCTCCCCTAGTAGGGGAGCCTCTGGCGAAGAGGGAAAGCTACGCACCCTGTCATTTGTACAAATACACCGAAAACCCCATCGGAAAGGGGCGGTCTGCGGGCAAAACGCGAAAAAATCGGTTTTCCTCTTGCCAAACGGGGCAAAACGCGCTATTCTATAGTCACAGTTTAACAATTTAGCATGGTAAAGCGGTAAAACGAAGCGCCGCTTCTGCTGAATCTGGCCGCTTCTGCTGAAACTGAGGGAGGAATTTGTATATGAAACGTCTGGTATCTGCTTTTCTGGCCGGTGCGATGGCGCTGAGCCTTGCCGCCTGCGGCGGCTCTGCATCCACTTCCACAGCTGCTTCTTCTGCTGCCGCCTCTGCCGCCCCGGCAAGCTCCGTGGCCGCTGACAGCGACCTGGCTTATATCCAGTCCAACGGCAAGATGGTCATCGGCTACACCGTTTATGAGCCGATGAACTACACCGACGCCGACGGCAACTTCACCGGTTTCGACACCGAGCTAGCTACTGCCGTCTGCGGGAAGCTGGGTGTCGAGCCGGAGTTCGTGGAGATCAACTGGGACACCAAGGAGACCGAGCTGGCTGCAAAGAGCATCGACTGCATCTGGAACGGCCTGACCCTGACCGATGACCGCGAGGAGAACATGGCCTGCACCAAGCCCTACGTCAAGAACGCCCAGGTCGTGGTGGTGAAGGACGGCACCGACTACACCTCCACCGCCGACCTCATCGGCAAGACCGTGGTGGCCGAGGCCGGCTCTGCCGGTGAGACCACCATCACCGAGAACGCTGACCTGTCTCAGGCTGATTTCATCTCCAAGGCTGTTCAGACCGACTGCCTGATGGAAGTCGCCGCCGGTACCGCTGACGCCGCCATCCTCGACCTGACTCTGGCCTCGGCCATGATCGGCGAGGGTACCGATTACGCAAACCTCAAGATGGTGGATGAGCTGAATGTCGAGGAGTACGGCGTGGCCTTCCGCAAGGGCAGCGACGTGGCCGAGGCTGTGGACAACGCATTCGACGAGCTGAAGGCTGACGGCACCATGCAGACTCTGGCCGACAAGTACGGCCTGACTCTGGCTGAGTAACTTACATTATAAACGGATAGGTGTAGTGATTCTGTGACTGTGATTTTGGAGCGTCTGACCGGCGCATTCGCGCTCAACTGTGAGCTGTTCTTTCTGACCCTGCTGTTTTCGCTGCCGCTGGGCCTTGTGGTGGCCTTTGGCTCCATGAGCCGGTGCGCACCGCTGCGGGGCGTCGTCAAGACCTTCGTGTGGGTCATCCGCGGCACGCCGCTGATGCTCCAGATCATCGTCATCTACCTTGGCCCCGGCCTGCTGGGCATGACCAACCCCTGGCCCTCCGGCTCTTCGGGCCGTCTGGTGGCGGCGGTGGTGGCTTTCGCCATCAACTACGCCTGCTACTTCTCTGAGATCTACCGCGGCGGCATCGAGGATGTGCCGAAAGGCCAGACCGAGGCCGGTCAGGTGCTTGGCATGACCAGGAGCCAGATCTTTTTCAAGGTCACGCTCCTGCAGGTCGTCAAGCGCATCCTGCCCCCGATGGGCAACGAGGTCATCACGCTGGTGAAAGATACCTCGCTGGCGAACGTCATCGCCAACAAGGAGATCATCATGATGGCAAAGGAGTACAGCGCCAAGGGCCTTATCTGGCCGCTGTTCTCCACCGCGATCTTCTTCCTCGTCTTTGTCGGCGCACTTACCCTGCTGCTGGACTGGGCCGAGAAAAAGATGGACTATTTCCGCTGCTAAGGAGGATACTGAATTATGGCATTACTCGAAGCCTCTGGCATCGGGAAGAATTTCGGCGAGACGAAAGTTCTCAAGGACATCTCGCTCACACTGGAACAGGGCGAGGCGCTGGCGATCATCGGCTCGTCCGGCTCAGGAAAGACGACGCTGCTGCGCTGCCTGAATTTCCTTGAGCGTCCCGACACCGGCGTCATCAGGGTGAACGGCGAGACCATGTGGGACGCCGCCGACCCTGCCACCCAGCGGGAGAGCGAGGTGCGGAAAAAGCGCCTCCACTTCGGCCTCGTGTTCCAGAACTTCAACCTCTTCCCTCAGTACACCGCGCTGGAAAACGTGATGCTGGCGGGGGAGCTTCTGGCAAAGGAGCAGCCCGACTACAAGGCCAACAAAAAGGCCATCCACGTCCAGCTGGAAGCACAGGCCCGTGACCTGCTGGCCCAGATGGGCCTGTCGGAGCGGGCGGGCCACTACCCCCACCAGCTCTCCGGCGGTCAGCAGCAGCGGGTGGCAATCGCCCGCGCACTGGCGCTCCACCCGGACATCCTCTGCTTCGATGAGCCCACCAGCGCCCTCGACCCGGAGCTGACCGGCGAAGTCCTCCGTGTTCTGCGGGACCTCGCCGACCGAAAGACCACCATGATCATCGTCACCCATGAGATGCACTTCGCCCGGGACGTGGCCGACCGCATCCTGTTCATGGACGGCGGCGTCGTGGTGGAGGAAGGCCCGGCCCGCCAGCTCATCGACCACCCCCAGGAGGAGCGCACCAAGCAGTTTTTGGCGCACTACGCGGAATAGCCCTCTCAGTCACGCCGCAGGCGTGACAGCTCCCCCAGAGGGGGAGCCACTGGCGTGTCGGTCAGGCCCGCGCGGGGCAAGCAAAGTTTGATTTTATCGTAAACAGTAGTGCCCTGCTATAGAGGGCAGCAGCTTCGGGACAATATCCCTTGTCAAGCTGCTGTGAATCTCTGTAGCAGGGCACTATTTTTTATGCCATATTGAGCTTTCAGCGGTCAGCGGAAAGTGGCCCGGTCTGCCAAAGCCTCTCCTACAAGGAGAGGTGGCACGCCGCAGGCGTGACGGAGAGGTTGTACAAAGACGAGCCTGCCCTCTGTAGCAAGGCCCGCCCTTTTACGCCATATTACGCCTCAGGCGTCTAGTAGGAAGTTGACCGGCCTGCCAATGGCTCTCCCTCTGGGAGAGCTGGCGCGTCAGCGCCTGAGAGGGCTATTCACGCCGAAAACACCACGATTCGCGCAGATTTTGTTGACGTCCTCTCGATTTTTTGGTAAATTTGTATCAGAAAAGACCGGTTCTCGAACGACAAACAGACCAAAGGAGGACAGACTATGAGACTGAAGAGCGCACTCCGGCGGGGCGTGGCCGCCGCCGTCATCGCAGGCATCGTGGTGAGCTCCGGCATCCCGGCCTATGCGGCCCGGTGGAACATCGCCGACGGCGACATCACGGTCGAAGGTGCGAGCGATGAAAGCGGAAACTATAACAAAGTCAAGCAGGGCGACAAGGATTTCAAGAAGGATGAGGGGGAGACCGTCATCACCGGCAAGTCGAAGGAGCACACCGTCACCATCGACACCTCCGGCGGCAAAGTGGACGTCACCTTCGACGACCTGAAAATTGACGTCAGCGGCAAGAAGGAGGGGGATGGCAGCGATGACAGCCCAGTCGATGCGGGCAAAGCCGCCGTCACCGTGAAGGGCGACCACGATGCCGCCATCGAGCTGGACGGTGACAACAAGCTGAAGAGCGGCAGCGGCAATGCAGGCCTCGAGAAGAACAAACATGAGTCGGAGGGCACCCTGACCATCAAGGACGACAACGGCAAGGACGGCTCCCTCACCGCTGAGGGCGGCGACGACGGCGCAGGCATCGGCGGAGGCATCGGGAGTACTGGCAGCAGCATCACCATCCGGGGCGGCACCATCGAGGCTGTGGGCGGCGCAGGAGCGGCCGGCATCGGCGACGGTGTAGGTGCGCAGCAGCCTGAGATAGACCAGGATACACCGCCCAGCAACCCCAATAACATCATCATCTGCGGCGACGCCGAGGTGACGGCCAAGGCGGGGAGGAGCCAAATGTTGGACGCCAAGGCCCCGGCCATCGGCGGAAAGTACGGCGAAGTACCCACAGAGAACCTTTCTGACGAGGAACACAAGGTGACGGGAGGACGATTGACCCGTCTGAACGCGGACGGCACCGTGATGGAGGGGATGGGCTACGACTACACCTCCACCCCCACGCCCCAGCCGGACGACGACGATGATGACGTCCCGCCCCCGGCACAGGAGAACGCCCCCGAGCCCCTGCCCGGCGGCATGGTGGTGGGCGGCTTCTTTTCCAGCCGGGTCACCATCCGGCGGCTGGACCCTGCGGGGGTCGCGGAGAGCGGCATCGTCCCCGTGTTCGGCAGCGTAAAGGCCGCCGACGCCAGAGCGGATCTCACCCCGGGGGATGTGGTGCTTATTGAGAGCGCCGCTCCCCGCTCCACCGTCACCACCGACATCTCCAGCCTCCGGGAGGACGGCGTGGAGGACATCTTCTTCCGCTATGAGGACACCATGACCCACTATAGCGTGGACAAGATGGCCGACGCGGCGGGCGAGGACGCTGACGTGGAGCTGAAGCAGAACAGGGAGGACATCAGCCTCCGGCTGGACGGCGAGACGCGGGATGACCTGTCGGAGCGCTATCTGGAGTGGGTGCCGGTGCAGACGCCAGAGCCGCAGGAGCGGCTGATATTGACCCACGAAGGGGTAGAGCAAAAAACGAGTGAAGAGCTCAGACGTGAACGCGACGAATTACGGAAACAAGAGCTGGATATGATGGACTTCCAACTCGCGAAAAAAAGGGACGACCTCCCGAGTTTGGATTGGTGGCTCGAGCCTGCGAGAGAGGAAACGGTAGAGCAAAAAACGAGTGAAGAGCTCAGACGCGAACTCGACGAATTACGGAAACAAGAGCTGGAGATGGGCTTCCAATTTGCGAAAAAAAGGGACGACCGCCCGAGTTTGGATTGGTGGCTCGAGCCTGCGAGAACGGAAACGCCGAGAATCGGGCTTGAGGAGTCCCTGAAACAGCTGGCTTCCCGATTTGAGGACATCGCTCCCGAGGAGGATAAGAAGCCACTGCTCGTTCTGGTCGAACCCTCCGGCACGGAGCGCAAAAAGTATATCAATCCGTTGGAGAGTGACCTGCGGCGCTATACCGACCTTAGTGACGACTGGGACGACCAGCCGGATACCCAGGGGGAGATAAAGATCTGGATACCGGAGGACTTGGGGCAGCCCAAAGAAATAAGCATCTTAAAGGAGAGCCTGAGCCGTAGCGACGGCATTGCATGATACACAGAACGAAAGGAGACGTACTATGAGACTGAAAAGCGCACTCCGGCGGGGCGTGGCCGCCGCCGTCATCGCAGGCATCGTGGTGAGTTCCGGCATCCCGGTCTATGCGAAAACATGGGACATCGCTAGCGGTGACATTACGGTCAAAGGTGCGAGCGATGAAAGCGGAAACTATAACGAGGTCAAGCAGGGCGACAAGGGTTTCGAGAAGGATGAGGGGGAGACCGTCATCACCGGCAAGTCGAAGGAGCATACCGTCACCATCGACACCTCCAAGGGCAACGTGGACGTCACCTTCGACGACCTGAAAATTGACGTCAGCGGCAAGGCCGAGGTGGATGGCAGCGGCAAGGCCGAGGGGGACGTCAGCGACAAGACCGAGGTGGATGGCAGCGGCAAGGCCGAGGGGGACGTCAGCGACAAGACCGAGGTGGATGGCAGCGACAAGGCCGAGGTGGATGGCGGCGGTGACAGCCCTGTCCGGGAGAGCAATGCCGCCGTCACCGTGAAGGGCGACCACGATGCCACCATCGAGCTGGACGGCAAAAACGAGCTGAAGAGCGGCAGCAAAAATGCGGGCCTTGAGAAGAACGATGAAAGGTCTGAAGATGGCAAAACCATCTCCGGCAAGCTGACTATCAAGGACGACAAGGGCAAAGACGGCTCCCTCACCGCTGCGGGCGGCGCCGGCGCAGGCATCGGCGGAAAGCACGAAAGCGGTGCCGGAAACATCGAGATCACCGGCGGCACGATAAAGGCCGAGGGCGGCGAGGGTGCTGCCGGTATCGGCGGCGGTGTGTACGGCATAGGCCACGACATCGAAATTTCCGGCGGCAAGGTGTCGGCCACGGGCGGCAATGCGAATAAAAATCTGGAATCCTTCCGCACCGGTGCGGCCGGCATCGGCGACGGCGCGGGTACGGAGAAAGACGAGATAGACCCGAACGCACCCAGCAACCCCAATCACATCTATATCTCCGGCGACGCCGAGGTGGAGGCCAAGGCGGGCGCAAGCACCGGCGGCAAAACTGCGGCCATCGGCGGCGGAGATGTCGGCGAGATACCCAACAGCGCCCTCTCCGACGACCACCACAAGGTGACGGGCGGCAGTCTGACCCGCTACGACCCCGCCGGGAAGAAGATGGAGGACTACAGCTACGACAGGCGGACGCCCTCCCAGCCGGAGCAGCCCGATGATACCGAGAACAACGACGACGAGGACGACACCCCAAGCGTGCAGGTCGGCGAGGTGCCGGACCGTGTGAAGCAGATGTACGAGACCGTCGGCGTGATCACCCATCCGGATGGCACACAGGAGCTTGGTAATGTGGCCACGGCGGAGTATGACCCGGTCAACAAGGTCCTGAGCTTCGATGCCCACGGCACACTCTTTCGGATGACAGGCGACTCGCTGCGGGAGCTTGCAAAGGAGGTCCATGAGCTTCGCATCCGGTTCCTTGATGGGGAAGGGCGGGAGATGGAGGCGGTCATTCCGCTGGCCCGGATAAAAGACTTGGTCGGCGTGAATGGCGCATTCGAACTCGAGCTGTCCCATGAAGGGCGTTATCAATTCCGTGTTGTCGGGCAGACGGGATATGATAGAAAAACATTCTCGGATGAGACCGTCCTGCGCCAAAGCGGCAAGGAACTGATCCTCGTGTACCGCGTTGGCGATGAGGAGCAGAAAGCGCAGGAGACCGCCCGGGTGGAGGAGGCGATCGCCCGCCGCAAGCAGGAGAAAAAGCAATGGGGAACGGTCCTCTCCGGTCTGGAAGGCGGCTCCCTGAGCGGACTGCCCGAGCTGACTCAGCCGGGAACGGGTACCGTCGGTGACCTCAGCGGGCTGACGACTCTCTCGCCGGACAGCCTTACCACGGCCCAGCAGCCGAAGCAGCCCGCCTCCGACCAGACGGTGTGGAAGACATTTACCGGTAACATCGTGAAGCTCGTGGGCGGGAAGCAGGACAGCAAGAAGGACGACCCGGCCCCCTCCGTCGGTGACCTCAGCGGCCCCCCGACTCTCTCGCCGGACAGCCTCACCACGGCCCAGCAGCCGGAAACAAGCGGTCAGCCGTCGGAAACAAGAGGATGGGTAAAGGACAGTCAGGGTGACTGGGTGTGGAAGCCGGGCAAGGATGACAGTCAGCCGCCGGATTGGGGAGGAGACTGGAAGATAAGAAAATGGATAAGGGTCAGTCAGTCGCCGGATCTTGCTTGGTGGAATTCCTTTTATGACTCCGTACGGGAGTACGATTATGAAGGCTGAGAGCGTGGGCTGAGAGGGAGTGCAGCAGGAGGGTCCTGCGCAAGGGCAGACCTGCCGCTCCCTGCGCACAATCACCAAAAACCACCGATAGAAAATAGCAATGTTGTACGAAGAAATCTGCCCCAAACCCCTTGCAAAATCACGATGAGCTGAGTATAATACCACTCATGAAACACAAAACGTCCTGCCCCTCGTCCGGCAGGGCGTTTTTGTCGGGAAAAATTTGGCAAAGAAATGTTAAGTGACCGCCCGGGGAGGGGCTTTGTATGACAAAAGACATGACACAGGGCAGCCCGCTCAGGCTCATCCTTGCCTTTGCGGTGCCGCTGATGCTGGGCAGTCTGTTCCAGCAGTTCTACAATCTGGCGGATACCATCATCGTGGGCCGTTTCGTGGGCGTGGATGCGCTGGCGGCGGTGGGCAGCGTGGGCGGCCTGAACTATCTGGTGCTGGGCTTCGTCAACGGCATCGCCTGCGGCTTCTCCATCCCCATCTCGTGGACCTTCGGCGCGAAGGACTACAGGGAGATGCGGCGCTACACCGCCAATACCGTCTGGCTCAGCCTCTTTTTCGCCGTCGTGCTCACGGTGGTGACGGTGGCCCTGACCCGGGCGGTGCTGGTCTGGACCAACACCCCCGACAACATCATCGACATCGCGGACATCTACATCCGCACCATCTTCTGTGGCATCCCCTTCACCCTGCTGTACAACGTCACCAGCGCCCTCATGCGCGCGCTGGGCGACAGCAAGCGGCCTCTCTATTTCCTGCTGGTGGCCAGTGTGCTGAACATCGGCCTCGATCTGCTCTGCATCCTCACCTTCCGGATGGGGGCGTTCGGCGCGGCCTTCGCCACTGTGTTCAGTCAGGCGGTAGCGGGCATCGGCAGCCTCATCTACATCGTCCGCCACTACCCGGAGCTGAAGTGGAGCGGGGAAGAGGGCCGTCTGAGCGCCAGCCACTGCCTCAAGCTCTGCAACATGGGCATCCCCATGGGCCTGCAATGCAGCATCACCGCCATCGGCAGCGTCGTGCTGCAGGGCGCGGTGAACGGTCTGGGCAGCAGCATCGTGGCCGCGCAGACCGCAGGCAGCAAGGCCGCTCAGTTCCTCGCGGTGCCGCTGGAGAGCATCGGCACCGCCATGACCACCTACACCAGCCAGAACATGGGCGCTCACGACCTCAAGCGTGTGGACCGGGGCGTCAATACTGCGCTGGGAATTGGCTGCGTCTACAGTGTGGCATCCTTCCTCATCCTGCGTGTGCTGGATGTGCCGCTTATCAGCCTCTTCCTCGAGAGCAGCGAGGTGGAGATCATGGCGAATGCCCGCAGCTTCATCTTCTGGAACAGCGTGTTCTACATCCCGCTGGCTGTCCTCATCATCTACCGCTACACCATCCAGGGCCTGGGCTATTCCGGCCTTGCCATGTTCGCGGGCGTGGCCGAGATGGTCGCCCGTGCCATGGTGGGCTTCTGGTTCGTGCCGCTGTGGGGCTACTTTGCGGCCTGCATCGCCAACCCTGTGGCATGGTTCTTTGCCTGTTTCTTCCTCATCCCGGCGTACTTTGCAGTGCGCAAGCGGCTGACGAAGGAGCTTGCCGCAGCGCGGGTGGAGGACTGAAAGGGAGCTTCGCTCAAGCCTCTCCCTTTGGGAGAGGTGGCATTGCGAAGCAATGACGGAGAGGGCAAGCCCGTCTCCCAAGAGCCGCCATACAGCGATAAGCAGGCTCTCCGTCAGAGCGATGCTATCGCTGTGCCTGCGAGTCCTCGCCAGCATCCTAGCCCTCTCAGTCTCGCTCCGCTCGCCAGCTCTCCCAGAGGGAGAGCCTTTGGCAGGCCGGTCAGGCCCACGCGGGACGAGCAAAGTTTGATTTTATCGGAAACAGT
>ENA-UEPG01001535-UEPG01001535.1-human-gut-metagenome-genome-assembly--contig:-NODE-1535-length-17633-cov-4.135111_pt1 | contig 17633 bp, 19 predicted proteins | sample MGYA00242893_ERZ507902 | MGnify/ENA primary metagenome ERZ507902 (study PRJEB26167, sample SAMN06115491) | human gut metagenome | host: Homo sapiens | place: China:Gansu | collected 2015-04-23... | reverse complement strand
AAAACAAACTCGATGACGAAGAAAAAGAGGTGCTACTTCGAGAAACGACAGAAATCTTATCAAATTGTATCAACCCTATTAATACAACAGGATCTGTCACGAATCTTGTTGTGGGATATGTTCAGAGTGGAAAAACTTTGTCTTTCACTACTTTATCAACATTAGCTATTGATAATGGTGTACGAATCATCATTTATTTGGCTGGAATAAAAAATAATCTATTAGTTCAAACGACTAAAAGATTAAAGAAAGATCTCTTAACAGAAAAAGAGAATTCCAGGCAGTTTAAAGTATATGAGAATCCCACAGTCGAGCAGGGAATCCCTTCGAAAATAAGTAATGCACTCAAACTGACTTATAAGCCTGCAATACTTATAACCGTACTAAAGCATACTAAGCACATTGATGAATTAACTCGTATTTTCTCAGATATTAGTATTAAGTCAGAATTGGGAAATAATGGAGTATTAATTATTGATGATGAAGCGGATCAGGCAAGTTTGAATACCTATGCACGTAAGAACAGCAAAGCTCCTGATTGGGCTGATGATGAATTCAGTTCCACATACGCAAGTATATTGAGATTGAGAGCGGCACTACCCAATCATTCTTATATTCAATACACCGCAACTCCACAAGGACCATTATTGATCAATTTAATGGACTTGTTATCACCCAAACATCATACGGTGCTAACCCCAGGAAAAACATATACGGGTGGTAAAACATTTTTCTTGGATAATCCCGATTTAATTATTTCTATTCCTGACGAACAAGTTCACCATCAGAAAAACAATAACCTTTCAGAGTGCCCGCAAAGTTTAATAGAAGCTATGCAGGTTTATTTGACAGGCGTTGCTATTTGGGTATTTATAGGTGGTCATGAGAATTTCTTATCCATGATGATTCATGCTGACAGAGAGATTGATGCCAGCCAAAAATTTCATTCATGGGTACGCAATCTGATTGATTCGTGGAGTGAGCGTTTAGGTAGAGAAGATGGCGATCCGACCAAAACAGAACTTGTGAAAGAATTTCTTAATAGCTACCAGCAGACGATTAGGAGGCTGCAGTCGCCACCATCATTTGAGGATGTAATGGCTAATATTACCGATGTTATCAGGGATACAAATGTTGAACTTGTGATTCAAGGCAGTAAAGAGATTGCATGGAGCAATGCTGCTTCTCACATTTTGATTGGTGCAGATATGCTTAATCGTGGATTTACAGTTGAGAATCTATCTGTTACTTATATGCCTCGCTATAGCGTTGGCAAATCAACCGCAGATACGATTCAGCAACGTTGCCGCTTCTTTGGATACAAAAGAAAATACTTAGATATATGTAGAGTATATCTTCCTCATAATTCTGTTTTAGAGTATGTTGAATATGTTCAGCATGAAGAGATTATGAGAACTTGGTTGAAAGAGAAGGACTCATTAGAACAGGTTGAACAGGTTCTATTGCTTGATCCATCAATGAATGCCACTCGCAATAATATCCTGTCAACTCAGGTTGTGAAACATAAATTAAGTGGATGGAGACAATTTAATGCCCTCCAAAACATAGACGAGAACACAATCTTCGTTGAAAATTTCCTGCAAAACCTATCACTTGTAAACTTTGACAACTACGGAACATCTGACCGTAATCATCGATATGCCAGATTGGATATTCAGACGATCATCGATTTCATCAAAGGGTTTAAGTTGTCCAATATGCCTGATGCATTAAGAAAATCTGCGACTTTACAGTATCTAAAATACCTTTCCAACGAACGAGGAGTTACGCACTCGTATGTTATACAAATGGCGCATGATGTAGAAAATGGACGAGAACGTTCCTTTAATGCGGATACAATGAAGATTAGCAATATTTTCTCTGGTAGATCAAGTTCTGTAAATGGCACTTATCCTGGAGATAAGGCATTTTGTTTTGAAGATGGTATCTGTTTTCAAATTCACAAGATTAAACTTAAGCATAATAGCATTAAATGGGGAGGAAAAGTTTGTTACACATTAGGTGTATATTATCCGGAAGACTTCGCCCATGCTTTCACCGGAATAAGTCACGAAGAAATAGAAGATGACAATGATGAATAGCAGTATATATAATCTTTTTTGCACATTAAGAGAGACTGCGAACACCTCTAACGACAGTTATAGTGTTAATTCTCTGCCGAATTTGGAACAGCATAAGATAGGTATCTCCACTGAGGGGTATCCTATGTTCTTTGTGCATTGCAGCGGTTCAGGCGGAGCGATAAATATCAACCTTGAGTTGATTTCCATTCTATTTAATCAATCATGTATCTTAACCCAAAACAATAAGACTTATTCCGGAAATTACACCATCATATCATTGAAAACAGAAGATGTAGATATGCAAAAATACTTTTTGGATACAGTATTTATTGTTATTAAATCGCTTCCTTCTGCTGTCAATATAAGCCATCTAAAAAAGGAACTGGAAAAGTTGATTCAGTTATTTAGTAGTTTTACCAAGCCTCCCGTTAAGACTATTCAGGGACTATGGGCTGAGTTGTTAGTTATCGAGCAATCACATGATCCAGAATATCTGATTCGAAGTTGGCATATAGATACACATGATAAATTTGATTTTAATGATGGGATTGATAAAATAGAGGTAAAAAGTACCACGAGGGAACGACGGATTCATCAATTTTCGCTTGGGCAACTTAATCCTAATAATAGTTCTAAGTTACTGATCGCTTCAATATTAATCACAGAGTGCGGTGTTGGTAAATCAGTATATGATCTGATTGATTTGATAGCTCTTCGTTTAACTGATATTTCTCTTTTATTAAAAATCTCTGAGGTAATTGCACAAACGATTGGAACTGATTATTTGAGGGCCAGTGAAATATATTTTGATTATAGCAAGGCCATTGATTCGTTGTCTTTTTATGATTACAGGGCAATTCCTTCAATACCGATAGATTTGATTCCAAGTTCTGTATCAAATATAAAATTTGACAGCGATTTGACTACTGTTAATTGCATCTCAGAGCATGAATTAGATAATTTGCAGAGCAACTTGTTTAATAATATTGTACGGTTATGGCATTAAAAATATATCCTTCACAGTTAAAAGATTTATTTGTAGAGATATTCTCTTTGTCGAATAGTTTTATTCATATTTGTGGAAGTCTGCCTTTTCTTATGGAAATTGCTGACAGGAAATATTATGTGTATATAAAAAATATATCCTCAGCCTATTTTAAAGACAGACCAGATACGACACGAGCGCAATTGCCTGCAAAAGAGGATTTCAATGAAATATCTAAAACCTCTATTCCATTTATTTTTCTTGGATATGATCAAATTAATGACGTGGTGGTTTGCTGGAACCCCAAAGCGGTTAAGGAAAGATTAAATGCAATGAATAATGTGTCATTTTATTCCCGAACTTATTTCCAGGAAGAAGTGATGGCTGATGAATTTAAGTCTGCCTATTTAACAAATGGAGATAAACTGATCTTATTTAAACGCCGAAATCTTGTAGACTTCTTTTTGCATTTAGATACATTTTTCACTGATGATAGTCCAACTAAACAGGAAGATAGTTTAATTCAAGATATCCAAGAATCCGGTAAGTTAACAGAATTAACAGATCCTATAGTGATAAACAAAATACTGCCTGCGCTTAAAGAAAATAGGGTTTTGGAAGCTATTACAATATGTATGAATCATTACGATGGACAATTTAATGATATGAAGTTAAGAGATTGGTCTCAGTTAGTTCGAAAATTTCATAGCGAACAATAAACTCTACTGTTTGAGTTTTGTTCCTATTTGTCTTACCAACCGTTCTCTTGACTGACTTTCAGTAACGGAGCGGTTGGTTTCTTTTTGTTCAGGTTGATTGGTTTGCAGAAACTCCGTTTTTCGTTGTTCCAGGTGACGAACAGATGCTTCGGTATCCTTATAAGCCGGAAATACAACAAGGGCAACATCAATCAGTTTGGAGAATTTGAGAATGGTGCGTTCATCGTATTCGAGCCCGTTTTTCTCATCAGCATAGAGCCACTCGTCAGCCTCAACGATAAATTTGAACGAACATTTATTGATGTCGCCCCGATGGACGAGTTCTAACATATCGTTACCACGAGTCGTGTTCGGAGCTTCTAACGAAAATCTGAGACCAATATCGTCAACAGACAGGTTTAGAGTGCCGCTGATCGTCCGGGCCAGAATATCATCCACATTGTGATTGAAGCACATAATCACATCCGAGAGATCACAATCTTCAAAAGCCGACCGAGCAATTTTCTCTTTGAACCAACCCATTATCGGTTCACTCCATGATTCGAACTTGGCGGCATAGCCTGCAATGGTGCGACTGGCTGTGCCGACTTCTCGTTGCTCAATATGTAAATCGGAAATGAGGCATCTAATCTCGATTTCCTGTGGTTGAATTCTTTGGTTCTCCATTTATTGCGTTTTTAACGGTTTGCATATTCATCTGTACGAAATACTCATCACCACCCTCGTAGGCATTCATATCTTCGAGTGAGCGGATCTCGTTGGCATTCATCGCACCAACGAAATTCATATTCTTGTAATACTCAGAGCGGGTTTTGGCATCGCCACGCAGCAGCCCATTGAGTCCAAACAGGAAATAATACTCCTCAAACTCATCATATCGGAGCAACTTACGATTGAACTCCTCCTCAAGTCGGACAAGGTATGGCATCAGGCAATAGGTAACAAATTCCATCCCCTGATGCTCAATATTATTATTGGTAGCTCTTTCGAGGTCGGCAATCATATGAGGAGGTATACCATAGATGGTGGCAATCTCTGTCTTTTGAAATTTGCGAGTGGCTATAAATTGAGCATCTTCGGGAGGGATTGAAATACGCTCATAAGTCATACCACCCTCCAAAAGCAATGGAATATGGGCATTATGCAGTCCGACTGACTGCGCCACTAAATCTTTCTTGAGTCGTTGATATGCTTCGGGCTTAAGAGTCGATGGATATTTGAACACTCCCGACATATTACCGCCTTGGTTGAAAAATCGTTCGCCATATTCTTGAGCCGCCATTGTTAGGGACAGATTGTCCCTATGTACAGCTATGGGGCTTTTGCCCTTGATCCCATTGGTCGACAGACCTCGCAAGTGAATCAGTTCATCATTGGGAAGCAGTTCTCCATTATCCAATCTATAAAATAGCTCCTCGTTGGGATTGAGGATAGGCTCTACTTTTGCCGGATGTATGAGTTGAAGTCGGATTGGGCTGGCATCTTTACCTCGGTAAATTCGGGCATATCCATTGCCCCACAATGCACACGAGATCATCAGGTGGTGCATCAAATCAAACCGATTGGAAAAAGAGTTAGGGAGTTGGAGTAGCTTATGGCAAGCGTGAGCATATTGACGTTCCCGACCTTTATCGGTACGCTTGTAAAGATGGATCGGCAGCGTCCCAACCGTTTCCGACAAAATCCGCACACAAGCCCATACCGCAGATAGATTTAATGCGCCTTCTTCAGAAATATAGGGCTTGCGAGTCGCATCAGAAACTGTATCTGCTGTAAGTGCCTTATTTACGGCATTCTCAAACTCAGCAGATAAAATTCGCTCCTCACTACGGAATATATTAAAAGGAAACCACCTCATCAGTTACTCATTTTCGAGCAAACTTAGTGAGGTGGCATTATGCTTTGTGGAAACTTTGTCACACTTGAAGTTTAAATAATCACTTGAATACAGAATAAATTGGAAATAAATATTCTTACATCAACAAAAGAGATAGTTATATTAACCATATAAGAATAATGATTTTCTTGAACTGTGATCCACCTTGAATGAGGTATTCCATTTTCGCATACGGCAATCATTCCTCGACTACCTACTTCTGGATATTTTTCCATAACGGGAGGTGAAAAAAAGTCTTTCTGTTCATCTTCTGAAAGATTATCAATTATATTAAAACGTATCGATTGAGGTTCACCATTGTTTGATTCACTATTCTCAAACTTGGCATGTCCTTTTGCTAATTTAACAATTACATTAAACAACCTTTTTTGGTCAAATTCAAAAAAACTCTTGCCTTTATCTTCATAAAAAGCATTTGTCAAAGATTCTTTTAGCTTATTATTATGCTGTAATGATTTAACAACCTTAATCCTTCCCAGTTTATCAATATCCGTTGTGCCATATTTGTAACATTCAAATGCACAAGCTACATATTCTTCATCTAAAGAGAAATCATGATTACATTTATGACAACACGGAACGTTTGGTATATTTTCAGGATATGGCTCATCTAATAATACTTTAGATGGAACATGATCCTTTGTAGTTGCTAAATCAGAACAATATGCACACAATGTATCCAAACGACTATCTGATAGTGACTTAATTTGTATCATAGTTATATTTGCATCAAAATATGCGCAAAGTTAACTATTTGTATTTATTTACGAGTAGGTGTTTTGCAATACTTTGACTATATACCCTCCTAAACGAATCAAACTCCGAGTACCTACGTTTACCAGTGATGGCGATATGGAAATCTTCGAGGCGTTCGTAGGCTTCGAGTTGGGTGTCATACAAGTCTCGCATACGGAGGTAGTAATCGGCAAAACCCTCGGCAGAGGTGATCTTGCGGATTGAAGGATGCAGTGGAGGGATGGTTGATAATTCCAATTCTATCTTGGCTCGTTCCGATAATTGTAGGTCGGAGAACTTCTTTCTATGCTTTGTCATACGCTGAATTTTAAAGTGTTAATAATCCTCGGTCGTTGTATGGGTTGGAGTCATCGTTTGCCTGGGCAGTCATCCATTCGCCGAGAGCCATAATGGAAGCCACGATGCCGTCTATCTTCTGAGTCGATTTCTCTTTGTCGGGTTTGATATTGCCTGCCGGATCGGTCTTGACAAGCGTAGACGATAGCATCCACCGCAACACAGGATTTCCAAAATGCTCTACTTGTTCGGAGAGTACCAATGCTTCGAACTGTTTTGTCGGGGCCGACATTGAACCATAGCCCTGTCCGAAAGGATTAAAAGTCAATCCCTCGTTGGAGAGGTCGATAATCGTTTGGGAGGAGTTCCAACGGTCGTAGGCAGTTGACTTCAGATTGTAGTCGGCTACAATTTTCAAGATATCGGCTTTGACAAAATCGTAGTCGGTGATGTTGCCCGGCGTAACTTTCACAAAACCTTGGCGCACCCAATGGTCGTAGTTGATATTCTCCTTGCGGATCTTATCGAGCATCTTCTCTTCGGGTATCCAAAAGAACGGTAGGAGTTGAAAGCGGTTGTTTTTATTGAATAGCAATACAAAGGCGGTGATGTCGGAGACATTCGAAAGGTCAAGACCGCCCCAACAGTCGCAACCTTGCAGTTCTTCAACCCGTGACAATCCGTCACACTTTTGCCAAACCTCATCTAAAATCCAGGTCTTCTCGGCATCTACCCACAGGTTAACATTCTTGGTCATCACATTGCGGACTGCTTCGGGACGGTTCTTGGCATCCTTGATTTCACCTGCAAGATAATCTACCGACAATGACACGCCAAGATTTGGGTTCGACTTGATCCACATCTTCGGATTGTCCCACTCCTCATCGGAATCAAGGGTGTAGATCATTCCAAACAGGGTGTCGTCCTGATTGACACCTCTGAGGACTTTGATCACATTATCCCGATAGGCATAACACGCTCCGGCTTTATTGAAACCTGCCGTTGTGATGATAAACATCAGCGGTTGCCGCCGGGCCCCGAATGCCGATTTGATCACATCGAACATCCCGCTATCCTTGTGAGCGTGGAACTCATCGATGATTCCGCAGCTTGGATTCAGTCCATCGTGCGTGCCGTAATCACTCGAAAGCGGTTTGAACTGACCACCTTTGAGTTCATAGACAATTGAATTGCGATATGGGGTGATGTAGTTCTTCAGATCGGTAGCTTTCACAATCTCCACCGCATCGGCAAAGCAAATCTTTGCTTGGTCTTTCACGGTTGCTGCCGAGTAGACTTCGGGACGGGACTCGCCATCGGCAAAGAGCATATAGAGTCCGATGCCTGCGCTCAATGCAGTTTTGCCATTCTTTCGGGCAATCTCAATATAAACATACCGGAATCTGCGAGTACCGTCTGCCAATTTCCATCCGAAGATATTCCAGACAACAAACTGCTGCCAAGGCTCCAGAACAAACTTCCGACCTGCCCATTCGCCTTTGGTATGCTTGAGTGATTCGATGAACTTGATAGCCCGTGCCGCAGCCTTACGATCAAAGTACCATCCCTTTTCCAAAGCTACCTCGAAGTCGGAAAAATATCGTTTGACTGCCAACTGCACGAATTCACAAGTGAGGATTTTTCCACTCAACACCTGCTCGGCATATACCTCTGCTGTATGTTTTTTCTGTGTTCCCATTTTATTTCACCTCCTCAAATTCTGCAAAATCATCTTTCGGAGCATTGGCATTCAAAAGTCCCGACACCCGACTGCGACTCGCAGGGGTAAAACCAAACTCCACCGCAATCGCTTTGGCATTGGCAAGTGCCGACTCTGCCACCTTGCGTTTGGGATTGATGATCGTGGTCGTACCGTTTTTGGTCTCAACCTCGATGGTTGTTCCCTCTTTCTCCACCTCGCGCATCATATCGTGATAGAGTCCCATCTCTCGTGAGTAGGCGACCACTAAATCCAAACCCACGACTTCCAGCAGGTTTTTATGGATCAACTCCGTGCCGACCATCTCAAATATCTTTTTTGCTGTACCCTTGAGTCCGCTGCGAGGCAGAGCCGTGATGCTGTTCACTCCGGTCTGCTCGGTCATCCGACAAGGCTGATCCGTGCCTCGCAGGGCTTTTACCTCATTGGGTAGCTTTTTTCGTCCTTTACTCATATATTTTAATTAGCTTTGTACCACGTTGGCATATTCCAACAAATTATTTAACCAATGAAATTATGATTGAAATGATTTTAACTAATCTGATCATCATCGTTTTGGGTTGAGTAATATGTCGTGTCTTAGATGCGGCATACGAAAAAGCCAAATCATGATGACAACGTAGAAAGTAAAACTTTCCGCCCTCCTCGGAGGGTGTTTCTGTTTTTAGTAATTCTGCACGTGCGTGTAGAAGATTAAGGGTGCGATTACTTTTTGAAACAGCCGAAGGAATTTCGACCCCCTCCCGGTAGTTCATGCGACCATTTTTCGATCCAATATCAAAGAGTTACGAGCGAGTTTTGGGGTCGAATCTCTTTTGCTAACTCTTTAACACTCAAATCTCGAATGGATTAATTAATCCTGCTTTCATTCCTTTGTATCTCAAAGAGTTTATTTTTTCTTTGGTTTTGAGATTAACTCAGCTATAATCGCTCCCGGATTCTGTTCGATCAATCTTCGCCGTTGTGCCTGCTCGATGTAAATTCTTGTGGTGGCTGTATTGGTGTGACCCAACAAGTCCTTGATCATCTCAATGTCCAACCCCTGCTCAACCAACAGGCTACCGCAGGTATGCCGTAGGGAGTGTGCCGTGATCTTTGGATCATCAATGCCGATTGCCCGAAGCCGCTCCTTGACGATTTGGGAGATGGCTTGCTTGGACAGTCGGGTCGCCTTTTGTCCTTTGCGGTGGTTGAGTACCAACGGATCGTCCACGCTAAAGTTCTGGCAGGAAATATACTCCTCGAATAGCTCCTCAATGATCTCCGGCACGGCGAGGATGTCGTTCTTATCCAATCTCCCTTTGCGTTGGATATGTAGCACCGTTCGTTCGCCCATCTTCTCGAAGTCTTGGATATTAATCCGTTGCACCTCGCAGGTACGGAGTCCATTGGTCAGCATCAAAGCAATGATGAGTTTATCCCGTTTGCCAACAAGAGTGCTGGTGTCGATGGAGTCCATCAGTCGGTAGGCGTCGGCAGAGGACAACGGATTCTTGTAATGCTCCCGATGCTTAATGCTGGCGTGGATACCGGAACCAATGTTGTCGTAATAGTTATGGTCCGCACAGTATCGGTAGAATAGTTTTACCACAGTCACATAGCTGAAGTAGGTGAACTTACTTTTGCCTTGGTTTTGCAGGTGGTGCTTGTACTGCAGGATATGTTCTCGGTGTGGAGTTCGAGGATCAATACCCTGTGCAGACAGCCATCGAAACCACAGTTCTATCTTGCGGCGATAGTCCTTCTGAGTCTCCAACGACACATCGGTTTCCATAATCCACTCATCGACTATTTGATTTAATTTTAAAGTAGTACGCATATATCTATTTTTTTTGTTACCTCCCTCCGCGATTTCCACACCAGCCTCTGGCTGACTGTGGACTCCGGTCGGTGAACTCCGCCGCACTACGTGCGACATCGGTTCTCATCGGGTGTGGCTTTCTCTTGCGGATTTAACATTGTGGCAACGGTCGCATAAACTCTGCAGGTTGACAATGTCGAGAGCCGCTCCGCCTCGGTTGATCGGTACGATGTGGTCGACAACCTTGGCAGGAGTATGAACGCCCTTTTTGAAACACTCCTCGCAAAGTGGATTTTGTTCCAACTTCACCTTTCGCAACTTACGCCATGCGGTCGATTGGTAGAATTTCGTATTGCTATACTTACGGCCCTCTTGGGGTTTGCGCTCTGCCATCCACGGACGGCGACACGATTTCTTAATGTTCGGCATATCTCAAAAAATTACATCGGTTCGTACTGGCAGGTCGTGGTCTTCGGTCTCAAAACCAACAACCCGAAGAATTCTCGCATTGGGATAGCGTTTTCGGAGGTTGGCGGCTACCACATCGTACTTGGCAAAGTCGGCAGTGTAAGCCGAGTCGCCATACCGCTCCTGATTCCTGCGGAGCGATTCGATTTCGCACTCGTGCCACTTCTCTATCTCGCCATTGTGTGTGGAGTATTTCCGACGGCCATCCTCCAACAGATGGATTACTCGTTGAAATTTCATATTTAAACTAATTTGCGGTGATAACTTTTGAGTTTGATAAAGAGCTCCAATTCCAGCCGAACGATCTCCAACGTAGGGAATTGCCCACGCTTGCGACCTTTGACATACTTGGTGTGCATCCGGCTGATAAAGACCTCAGCATCCCGACTGTCGATTTGCCGGGCGATAACTTTTGCTCCCACAGGGATATTCCGTTTGCTATCCATCGGATTAGGAAAAAACTCATGATGATGCTCCGAATAGTAGAGCGTGATGATTTCAATACCTTTCATGACTTTCCGATTTACCGCAGGCTTTCACCTTTGAATTCAACAATACGACACAGATGTCCCAAGCGATCAAGAGTACGCTCACCATAGCGTTCCAACAACTCTTTCTTTGTCAGGTTAGTGGTGGCGAAGATGGGACGGTGATACCTCTCGGCGGCATTCATGATTAGGTTAAACCCCTCGCTCTTTTCGCCGTAATCATTCACCAGACTCTCCACTCCCAATTCGTCAATGATCGGGAATGGAGTTTTTAGCAGGTAGTCCAGATTGGTTTCGGGCCGTTGGCCGTAGTAGTAGACCTGTGCCGATGGAGTCGGTTTGGTCAGTTCCTGGCTGTGAACGATCCGAATCCATCTGTTTTTCAACCGGAGCAACACGGGGATTACGCCCGAAATAATGATGCTCTTGCCTCTGCCACAGTCACCCATCAGGAGCAGACCTTGGTCTTTGGTGTCGGTCATCCAGTCGATCACCTCCTCGTATTCGGGCAGGTGTTGGTAATTGTCGAACGTGGTATCCACCTCGCAAAAGATGGTTGTGAACCCTCGGCGGCACTGCTCGTGATCGCCCCACGACATCGGATTTGGTTCTCGGATGTCAAGGCGTTTCTCCTTGACCATCTGTGAGATAATTTGTGATAATGTTTGCATATGACTATTTTTTAGGTTTTCCAAACTTTTCGAGGATGCGATTTTTATGCTCCTCAGTTTCGGGCTGTTTGATCTGTCCGATGTGCTGTCCGGTGGCAGGCTGTCCTCGTGGTGTATATGCCTGCCGTTTGAGTTCGAACAGCCCCGCCCAGTTGTTGGCTATGCTTTGGTCGATGATTACTACTGCGGTTTCCGGATTGTTGCCCGACAGGTTGCGGAGCATCGTCAGGCATTTACGGATGCCGATTTCACTTCGATAGCTCTCCTTGCGAAGTCGTTTATATTCCAACCAGGTATGCATCAACTCCTGCCAAGGCGATTCGATGGTTTGCAGAATGGCATCAGTGTCCAAATGAGGAGAGGGAGCTTTCTTTTCTTTTTTGCCGGAATTTTTTTCTTTTCTTTTGGGAGAGGAGGATAAACTCGGAGCAGGTTTACCTGCGACCTCCATCGTTTCAAAATCTTCTTTTCCTGATTTTTCTTTATTACTCTCTGTATAGTTTAGTTTATATATAATAGTCGCATTTTGTTTCTCACTCTGAGACTCTAAATGCTGTATTCGATCCTCGTTTACCACACTTTGTGTCTCGCTGTGAGAAACTAAATCTTCTTTTACCGCACTTTGTGTCTCACCGTGAGACTCTAACTGTTGTGAAAGTGAGTAAATCGTGTAGAGACAACTTGCTTTTCCACCCTTGGTCGAGAAGTCAATCAACCCCGCCTCACGCAATCGCTCCCGTTCCCGATAGATGCTTGCTCGTGGGATCATTGTCCTGGACTCTATGACAGACAGCGATATCGGGAGTGGATTTTTCCACCCCGAACGATTGGCGATAAACATCAACCCGTGCCACAACGTAATCGAAGCAGGGGTCAGCGAGTGAGTTTCGAGCCAATCATAGAACATCTTAATCTCTGCCATATAATTCATTGTCTGCTTATTCCGTTACAAATTCGCTCGAACTCACTCATCTTTGTTCGGATAGATTCATTATCCTGTAAGGCTCCAATATGGCACAATACATCGCGCTTACTGATCCGAATTCCATTATTAAAAGGCTTACGGCGAATTCCGTAACGCTTGCAGTCCCGATCCATCTGACGCATCGACTTTCCCATCAGATCCGCAGCCTCCTGGCGGGTGATGTAGATATCATCAGCCATCGTACTATCCAGGCAACGCAACTCCTCCAATACCTTCTGCACCGAGAAGATACTATCCTGTAACTTGTTTATTATTTCTGCGTAATTCATACCTTGACACTTTACTGTTTCCGACTGCAAAGTTTGGGATATTGGCGCACGCAAAAAAGGACGTCCGAGCGGACGTCCGATGAATAACCCATTGAGAAGTAATCACTTTTTCTCTTTAGGTGGGTAATTTATTTGGTTGGTATTCTTACCAAGAACAAGACTGCGAAGATCATCTAAGAATTTGGTTTCGCCACGTTTGCGGTCATACAGTTCACCTTTGATCCTCCGTTCTCGACCGTTGAATGAGAAGTTAAACATCCACTCAAAGGCTTGTACGATTTGGATAAACTTGGCGGGTTGATTATCAACACCCCTGAGAATTTGGGACTCGTATATTGGCGCGATTACCTCCATTAGATTGACAGCCTTGAATTCAGGCGCAAGATGGAGTGGGGATTTATAGTTCTTTTCGGTAGCAAAATACGTAGGATTATCCAACCTGTCTTGAAGCAACTGAAGTTCCTGATCTATAATGCCCAAAACAAATACTATACTCCTTCGATAGATTACGACATTTTTTTTTCGCCTTGTGTTGGTGTGTATACTCCCCTTGCAAGGTTTTCAAACAAATGCGAGTGTAGTTTAACGTTCTGTATATCGAGATATAATCAGCCTCTGAACTGCACACACCAATCACTTGATCGACAAACTCATCAACGACTATATCTAATTCTGATTCACTTATTTGAGGGTATTGATTATTGGTTATGATATTAACATATCTCGTATCGACTAATCTTTTCATATTCATTCAGTTTAAATTTATACTTGAAGTTTCATTACGAAAAAGCAAAAGAGACCCCGCCAACATTTTGGCAAGGTCTCTTTCGAGATTAGGCGGTGATTTATTTGTTAAGTTGCGTGCGACATTAAGTTTTTGATAGTTTTTCTATTCTTAGTTTATTGTTTAAATGTCTGCAATATTTATCTTCCTGTAACTTGAAGATATTCAGTCAACGAATTATAATAGCTCGTACAAGCTTCGGTATAGCCATCACTATTCTGCTGTACAAAGGTTTGTGCTTCGAGCAAATCTGAAAGAGAAGCTGTTCCTGCATTATAGTAATCGCGATTGAGCCGAAGATTTTCAGCCGAAGACTCAACGGACTTCTTCATCAACAAGATTTGAGAATAAGCTTCTTGTAAGGCACTCCATTTCGCTTCAATCTCTACCGCCATCAATTCCCTGCTCTCTTGACGGGTATTTATGGCTTTTTGCTCTTTCAGGCGTTCTCGCTTTATGGAATGTGAACCTCCCCACCAACCGGAAATCGGGATGGAAACTTTGGCGAAAACAACACCACCGTCTGTATTCTGATCTAACAAATCGTGATACAGATAACCCGCACCCACACCAACGGAAGGCATTTGTTTTCCAATAGCAATTCGCTTCTCCAATTTGGAAGCCTCTACGCCTTTATCAAGAAGCTGGGTTTCGGTGCGACGATCAAGACCTTCTTCCCACGAAATATAGTGTTGCAAGGGCGATTCAATATTGGCAAAGGTTTCGGAAACAATATTGAAGTTACTTATACCTAAACCCATTTGTTGCCCCAATAAAAGTTTGGAAACCCGCAATGCGTTTTCTACAGTCAGGCGTTTACTGGCAACCTTTTGCCGTTCCAGTTCTACGCGTAACAAATCGTTCGAAACGGCAATACCTGCATCAACCGCTCCTTTTACATCTTTATGTATGGAAGCCAACTGTGACTCCGACTCCTCGATTGTTCTCATCTTCTCCTGCAATGAAACAATCTGTCGGAAATACTTTTCCGTTTTCAGTCGCACTTCGTTTTCCGAAAGGTTGAACTGTAGTTTACTGACCTCTTTGCCCACCTCAGCCAGTTTGTTCCCGTTGACAATCTGTCCGCCAACAAAAACAGGTTGAATAGCAGTAATGTATGCCATTTTCCCATTTTTTAGTAATTCAACAGGCAGCGAAGATGGAATACCGAGAGCTATAGGATCCATTCCCATTTGTCCGATAATGCCCCCTATCGGCGAAAGGTCTATATCCTTCTGCAAAAGTCCGCGATTAGCGGTGAAAATGGTTCCTCCTGCCGATATTTGTGGGAAATAGTTTGTAAACGCCTCCTTTTTCATCTGATCGGCAATCTGCATATCCAGTTTGCCGTTCTTTATTTTAGCATTATTCTCCAATGCTATGTTTACACAATCATTCAATGTGTATTGCTGAGCTTTTGCCTGTGGCAGGCAAACAGTCGTGCTTAATAATATTCCTATAATGATCTTCTTCATTTCACTTTCGTATTATTTATTGCCATATATTTTCCAGTAAACAACAGGAAGTACCGTGACGATGAGGATGGTAGAAACGATAGTCCCTGCAAATATGACCACTCCCATTGGTTCCCAAAGTGAACTGCGGCTCAGTATCATCGGTATTACCCCCACGGCAGTCGTGGCCGAGGTTAGAAAAATTGGGGTCATGCGTCGCCGACCGGAATCGTATGCTGCATCCTTGGCCGTATATCCGTGATTGACCCGCAGATTTTCTGCGTGTTCAAACATGATGATGGCATTGCGGGAAATGATTCCCATCAAGCTGATTACACCCAATACCGAGGTTACCCCGAAGTCAAGTCCAGCTAACAATAATCCTGCGCTCACACCCAATGCACACAAGGAAATCGACGACAAAGCGGTCAGGGCAAGGCTTACTTTTTTGAAATTAACCAATAGGAAAACAAAAACGATAGCCAGTGCAATGAGTACTCCTTCTATTATCGGCGGAATGATCTCTTCTCCATCAAATTCCTCCGCTCCACCGTATTCCAGTGTAATATCGGCAGGCAGATTCGGAAGTATTTCTGTTTTCACGATTTTGTCGACTTCTTTCCGTACTTTGCCGATTTTGTATCCCCTCTTCAGTTCTGCATTAACCGACAAGGTTCGTTCTCCACACAAGTGGTAGATCTGTCCGTCAGTCCATTCCGGGGTCACATTAGCTACTTGCCTCAGCGGGACGGAGACACCCGGAAGAAGAGTCGTTACATACTCATCGCCTACTCGGTTGTATTCTTCGGAGCGCGCATCCTCATCCGATTTCAAAAAGATAGGCAAAGCATAGTCCTCTTCCCAAAGCGATGCCACTGGAATTCCTGCGTAGTGCATGGCAAGGTCGGCAGTAACCATTGTTCGGGTAATGCCAAGCTGAGAGGCTTTTATGGGATCGAGCTCCACTTTAATGCCCGGCTGACGGTTTTCAAAGCTGGTGTGCAACCATGTCAGCCCTTCCACTTTTTCCAATGCTCGCTTCAATTTATCACCCTCCAGCTCCAACGAGGCTTTGTTCTCTCCGACAAGACGAATTTCGAACGGTGTATTTACCAGTTGATAATCCAGTTGTCGGAAACGTATGTATGCACCGGGAAAATGATGGGCATATTGCTTGGAATATTTGTCGAGCAACTCCTCGGTCGATTCAATAGATTCTGTATTGACAATTAACTGGGCATAATTTTTTGCGGGGAAATTGGGTGTGTAAGTTACCTGAAAGCGAGGCGAAGAGCTTCCTACAAATGAAGTGACGGATTTGATCTGCTCGTCTTTTATCAATATGGTATACAAGCTGTCGCATATTTCTGATGTCTGCTGAAGCGATGAACTATAAGGCAGATATACTTCTACCGCGAACTGATCACGATCGGCAACAGGCAGCATTCTGACACTTAAGTGTGTAAACAACCATGCCGCAACACCAATGGAAGCCAACGCCAAACCGATAGTTGCAAATGGAAAACGAAAAGCCCAATCAAGAACACGAGTGAAGTGCTTTTGAGCAAATCCTAACGGATTAAACCGTTTTTTCTTTGTAGATGCCCGTTGCTTCAGTCCCTTTTTAATCAGTGTGTATTCCAGAAAAGGCATGAACAGCATAGCGACAGCCAGCGACACGATAAGGGTGATCGCAAACGTATATGGGAAGTGTAGGATAAAATCATAGATGATACCATCTGCTGTGAGCAGAAAAGGAAAGAAAATCGTACAAATACATAGTGTCGCCAATGCGATAGAACCGAAATACTCCTTTGCGCTGGCAATGGCTGCATACCACCTCGACTTCCCGTTATCCAGATTTTCAAGATAAGCATCCACCACAATGATTGAGTTATCTACAAGCATACCCAGTACAACAATCAAGGCAGCCAATGTTACCGTATTGATAGGAATGCCCACCAGATACATAACGGCGATGGAAATAAAAATACTGACCGGTATGGATATGGCTGAAGTAACCGCGGACCAGAAAGGAAAAAGCAGTAACATCACCAAGATAACCACGACGATTGATATAAAAAGGTCTTTCAAAAAAGAGCGGACAGAGTGATCCACCAGTTCGGGCTGATCGACAATCCGTTCCAGCCCCACTTCATCGGGTAGCTCCTTTCGGAACTGTTCGAGCACTTTGTCAACCTCCTTGCACATATTTCAGTTACATAATTTTCCGGGACAGGAAGATTTCTCTTTTTCAAAAACTGAATATCTATATG
>ENA-UEPG01001481-UEPG01001481.1-human-gut-metagenome-genome-assembly--contig:-NODE-1481-length-18160-cov-12.673229_pt1 | contig 18160 bp, 20 predicted proteins | sample MGYA00242893_ERZ507902 | MGnify/ENA primary metagenome ERZ507902 (study PRJEB26167, sample SAMN06115491) | human gut metagenome | host: Homo sapiens | place: China:Gansu | collected 2015-04-23... | reverse complement strand
GACATTGGGGGAGAAGTTGGGACAAATGATAATCTATCCCACCAAAGGCAATATAACAGGGCCTACGGGTTCGGTAGACAACATTGAGGAACTGATAAAGGAAGGGAAATGCGGCAATCTGTTCGGTGCACTCACTGCCTCGGAAGCCCACAGGCTGCAAAAGCTGGCGATGGAAAACACCCGCATGAAGATTCCTTTGTTATTGGGTTGTGATGTCATCCACGGATACAAGACTATCTTCCCCGTCAACCTGGGCATCTCAGCTTCATGGGACTTGGAAGAGATAGAGCGCTTCGCACGGATATCTGCGGAAGAGGCTTCTTCCGTCGGGCTGCACTGGACGTTCTCTCCGATGTGTGACATCAGCCGCGACCCACGCTGGGGACGTGTGTCCGAAGGTTCGGGCGAAGACCCTTATCTCGGCGGGCTTATCGCAGCGGCAATGGTACGGGGATATCAGGGGGAGGATTTGTCGAAAGACAATACCATTCTTTCTTGTGCCAAGCATTTTATCGCTTACGGTGCTGCGCAGGCAGGACGGGATTATCACACGGTGGACATCTCCGAACGGGAACTGCGGGATACCTATCTCCCACCCTTCAAGGCTGCCATTGATGCCGGAGCCGCCACCGTAATGAGCGCATTCAACGAATATGACGGTGTGCCTTGCACGGCAAACAGCTTTCTGATGCGTGACCTGTTAAGAAAGGAATTAGGCTTCAAAGGTTTCGTCGTATCGGATTATACGGCTGTAAAAGAGCTGATAGCACACGGCGTCACCGATAATGACAAGGAAGCCGCCTGTCTGGGCATGAATGCAGGAGTGAATATGTGTATGGTGGATAATCTCTATCTTTTCCACGGCGAGAAGCTGGTGAAAGAAGGAGCGGTTAGCGAAGAGACTGTCAACGAGTTATGTGCCGAGATTCTGACAATGAAGTATAAATTGGGATTGTTCGACAATCCTTATCGTTACGGAAGTGAGGAAAAGGAAAAGAATACGCTGTTCAACGACAGTAACCTGTTCGCAGCCAAAGAACTGGCTAAGAAATCGATGGTATTGTTACAGAACAAAGATAACGTACTTCCCGTAAAAGAGGGAAAGAAAATTGCCCTTATCGGCCCCTTTGCCAACCACAAACGAGAAATGCTAGGTTCATGGGTGCTTGCTCCCGACCCGAAACGTACCGTCACTTTCCTGGAAGGCTTGGAAAGCAGGTACGGACAACAGAATGTCTACTTCGCTCCCGGCTGCCGGATACACGAAGAGATACCCGACGGTTTCAAGGATGCCATAGCCCAGGCGCAAAAAGCGGATGTGATTTTCTACACGATGGGACTATCCCAAAAGGAAAGCGGCGAAGCGTCAAGCATGACTTCATTAAAACTGCCGGAAGTGCAGATACAATTGCTTGAAAAGCTGAAAGCGACCGGAAAACCGGTTGTTGTCCTGCTTGTGGCAGCCCGTCCCGTAGAGCTTAAAGAGGTGGCGGACAGGGCCTCCTCTCTCCTGCTCACCTGGAATCCCGGCACGATGGCAGGAACGGCACTAGGAGAAGTCGTGAGCGGTGATTACAATCCTTCCGGCAAGCTGACGATGACTTTCCCGCTAGTCACAGGTCAAGTCCCCCTCCACTATAACATGAAGAATACGGGTCGCCCGCTAGGTCTGAAATCCGTATCGAGTGAGAAGTACAAGTCACGCTATATCGACTGCCCGAATGAACCGCTTTACCCCTTCGGATATGGCTTGAGCTATGCCACATTCGAGTACTCGGATATTCAACCCTCTTCTGTCATTGCCGAAGAAGGAGACAAACTCCAATTCAGCGTGACCGTCACCAATACGGGCAAGGTAGACGGTGAAGAGGTGGTCCAGCTTTATGTATGCGATATGAAAGGTAGTGTAACACGCCCGGTAAGGGAGCTCAAAGGCTTTAAGAAGGTTCTAATCAAAGCCGGAGAGAGCCGGAAAGTCACATTCACCCTGTCGCCCGAAGACCTTTCCTTCACACGCAAGGACATGACTTGGGGACAGGAAAAAGGTGAATACAAACTATGGATAGGCGGAGACTCCAATGCAAAGCTAAAAGCTTCTTTCACCATTAAATAGCTCCAGCTATTGACTTTCCCCTTTTTATTTTGTATCTTTGAAGAACCAAAATAAGAGAAAAGCAGTATGAGTTATATAAAAATCAAGACATAATAGCACATTATCGAACATATATTTCCATATATGGAAGAACTATAACGGGAGAAAATCAGCACTGATTTTCTCCCGTTTTGTTTATATTATTCCTATAATATCCCGAAATTTCCCAAAAATAGTTTTTAATAAACTTGGATACCGTTTATAATAAACCCTCCAACTATTTATTAAAAACAGTATCCGGGTTTATTATAGAACTGTAAAGATATTATTGCTGACTAAACAGAGACTTATTCGCAAAAGAATAAAGCAATCATTAAAACAGTTAATATTATATACAAACAGTGCGTAATAGTTTTCTTACAACAGATAAACTATTACTGAAATCAAGATGATAAAGTTGAAATTATGCCGCTTTACAGGCAGCAATAAAGAATATAGGAGAAAAGAGAAAAGCCCCAAAAGATTTCTCTTTCGGGGCTTTTCTTTAGTTGGACTACCAAGATTCGAACTTGGACAAACAGAACCAAAACCTGTTGTGCTACCATTACACCATAGTCCAAACTTATTGCACTTTCTGTTAAAAAGCGGTGCAAAGATAGAGGTTTGCAAGCAAACCTCCAAATATTTCATTCATTTTTTTACTTTACTACCCAATAAATCGTGAATTATTACTTCGCAATCAGCAAATAATAGTTCTTTTTACCGCGTTGAACAAGCAGATATTTCTCATCGAGCAGGTCGGCAGTTGTTATAACCTGGTCAAAAGCAGCCAGCTTCTCTTTATTCAACGAAACGCCACCGCCTTGAACCAACTTACGCATTTCACCTTTCGAAGCAAATACAGCCGCATTATCCACGAACAGGTCTACCGCCTTCACTCCTTCTGCCAATGCATCACGGGAAATCTCAAATTGAGGTACTCCTTCGAATACAGCCAGCAAGGTATCTTCGTCCAATTTACGCAAAGCGTCGGAAGTGGCATTACCAAACAGAATGTTTGATGCATCTACCGCTGCGTTATAATCTTCTTCCGAATGAACCATCACTGTCACTTCTCTGGCAAGACGTTTCTGAAGGATACGCAAGTGCGGAGCTGCCTGATGTTCGGCAATCAATGCTTCAATTTCCTCTTTTTCGATAGAAGTGAAAATCTTGATATAACGTTCGGCATCAGAGTCGCTCACGTTCAGCCAGAACTGATAGAACTTGTATGGAGAAGTATAACGGGGATCCAACCAGATATTTCCGGATTCTGTCTTTCCGAACTTGCCACCGTCAGCCTTTGTTATCAGCGGGCAAGTCAGCGCAAAAACCTCTCCCCCATTGGTACGGCGAATCAATTCGGCACCGGTAGTGATGTTCCCCCATTGATCGGAACCACCCATCTGCAACTTACAGCCTTTTGTCTCATATAAGTGAAGAAAATCGTATCCTTGAAGCAACTGATAAGTAAATTCGGTAAATGACAGTCCGTCACGCGCCTCGCCATTCAGACGGCGCTTTACAGAGTCTTTTGCCATCATATAGTTCACAGTGATGTGCTTACCTACTTCGCGAACAAAATCAAGGAAGCTGAACTCTTTCATCCAGTCGTAGTTGTTCACCAGTTCGGCACGGTTGGGTACATCCGACTCGAAGTCGAGGAACTTGGCAAGTTGTTTTTTAATACATGCCTGATTGTGACGCAATGTCTCCTCATCCAGCAGGTTGCGTTCTGCCGACTTACCGGAAGGGTCACCAATCATACCTGTAGCGCCACCGATCAGTGCCAACGGTTTATGACCGCAGCGTTGGAAATGACGAAGGATCATCACTCCACAAAGGTGACCAATGTGTAGCGAATCGGCAGTCGGGTCGATACCCAAATAGGCAGTCACCTGCTCTTTGCTTAACAACTCTTCCGTTCCCGGCATAATGTCCTGCAACATGCCACGCCATCTCAATTCTTCTACAAAATTCATCGTATTACTCTTTAATTATTAGTTTTTTTATTGTATTTCAATCCTGTATGCGACAAAAGTACGACTCTTTCTCGGAAGTTACAACTCCTACGCCTTAAAAAAGACATTTTGAATATTTCCGCAGACAGTCTCACGCAGCACCTCAGCTTCTACTCCACGCACTTCGGCTGCCCGACATAGAATTTCTTCAATATCAAGCGAACTCTCATCCGTCTCCAGGAACAAGCGGTCGTCGGGTATCAGTTTCATCGTTTCATCGGGATAATGTTCCCCCAAAGAGAGATAGAACCCTTGTTTCAGCAACTGCGCCGCCTGTTCAGGCTTTCCCCGGAAACCGTGCCATATCCAAGGTTGCTTGGGTTCAAACTGTTTTTTCGCTGCCAACAGTTGGTCCATCGCTTTTACACAATGGATTATCAACGGCAAACCGTATGTTTCCGACAATTGTATCTGCATTACAAATGCCAGTGTCTGAAGCGCCATCGAAGTATCTGTCAATTTATCCAATCCCGCCTCTCCTATGGCTACCACCCGCTTATCGGGTAATCGTTCAATAAGAAAATCCAGTTGTTGGTCGAAATTAGCCACTGTCAGTTTCCAGGGATGGATGCCGACAGAATAATAACAGCCTTCCTGAAAGGACGAACCTTCCGACAACCAATAGTTAATGATGGATTTACACTCAGAACCGGCTTCCTGCTTATGGGCATGGATATCCAAAATAGCATTAATCATCTTGCCTTCCATATCTGATTCTTTATTTTATTAATTTCAAGGTACTGGGTCATAGCCGGATCCTCCCCAGGGATGACATCGCAGGATACGCCGCACGGTCAGATACAGCCCTTTCACAGGGCCGTGTTTCTTAATCGCTTCGACTGCATAAGCCGAGCAGGTTGGTGTAAACCGACACGAAGGAGGTGTCAGCGGCGAAATACAAATCCGGTAAAAATAGATGGGAATAAGTAGCAAGAGCGAAAATATCCATCTAAAAAATCCTTTCACAGATACCCATATAGCGGATATCCCGGAACCACGGGATTTCATGAGGACAGTTTTTCGGAGATGCGCGAAAGCGCTATTTTCATTTTCTCTTCCAATTCGGCAGTAGCAATAAGCTCGTCCGACAAATAGATAAAGGCGATAGCCAGACGCTTTTCCCGACGCTGCAGCTCACCTATCAGAAGTTCTTTGTTTTTCCGGTAGGCTTCTCGTATCTGACGTTTCACCCGGTTGCGCTTTACCGCCCGCTTAAACCGCCGTTTCGACACGCTGATAAGTATGGAAGCCGAAGCCTCGCCTTGTTCGACAGGCATATATACAACACGTATCGGAAAGATGGAAAACGACTTCGAAACGCCGCCCTCAAACATCTTTCCGATCTGTATTTTACTATTCAGCCTTTCGGCTTTGCACAAAGTATATATACCCACTCTGCTTATTTATTGTTTTCCTTGATAAACATGTCGAGTGCTGCCGTCATTGACGGAGCCTGCACCGTAGGCGCTTCAAGATCCAGACGAAGTCCGGCATCACGTACAGCCTGCGCGGTAGTAGAGCCGAAAGTTCCGATTTTAATCTCTTTCTGATTGAAATCAGGGAAGTTCTTCTTCAAAGAAGTCACCCCTGCCGGGCTGAAGAACACCAACATATCATAATCAAATTCTTCTTCTGATGTAAAGTCGTTGCTCACTGTGCGGTACATCACAGCTTCCGTATGCTGAATACCGTTCTTGTCGAGCAGGTTTTTCACATCATCATTGTGTACGTCCGACATCGGGACGAGGTATTTCTCAGTTTTATGCTTCACGATGGAAGGAATCAGGTCTTCAATCTTTCCAGTAGCCCCAAAGAAGATTTTACGCTTGCGGTATTGCACATACTTCTGAATATACAATGCCACTGCTTCCGTCACACAGAAATACTTCATTGTCTCGGGAATCGCAACACGCAGTTCTGTACACAAACTGAAAAAGTGGTCGATAGCATGACGCGAAGTGAATATAACGGCTGTGTGGTCGAGAATCGAAATTTTCTGTTGCCGAAATTCTTTCGCCGAAAGACTTTCAACCTTGATAAACGGCCGGAAATCTATTTTTACGCCATACTTCTCTGCTATGTCGTAATAGGGAGATTTCTCTGACGCAGGCTTAGGCTGCGACACTAGTACTTTTTTAATTTTCAACGTCCTAAAATTTTATTAGCAAAATATTGTTCACTTGAATCATACCCTGGTAGAGTAGCAGACAAGGTATGATTTCTAGAGCGCAAAAGTACACAATTAAAAGGAAAAGCTCGCTAAACTGATGAAAAAAAAGCTTTATCCACTTATAAAACATCAATATTTTAGCGAAAATTAGAATTATAGAACCAATTATAATCAAATTGGTAAGACTTAGGTCGAAATAAACTAGAAAAAGCACGAACGGGAAAAGGGCAAATCCGGCATAATATATGAGTGCAGAATAAGATTCCAGCCACATATTTGTCCTATTTTTATCAAAGAATACCCATCCCAAAAACATATAAAGCAACCATTTTAGTAAGAAATAAGCCAGGCAGAAACCCACATAAATTCCCAGCAGAAGGAGAGGGGATACATGGCTCATCAGGGCAGGAGAGATATCATGAAAATAATTGAAAAATGTGATTCCTGCCAACACGCAGGTCTGCAATACAAGTACAAGAAGATAACGCATGTCAGCCGCTGTGGAGCTATCAAAGATGCTTGCCCGTTCACGATGCAGCACAAAGTCTTTTACTTGTTGAGACAGAAATTTCTTTCCGCGCGACAACGCGATGGAAGACAGGAAGAAGCAGACCAATAATGTCAACGAAATCGCATCGTCCGTACGGGGAGAGTAGGGGATAGGGGTTCCCTCAAAACCTGAGCCAACTTCCTGCACGGCATGAGTCGCAGCCAATTGCAGGCTATCACTATCCGCCTTTGCCGAGACAAACCGCCCCTGTTTGAAAAGCAACAGAGTATCAGTTCGTTGAACGCCTATTGTACCGCCTATCATATAGCTGCAAATTTACGAATGGAAACATCCCATACCGGAGTCTCATAAAGGAGTTTTACGGCTTCCTCAGGCGTCCGGGCTACTTTCCATATATCTCCGTGCTGATGGCGCATAAAATTCTCTTCAATAGCCTTTTCAAGCATCTCCAGCAACGGGTCAAAGAATCCGTTCACATTGATAATAATAATAGGATTGAGGTATAACCCCAATTGTTTCCAGGTAATAATCTCAAGCAGCTCTTCAAGTGTGCCGCATCCACCCGGCAAAGCAATGATACCATCACTCAGATTTGCCATCTTCTGTTTGCGTTCGTGCATGGATTCTACTTCTATCAGTTCCGTCAATCCTGTATGGTGCCAGTTCTGCTCTACCATAAAATGAGGAATAACACCGGTCACTTCGCCACCATTTTTCAAGACCGCATCTGCTACGGAACACATCAGGCCAATACTTCCGGCTCCATTTATCAAGCGGATACGATGTTCGGCAAGCAAACGACCGAGTTCTTCGGCTGCTCTAAAGTAGACGGGATCTATTTTGGTACTGGAGGCACTATATACGCATACGGAATTTATTTGGTTCATCTTCATTACACTATCCATGGAGTTATATTATATCGTAGGCGCAAAATTACGAAAAAATTCCATTATTCGTATTTATCTTAATCAGAGATAACAGTTATACCAGCTTTCTCTAATCGTCTATTATACTTATTAGTCTATATACTCAAAAAAGTCTTGGACTTCTGTTTCGGAAGTCCAAGACTCTTTCTCACAGTGAATACATCTATTACAGATATCACATCTACAAACAGACGTATCGAATTGTTGCTAAATGAACTTTATTATTCGAATCACCAGTTCGCTCGAACACCCAACCAGTCTTCAGCAAGCCAATTCATAATAAGTGATTTAAACTTATTTTGTGTAATATACCTAATTACCACTAATACTTTTCGTAAGGTATATTAAGCCCACGAGTCAAAATCAACCGATTCTTTCCCCTTTCGGTCAACATCCAATCGCCATTTCAGCAATGCACTATATATTCAATAGCGGGGCTTTCAACCGTTAATAATTTAGGTCTATTATGTAATTGCAAATATTTAATCCAATTCAAATTCTCCAGTAAAGGTATTAGTTGGAAGTTGTATTTCCAAAACGTACTTACCTTTTTTCTCACCGATGAGATTGATATTAAGCTTTTCTACATTCAAATTAGTAGATGTATAAACCACTTCCTCTGTTTCTGCATCCTTTATGATGATTGTCACAGTATTAACAGGTGAAAGAAGATCAATGGATACCATCGGGCTTTCAACAAAAGCAATAGGTATAATAGGGATAGATCGATGCTGTACTTTAGTTTTAGCACTTAGTTCAATTTGACGTGCAGATTTCATTTCACGTGCAAAAGAAGATGTATTCACCTGAAGTAAAACAACCAGTAACAACAGAAGTAAAAATTTAGCTTTCATAATAAATGTATTTAAAATTTCGCCCCAAAAATACACAGATAGAGTTGAAAAAACGATTTTTATGTGGTAACAATGGTAACAGCCCCTCATTAAAAAGCGAAACAAGCCCAAATAGCCCCATTACATCCTATTGATTATCAGCTCCAAACACCCGTTCAAAAACTTGTGCGTCCATTTTATTCTTTATACGACTTTTACGCGTTTTAAGTGCATCAGATGTAGCACCCATCAATTCCATCACGACAGATTTCGAACAACAAAGCAATGAAAGGACACAAAAAAATACATCATCACCAGTTAAAGCCGGACAACGTTCTTGCAAATTTACCATCACATCAACAAAAGAACTGGAAATTGCAGAACGCATTTCTTTCCTCAAACTACGCGCCGCCAATAATTGTTTAGGAGTTGCTTTTTCCAATGCTTCTAATTGTGCGTAACAATCATTAGTTTTAAACATAGATATACATAATTGAATCTGTTGTTCTGTTAAATCTGATCGTTTCTTATCTATATCTTCCTTATTAGATTCAGAGCTCTCCTCTTCTTTTAACAGCATATTATCTACTCGTTTCTGAGTTAACTCATTCTGTAAAGCTATATAGCGTTTTTTTCTTTTTCTATCATTCCACATAAAATAAAACACACATATAATCATCAAAGAAAAAAACGCAATAACCAAACCTACGACCAATATTTTAGCACGCTCCGACACCATCCTTTTATGTTCTTCCAATTGATGCTTATCCATAAGTCTGTTAAGTTCTTCATTGTCAGTCATCACTTGTATTGAATCATAAAGGACTTTGTATATATCCATTTTTTCCGTTGCAATTTTCCACTCTCCCTTTTTCTTTGCAATCTGATACATTCCATTATAACAAATAGCTTTTCCACAAATATCAAATTGCTCTATATGCTTGTTAAAAAAATAACCAGCAGAATCAAGTTCATTCAAATTAAGCAGAATTTTTGCTTTTAGCAAACAGGCATTAGCAGACTTCTCATCTCCCATTATCTCAATTGCTTGCGACACATATTTATCAGCTTGAATATATTTCTTTTCTTCATTATACACAGTAGCAAAGTCATGATAAAGCGCACCTATTAAATCAGAATCCTGTACAGCCAATGCACAATCAAGAGCCTGTTGGTAATAGCATAACGCACTATCATTCTTATTTTGTAATAAATGAATACCTGCAATTCCTCTCAACGGATATGTTTGGTCATTTTTCCCTTTTAATATCTGATACGCCGCACGATAAGAATCTATTGCCACATCATACAAACCATCTTCTTCATAACATTCCGCCAAATTATCATATATCATCGCTAAGAACTCATCTTTAACAGGCATCAACCGAATTGCCGCCAAATATTCTTCTACAGCAAAAGAAGTATATCCCCTATCCCGATAAGTAGCTCCCCAATAATAGTGGGCTTTTGCTGCACGCACACTCTTTTTTCTATCTCCATAGTATTCAACAGCCGTTTTTATCAACGAATCATCTTCTAAGGTAATATAGTTCTTATACCTTGCCTGCGTTAGTAAGAGCGCATAAAGCGCCCTGTCGGCACGCGGCAATTCCTGTGGAGAAGAAATTGATTCCAAAACAGACAAGGCACTATCAGGATATTCTTCCATTAATGAATCAGCACACAATAATAATGGATTCTTCACTGAGGAAGAACATGAGGACAGCGATATAGATGCCCCAATGCCACCTATGCAAATAAATAAACAACAAAGGACCAATAAATGGTGTCCGGAAAAGATATATTTTATTTTCATTTGGCAATTGTTCATTTCACAAAACAAAAATAGCAAATTTCACCAAGACGTACTTAGTATCCAAAATACATTTATTTAAATATAACTTATAAAAAAACAAGAGCCACAATTCCACTTCCCCACAAAAGGAAAGCAAAATTGTGACTCTTTTATATAACAAGCTAAGCTTTAAACCGCCTTACAAAGCAAAAGCAGCTTTAATCTTATCAACATAATCGAGTTTCTCCCATGTAAAGAGTTCCACGTCGACCGTCTTGTCACCTTCATAACGAGAGAAGAACTTCTTCGTAACCACCTGCGGTTCGCGTCCCATGTGACCATAAGCGGCAGTTTCCTGATAAATAGGATTACGGAGTTTCAAACGTTCCTCGATAGCTTTCGGACGAAGGTCGAACAACTGGTCAATAATACGGGCAATCTCGCCATCAGTCATATTCACATGAGAACGGCCATAGGTATCCACGAAGATGTTAATCGGGCGAGCCACACCAATAGCATAGCTTACCTGTACAAGCATTTCGTCCGCCACGCCTGCCGCCACCATGTTCTTGGCGATATGGCGTGCTGCATAGGCTGCGCTACGGTCCACCTTGCTAGGGTCTTTTCCAGAGAAAGCACCGCCACCATGAGCACCCTTGCCACCATAAGTATCAACGATAATCTTACGACCTGTCAGGCCGGTATCGCCATGAGGGCCACCGATAACAAACTTTCCGGTAGGATTGACATGATAGATGATTTTATCATTGAACAGCGCCAATACCTTATCATGATGAATAGAAGCAATCACACGAGGCATCAGAATTTCGATCACATCACGGCGGATGATAGCCAGCATCTCTTCGTCAGCTTTCAACTGAGCAGCCTGCGAGTCATCTTCCGGCTGGATAAAGTCATCATGTTGTGTAGAAACAACGATTGTATCAATGCGGACAGGAGTCCCGTTGTCGTCATATTCGATAGTAACCTGGCTTTTCGCATCGGGGCGGAGATAAGTCATCACCTTGCCTTCACGACGGATATCGGCCAGCACTTGCAAAATGCGGTGTGCCAAATCAAGAGAAAGCGGCATATAGTTTTCCGTTTCATTCGTTGCGTAGCCGAACATCATACCCTGGTCGCCTGCACCCTGTTCCATCGGGTCCTGACGTTCTACACCGCGGTTGATATCGGGGCTTTGCTCATGAATGGCGGACAACACACCACAAGAGTTACTTTCAAACATGTACTCTCCTTTGGTATAGCCGATTTTCTTAATCACTTCGCGTGCGATGAGCTGGAGGTCAACGTACGCTTTTGTTTTCACTTCACCCGCTAGCACCACTTGTCCGGTAGTCACTAGTGTTTCGCAAGCTACTTTCGAACTGGGGTCGTAAGCCAACAGTTTGTCAAGCACGGCATCCGATATTTGATCGGCTACCTTGTCGGGGTGTCCTTCTGACACCGATTCGGATGTAAATAAGTATCCCATCTTTCTTAAATTAAGAATTAAAAAATAAGAATTAAGAATGAGAGGGTAGGAGAGGTGAGTGCTGCAAGGAGTAAACCGTAAAGCGTCGGTAAGACGTGTTTTAGCATTTTTTTCCGTGGTTGCAAGCTACTCAAATCTGTCCACACTTCCATTTCGGTTGCAAAGATAAAGAGATTTCGGAGATAATGAGTATCTTTGACCCGTATTTAACACATAAATAAATTTAAAATGATTCTAAATAAGAAAGTAAGAACTCTCTTCGTGCTGGCACTCTATGTCGGATTCACGATTGCTATTTACGCCATTGTCTGTCACTTCATCAACCGTGAGTTCCGGGACATTGAGTTGCTGTATGCAATACTGATAGGTTGCCTGGCATACTTGCCGCGATTTATTGCCGACAGGAAGAAGAAATAAGTTCTTTCATCGTTTTTCCCAATACCGGGTGCACCACATCCGGCGCAATCTCCGCCAACGGCAGCATCACGAAGTCACGCTCTGTCATTAAAGGGTGAGGGAGATTCAGTTCCGCTCCGGACGGAGAGGTCACAGACAACACCAAGTTTTCATAGAGCAACAGGTCAATATCAATCAGACGGTCGCTATATTCACCATTGACTGACTTTTTCGTGCGCCCCAACTCCCGCTCAATCACTTGCGTCTCCAGCAATACAGCTAATGGGGACAACTCAGTTTCTACGCAAGCCGCCGCATTCAGAAAACTGTTTTCTGAAGCAAAGCCCCAAGGGGCGGTAACGTAAAAAGCAGACAGGGAAACCACTTTCCCTATCTGCTCTCCTATCTTTTGCACGGCATCCCGGAGATTCTGTTCTTTGTCTCCCAGGTTTGTGCCGAGCCCTATATATACTTTTGCCATTATTTGTCCAGAATCAGCATTGCATCTCCGTATGTACCGAAGCGGTAGCCTTCCTTCAATGCTACATGATAAGCATCCATCACCTGCTCATAACCGCCGAAAGCAGCCACGATCATCAACAATGTAGAAAGCGGCATATGGAAGTTGGAAATCATTGAATTGGCTACGGTAAATTCATATGGCGGGAAGATAAACTTATTAGTCCATCCTTCAAACTCCTTCAGATGACCGTCCGTGCTGACTGCGCTTTCGATAGCACGCATCACCGTTGTACCTATCGCACACACATTCTTACCGGTATCTTTCGCACGATTAACGGTTTTCACCGCTGCTTCGTCTACAAACATCTGTTCAGAATCCATCTTATGTTTCGTCAAGTCCTCCACGTCGATGTCGCGGAAATTACCCAGACCTGCATGCAAAGTAATATACGCAAAGTCCACACCCTTGATTTCCAGACGCTTCATCAATTCACGGCTGAAATGCAGGCTGGCAGTCGGAGCAGTCACCGCACCCTCGTTCTTAGCGAAGATAGACTGGAAACGTTCCGCATCTTCCGGCTCTACGGGACGGTTGATGATAGTATGGGGCAGGGGAGTTTCACCCAATTCATACAAAGCTTTCTTAAATTCGTCGTGAGGTCCGTCATAAAGGAAACGGAGCGTACGTCCACGGGAAGTAGTATTATCAATAACTTCGGCCACCATTGAATCGTCCGGTCCGAAATACAACTTGTTACCGATACGGATCTTACGGGCAGGGTCTACCAATACGTCCCACAAGCGAAGTTCCTCATTCAACTCACGCAACAAGAACACTTCGATACGGGCACCCGTCTTCTCCTTGTTACCATACAAACGAGCTGGGAATACCTTCGTATCGTTGAATATAAACACATCCTTGTCATCAAAGTAGTCCAAAACTTCCTTAAACATCTTGTGCTCAATCTTACCTGTATTACGATGCAACACCATCAAACGAGACTCATCCCTATATTTCGTAGGATGCAGGGCAATCTTATCCTCGGGTAACTTAAATTTGAATTGTGATAATTTCATATCTATTCCTTATTACGTTAATTATTTTCTTCCTCATTTTCTATTTCCTGTCCGTCAATCCACTCTTTAAAGTGTTCGGGATTCAGACAGTCTTCCAACCGGACATCCCCCACACGGGTACGAATCAGTCCGGTTAGATGAGCTCCGCTATGAAGCGCTTCGCCAATGTCGCGTGCCAATGCACGGATATACGTTCCTTTGCTACATACGACACGTATTTGAATCATCGGCTCCGGAGCATCCAAGCGGCATTCCAGCAATTCAATCTCGTCGATAACAAGCTGCTTCGCCTTTAGTTCGACTTCCTCGCCTTTCCGCGCCAGTTCGTAAGCACGCTTTCCATCCACCATACAAGCGGAGAAAGCAGGCGGAACCTGTTCTATCGTACCGATAAAGCACGTCAGCACCTCTTCCACCAACTCCCGCGTGATATGTTCGGTAGGGTAGGTGGCATCTATCTCATGCTCCAAATCGTACGACGGCGTGGTAGCCCCCAACCGGAGCGTAGCAACATACTCCTTCGTATGATATTGAAACTCTTCTATTCTCTTCGTAGCCTTGCCTGTACATACAATCATTACCCCTGTCGCAAGAGGATCCAACGTGCCGGCATGACCGACTTTCAGTTTTTTCACCCCTATCCGCCGGCAAATATGATAGCGGGCGTGCCCTACCACCTTAAATGAAGTCCAGCCAAGAGGCTTATTAAAAAACAGTACTTCTCCTTTTTTAAAATTCATCAGCTCAATATAATCGTTACCAATCCTGCTATCGCGCAATAGATAGCGAAATAGATCAGTTTTCCTTTCTTCACCACATTAATCATCCACTTACAAGCCAGGCAACCTGCCACGAAAGCAGCCAGGAAGCCGACAATCAGCGACAACGCAGGAATATCACCTACCACATCTTCGCCTTTCATCATCTTCATTCCATCAAGCAACGCTTCCCCCAGGATAGGCGGAATAACCATCAGGAAAGAAAATTGTGCCAGTTTCGCCTTGTTATCACCCAACAGAAGTCCCGTAGCAATGGTAGAACCCGAACGAGACAACCCCGGCATGACCGCGCAAGCCTGTGCGATACCGATAATCAAAGCATCCTTCATCGAGATTTTTTCTTTCTGGCGCGGCTTATAGTAATAAGAGAAAGTCAGCAGGGCGGCAGTCAACAACAACATACAACCCACAATCAGCAGTCCCGAACCAAAAATCGTCTCCACATAATCCTTAAAGAACACTCCTACGATACCAATCGGTATCATTGAAATCAATATATTGATGACATACCGCGTCTCATCGTTCATCTGGAACTTGAACAACCCGCGGAAAATCCAATCTATCTCCTTCCATAAAATCACCAGTGTGCTGCACACCGTAGCCACATGCACCACAATCGTGAATGCCAGATTTTCTTCACCCTGTATCCCGAACAATGCCGACCCGATGGCCAGATGACCACTGCTGCTTACGGGCAAATACTCAGTCAATCCCTGAATCAGTCCAAGGATTAATGCTTCTAACCAACTCATAATTTCTTTTTATTCTTCTTTAATTTTAGGCACTTCGGTCATTTTAGGTTTACGCAACACGGCGTATATCATAGACAAAAAACCAAACAGGCAAACGACGGGCGCCACCTTTATTCTGCGTACACTGAAAATATCCGGTTCGAAAACCGTTTCGGACGACGAGGGCCCCGACATCAACAGGAAACCGATAATAACAATCGCCATTCCTATCGCGAGCAAGATAAAGTTCACTTTATCAAAGGCAAATTTCCGCTTGTCAGACATAGTTTATTTTTTCTTTTTGAATTAAATATAGTATAAGCTGTTCGCTTTCATTCTCAGATACTTGTTCATGGAAAAATAGGCGCACAGCCACGTTATTACAATCCCGAACACCAATACACTCGCACATACAACCAGCATGACCTCGGGAGTGATGACCTGAAGCAATTCCTGCTCGTACGTCACAGCCCAGTAGGCAGTCCCCATCAATATGGCATCGGCAATCACGGCTGCCAGTATCCCGCTCCATACGTTCTTCCGGAGAAACGGCCCCCGGATGAATCCCCAGCTCGCCCCCACCAGTTTCATTGTATGGATGAGAAACCGTTTGGAATAGATGGCAAGCCTTATCGTATTGTTTATCAAGGCAAAGGATATAAAAGTGAGCACCACTGCCAAAGCGAGCAGCACCAAGCTGATATTCCGTATGTTGTCATTCACGGCATCAATCAGTTCCTTCCGGTAAAGCACGTCCTGTATATTGGAGTTTTTCTTTATCAGCTTCTCTATTTTCGCGATGCTGTCGGAGTTGGCATAATCGGAGTGCAGCTTGATTTCGATGGAAGCGGTGAAAGGGTTATATCCCAAAAACTCTTCGGGGTCGGTGCCCATCGCTTCCGTCTGCTCTTTCAAAGCCTGCTTCTTGGAGATATATTCGGATTGCTTCACGAAAGATTCCTTGTTCAGTTTCTTCTGAAGTTTCAGAATATCCGCTTCCTTCATGTCATCGCTGATGAGAATGGAGAAACTGATATTCTCACGGACATACACGGAAAGGTTATGCGCCGTAAGCACGAAAAAGACAACCAGCCCCAACAGCAGCAACACCAGCGTCGTACTGATACTCGACGTAATGAACTGCATGTCGAAAACCGACCCTGACTTATATTTGTTTTTACTTCCCATGCGCTATCTCTTTTTCCGGAATACGTAAATCATAGAACTACTCCGCTCTTTCCGTCCCAAAGCATTGAACCAGGCAAGCGTTCCGGCATACATTCCTTTCAGAAAGCTACTCGAACTGCCGCGGTGCTTCTCACTCAACATGGATACGTAGAACGCATCGAACGGCATCGGATGACGCGCCGCCATAATAAATCCGTGACGGGAAGCCAACTGCTGTATAGTGCCCGGTGTGAAATGCCAGAGATGCCGGGGAACATCATAAGCCGCCCAATATTCACCGTAACGCTGCGCGTCATAAGAAGAGCAGTTGGGCACTGCCACAATCAGCACGCCTTTTTCTGTCAGCAATTCACGAAGCATCTCCCAAGTTTCGCCGAGATGTTCCAAATGTTCCATCACGTGCCAAAGGGTGATTACATCAAAGCTATCGGGAGCAAACTCCTTCAAAGCCGATTCGGGCTTCACCTCCAGTTCGAAATGCTCTTTCGCAAATTCGCGTGCCTGCGGACTCTTCTCCACCGCTTCTACTTTCCAGCCACGGCGCACCATTGTATTAGCGAAATAACCGGTTCCCGTACCTATATCGAGCAAGCGCCCCGTCCTACGATGCGCCTCTCGGGCTACCAGGCGCGCTTTGCGACCCAGCATATAAGAACGTACATAATGGTAAATGCTATTCATCGCGCCCTTGCGCGTATCCGTGTGGGAGATATAGTCAGGAGTCTCATAATACTTGCCTATCTCTGCCTCTACGGGAACGCCTTGCGTGAATATAAATCCACAGTCCTCACACGAATACAGTTCAAACTGTTCGCCCGAAGCATAAAAATCCGTACAAGTCATGACGCGTTTCAAGTGCGCACCGCCACACACCGGACAAGCATTTATACTGAGTTTCTCCATTAACTATCTAAGCAAAATTAAGTGCTGCCTCGAATGACAAGACAACACTATACCCGAATTTGGTGCAAAGAAACAAATAAAAAGTGATGGATTGGGGTTTTGTTAAGGACTTTTAATAGAAGAGTTGTCTCTGGTACAGTATAAGAGTAGTTTTAACAGCTCGTATCAGGACAACTCTATCTTTGACTTTAAAGAGATTGATTATAGGCCACTAATGAAGTGACATAATCAGTATTTACGTTAATAGAAACAATATCTCTAACTCGCAATTGACGAAGATCATTTTCCCATTTTCCTCGATTATCCATTGATTTCCATCGAAAAATGGAGGTTTTCACCTCTTCTAGCTTTCCAATAAAAAAAGAGGATTCCAGATCTGTTTGAATTTCAACAACACATTGCAGAGCATTGAGCCTATTCAAAAGATCCAACCTATTAGATATAGAGAATTCTGGGACTGGTATATCCATAATCCCTTTAGCTATCAATATTTTCTCTTTAAAACGATCTTCCTCTGTGCGTTTGTATGATTCTATATGACATTTTTGAATAAATGCAAACCCATCCAATATGTAATCATTAGGTATCCTTTTTATTAATACCCAATAATTGGAAGATGATTCTATTATTCCCGATATGGGATCCTTCCAGTTTTTAATATAAATAGTCTAAGTATATGACAAAAATTTGAAGACATCGATTCGGTAGCGGTTTGTGTGGTTGACAAGGGACTGGAAGATGTAGT
>ENA-UEPG01001477-UEPG01001477.1-human-gut-metagenome-genome-assembly--contig:-NODE-1477-length-18193-cov-6.339369_pt1 | contig 18193 bp, 15 predicted proteins | sample MGYA00242893_ERZ507902 | MGnify/ENA primary metagenome ERZ507902 (study PRJEB26167, sample SAMN06115491) | human gut metagenome | host: Homo sapiens | place: China:Gansu | collected 2015-04-23... | reverse complement strand
AATTCTTTTTGTATTCGTAGCTGTACTTCATGAAAATACCCCCAATCCTGGGTGTCCAGAATTGGGGGTACATATCAACCATACTGTCTAACAAATGGGGTGCAGTTCAGTCAAGGATGCGGCGCTTTTGGTTCAGGTCCTATCAGGCAGTCTCTTCGACGCTCTTGGCAGCACGGCCAGACTCAAGCTTCTGCTTGAAGCGACCACTGGCCTTGAAGCCGGGGATAGAGGTAGACTCCAGACGGCTGGAGACCTTGGTCTTGGGATTGGTGTAAGCCTTCGGCTTGCGGGGACGCATCTCAAAGCGGCCAAAGCCAGCGATGGTGACCTTTTCGTCGGCACGCAGGCAATCGGCGATCTGGTCAAACAGTGCATCCATCGTGGTCTCGACCTGAGCTTCGGTAAAGCCGGTCTTGCGTGCCACGGTTTCGATCATCTGGGAACGAGTCATGTATCTATATCCTCCTGGAACGTCCAAAAGTAACGTCTTTTGGCAAATTTTGCGTTGTTGAGTATAACAAATGCAGCCCCTCATTACGAGGGGCTGCGCACAAACGGTATATTTTTGCGCACGAAGTAATAGAGCGGGATTATTTTTTATGATACAGCGTTGCAATATCCACCAGCGGGATGTCCTTCATGCTGTGGTCGCTGCGCAGACAGTCGACCAGCGCATTGGCGGTATCCACGGCGGTGATGCAGGGGATGCTGAGCTCCACGGCCTTGCGGCGCAGGCGGACGGAATCGCGTTTGGGGTCGCGGCCCTTGGCGCTGGTGGAGAAGACATAGTCCACCAGACCGCTCTGCAGCAGGTCCACGATATTCGGCGCTTCACCGGACATATTCCGCACCTCGTTGCAGGGGACCATGTGCTTATTGAGCCATGCACAGGTGCCGGAGGTGCCGTAGAGCTTATAGCCCATGCTCTTGAGCTTCCAGGCGATGTCCACGAACTCCGGCTTGTCGCTGTCCTTCACGGTGAAGATGCAGCAGGAAGCCGGGCCGGGGGTCTTGAAGGTGTAGCCCGCACCGATAAGACCCTTGAGCAGAGCGTCGTGGAAGTTGGGAGCAATGCCCAGCACCTCGCCGGTAGACTTCATCTCGGGGCCGAACTGGGTATCGACGCCGTGGAGCTTCTCGAAGCTGAAGACAGGCACCTTGACGGCCACATAGGGGGCGTTGGGGTGCAGACCGGTGCCGTAGCCCATATCGGTGAGCTTCTCGCCGAGGCAGCAGCGGACGGCCAGATCGACCATCGGGACGCCGGTGACCTTGGAGATATACGGCACGGTACGGGAGGAACGGGGGTTGACCTCGATGACGTACACCTTGCCGTTGGAGACCGCATACTGGACGTTGACCAGACCGGTGACGTGGAGCTCACGGGCAAAGCGGCCGGTGTAGTCCACCATGGTGTCGATCTCGGCCTGAGTCAGGTGCTGGGCCGGGTAGACGCAGATGGAGTCGCCGGAGTGGACGCCGGTGCGCTCCACCTGCTCCATGATGCCGGGGATGAGGTAGTTCTCGCCGTCGCAGATGGCGTCCACCTCGCACTCGGTACCCATGATGTACTTATCCAGCAGGACAGGGTGGTCCATATCGACGTGCTCGGTGATGACGCCCATGTACTCGATGACGTCGGCCTTGGTGTAAGCCACGATCATGTTCTGACCGCCGAGGACGTAGGAAGGACGCATCAGAACAGGCAGGCCGATCTCGTCGGCTGCGGCCAGAGCCTCTTCCAGATTGAAGACAGTGCGGCCGGGTGCGCGGGGGATGCTGCAGCGCTCCAGCAGCTCGTCGAAGCGCTCACGGTCTTCGGCCTCGTCGATGGCATCCGCCGGGGTGCCGAGGATGGGCAGACCGATCTCGTCCATATGCTTTGCCAGCTTGATGGCAGTCTGACCGCCAAACTGAACAACGCAGGCGTCGGGCTTCTCGGTCGCGATGATGTTGTCCACGCTCTCGGGGTTCAGCGGGTCGAAATACAGGCGGTCGCCGGTGTCGAAGTCGGTGGAGACCGTCTCGGGGTTGTTGTTGACCAGAATGGCCTCGCAGCCGTGCTTCTTGAGGGTCCAGACGCAGTGAACAGAGCAGTAGTCGAACTCGATGCCCTGACCGATACGGATGGGGCCGGAACCGAAGACGAGGACTTTCTTTTTCCTGGGCTCGCCCTTCTCGGCGGCCTTGGCCTCCTTCTCCGCGATGAACTCGGCGGCTTCGTTGTCGCCGTCGTAGGTGGAGTAGAAGTAAGGGGTGTTGGCCGAGAACTCAGCGGCACAGGTATCGACCATCTTAAAGCCGGCGCGGTAGTTCTCCACGGGGAGCTTGTCCACCTTGGCCAGACGCTTGATGGTCTTGTCCTGGAAGCCGTACTTCTTGGCTTCCTTATACTGGGCCTCGCTCAGAACGCCCTCGCACTTGGCCAGACCCTTTTCGAGGTCTGCCAGATGCTGCATCTTGTCCAGGAACCACCAGTCGATCTTGGTGATGCGGTAGATGGTCTGGTGGTCGATGCCGCGCTTGAGGGCCTCATAGACGCAGAAGACGCGCTCGGCATCCTGCACATGCATGTGGTCCACGATCTCGTCGTCGCTCAGCTCCTCGAAGGGCTTGTGGGTCAGGGTGTCCATGCCCAGCTCGATGGAAGAGACGGCCTTCATCATGGCAGCCTCAAAGCTGTTGCCGATGCTCATGACCTCGCCGGTGGCCATCATCTGGGTACCCAGAGACTTGTCTGCGTAGACGAACTTATCAAAGGGCCACTTCGGGTACTTGACCACGATGTAGTCCAGCGCAGGCTCGAAGCAGGCGCAGGTCTTGCCGGTGACGTCGTTGGTGATCTCATCCAGCGTGTAGCCGATGGCGATTTTGGTCGCCACCTTGGCGATGGGGTAGCCGGTGGCCTTGGAAGCCAGAGCGGAAGAGCGGGACACACGGGGGTTGACCTCGATGACCGCGTAGTCAAAGCTGTCGGGCTTCAGGGCAAACTGGCAGTTGCAGCCGCCCTCGATGCCCAGCTCGGTGATGATGTCCAGCGCAGCGGTGCGGAGCATCTGATACTCGTGGTCGGTCAGGGTCTGGGAGGGTGCCACGACCACAGAATCGCCGGTGTGGATGCCGACAGGGTCAAGGTTCTCCATGTTGCAGACGGTGATGACGTTGCCCTTGTGGTCGCGCATGACCTCGTACTCGATCTCTTTCCAGCCCGCAATGCACTTTTCCACCAGGATCTGATGGATGGGGGAAAGACGGAGGCCGTTGGTGCCGATCTCAATGAGCTTTGCCTTGTTCTCGCAGATGCCGCCGCCGGTGCCGCCCATGGTGAAGGCGGGGCGGACGATGACCGGGTAGCCGATGCGGTCGGCGCAGGCCAGAGCGTCTTCCAGCGTCTCCACGACCTCGGAGGGGATGATGGGCTGATGCAGCTTCTCCATCGTCTCCTTGAACAGCTCGCGGTCCTCGGCGCGGTCAATGGTCTCGGGCTTGCAGGCCAGCAGACGGATGCCGGTGCGGTCGAGGTAGCCGGAACGGGCCAGCTCCATGGAGAGGTTCAGGCCCATCTGGCCGCCGAGGTTGGGCAGCACGGAATCGGGCTTCTCGATGTCGAGGATCCGCTCCACGACCTCGAGGGTCATGGGCTCGATATAAACATGGTCGGCCACGTCGGGGTCGGTCATGATGGTAGCGGGGTTGGAGTTGAGCAGAACGGTCTCGATGCCCTCTGCTTTCAGGGCGCGGCACGCCTGGGTGCCGGAGTAGTCGAATTCAGCAGCCTGACCGATGATGATGGGGCCGGAGCCGATGACCAGCACTTTTTTGATTCTGGGGTCCTTAGGCATTTCAGCGTGCCTCCTTCTTTGCTGCTTTGACGTTGTTCAGGAAGCGGTCGAACAGGAACTCGGTGTCCTTGGGGCCGCCGTTGGCTTCGGGGTGGAACTGGACGGTGAAGCAGTTCCACTTCTTGTACTTGATGCCCTCGCAGGTGCCATCGTTGGCGTTCACCTGGGCCACCTCGCCCATCTCGGCGGGCAGCTCATCGCCCACGACTGCATAGCCGTGGTTCTGGCTGGTGATGAAGGTGCGGCCCGACTCGAAGTCGGTGACAGGCTGATTGGCACCGCGATGGCCGTACTTGAGCTTCATGGTCTTGGCACCAGCGGCCAGAGCGGAGAGCTGGTGGCCGAGGCAGATGCCGAAGGTGGGGATATTCAGCTCAAAGATGTGCTTGAGGTTCTCGATGACCTCCACCGGCTCGGCGGGGTCGCCGGGGCCGTTGGAGAGCATGATGCCGTCCGGGTCCAGGGCAGCGACTTCCTCAGCGGTGGCAAAGGCGGGCATGACCGTCACCTTGCAGCCGCGCTTGACGAGGCAGCGGACGATATTCCGCTTGCAGCCGTAGTGCATCAGCACGATATGGGTCTCACCCTTCTCGTTGTAGACCTCGGGCTCTGCACAGGTGACGCTCTTCACGGCGTCGGTGACGGCGTAAGCCCGGATCTCTTCCAGCAGCTTATCCGTCTCGGCTTTGTTGGCCGGGTCAGCGGGGTCAAAGGTGGTCAGGATAGCACCGTTCATGACGCCGCTCTCCCGGATGATGCGGGTGAGGTGGCGGGTGTCGATGCCCTCGATGCCGATGGTATTGTTTTTCTTCAGAAAGCTGTCCAGCGTCTCCTCACAGCGCCAGTTGGACGGGGTCTGGCAGGCCTCGCGGACGATATACCCCTTGGCCCAGATCTTATCCGACTCCATGTCGTCCTTGTTCATGCCGTAGTTGCCGATGAGGGGGTAGGTCTGGGTGATGATCTGGCCGTAGTAGCTGGGGTCGGTCAGCGTCTCCTGAAAGCCCACCATGCCGGTGGCAAAGACGACCTCGCCCACGGTGACGCCCTCAGCGCCCACCGACTGGCCGGCAAAGACCATGCCATTTGCCAAAAGAAGATATGCGTTCATTAGATACTCCTCGCTTCAACACGCCTGCGCGTTTACAGGGTCTGCTTGGCTTCCTGCTTCATCTTGCGGCTGCCCAGATGCACCAGAGGCAGCTTGCCCTCCTTGCAGATGGGGCACTCCTCGGGGGCGTAGTTGGGCAGGTCCAGCTTGAGAGCGCTGGCCACGATGGGGATGGGAGACGGAGCCTCGGGCTTGGTGCGGTCCACCACGCAGGTGATGCCCAGGCAGACGCCGCCGGCCTCTTCGATGACACGCTTGGTCTCCAGAGAGGAGATGCCGGTGGTCACGACGTCCTCAGCGATGAGGCACTTCTCACCCGGGTGGATGGCGAAGCGCTTCAGGGTCATCACGTTGTCCACGCGCTCGGTGAAGATGGCGCGCTTGCCGGTCTGGCGGGCCAGCTCGTAGGCGTAGACGATGCCGCCCATGGCAGGTCCGACGATGACATCCACGTCCATCTCGCGGATCTTATCGGCCACAGCCTTCATGGCCTCGGCGCAGCGGTCGGGGTACTGCTGCAGATATGCCATCTGGCAGTATGCGCTGGAATGGCGGCCAGAAGACAGCAGGAAGTGGCCTTCCAGAAATGCGTCACAGCTCTTCAGAATTTCAAGTGCTTCACTCATGATATTTTTCCCTCTCTATACTCTGTTGTTTTCGTTCATGCGGTATTGTACCACGCATTTTGTCAAAACGCAAATTTATTCATAAATTTTAAGAATCAATGAATATTTGCAAGTCCTATACGTTTAATTTCTGTTTTATTCGCTCAGCGTGCGCAACCGCGGATCTCGTCCAGCGTCTTGACGCCGTGGGCGTCCATCCAGGCCGCCATTTCTTCGGCGATGGTCTCCATGGCGCGGGGGTTGGCGAAGTTTGCTGCACCCACCTGCACCGCCGTGGCACCGGCCATGATAAATTCCAGTGCGTCCTTACCGGTGGCGATGCCGCCGAGGCCCACGACCGGGATGTTCACCGCGCCGACGGCCTGCCAGACCATCCGCAGGGCGATGGGGCGCACCGCCGGGCCGGACAGGCCGGCAAAGATGTTGTCGAACACCGGGCGGCGTTTCTCCAGATCGATAGCGCAGGCCTGGAAGGTGTTGGTCAGGCTGATGGCGTCCGCACCGGCGGCTTCCACGGCCTTGCACATCTCGGGGATGTTCTCGGCCTGGGGGCTGAGCTTGACCATCAGGGGCTTTTTGCAGGCGTCGCGGACCATCCGCACCACCTCACCGGCAGCTTCCGCCTTGACGCCGTAGGCCATGCCGCCCACCTTGACGTTGGGGCAGGAGATGTTCAGCTCCACGATGTCCACGCCGCTCTCGCTCAGCATGGCTGCGCCCTCGACGTACTCTTCCTCGCTGTGGCCGCCAAGGTTGGCAATGGCCACCGTGCCGTACTTCTGCTTGAGTTCCAGCATCTCGCCCAGCTCCACATCAATGAAGTGCTGGACGCCGGGGTTCTGCAGGCCGATGCTGTTGATGAGGCCCGAGGGCGTCTCCCACAGGCGCTCGCCCTTGTTGCCGTACTGGCCGTGCAGGGTCAGGCCCTTGCCCGAGATGCCGCCGATCTTGCTGAAATCAGCCAGCTCTTCGTATTCCACGCCGTAGCCCACCGTGCCGGAGGCCCCGATGATGGGGCTGTTCATGGTAAAGCCCAGCAGGTTCGTTTTCAAGTCTGCCATCAGAACACCTCCGCTGCATCAAACACAGGGCCATTCTTGCACACGCTCTTGCCCTCGCCGCCCCTGGTCTCGCAGGTGCAGCCGAGGCAGGCACCGATGCCGCAGGCCATCTTCTTTTCCAGACTGACGAAGCAGGGAGTCCCCTTCTCCGCGCAGAGGCGGGCGGCATTCCGCATCATGACCGTGGGGCCGCACACCAGCACCACATCGTAATCCGCCGGGTCATACAGCTGGGTGACGAAACCATGGAACCCCACCGCGCCGGTGTCGGTGGACACCTTGACGATGCCCGCGATGGAGCGGTACTCTTCCATGCAGTAGGGCTTATCGCGGAAGCCGAAGAAGACGTCCGGCTTGACGCCGCCCGCTGCCAGCTCCCGGGTGAGCTGGTACATGGGGGCGGTGCCGATGCCGCCGCCCACGACGGCGATCTTCTGATACTTGCTCAAGATGTCGGCCACATCGAAGCCGTTGCCCATAGGACCGGTGAGCTGGAAACTGTCACCCTTTTTCAGGGCCGTCAGCTTGCGGGTCCCCTCGCCCACGACGGCGTACAGGAACTCGACGGTCTGGGTCTCGGCATCCCACTTGTGGACGCTGATGGGCCGGGACAGGAAGGGAGCTTCATCTGCGCCCCAGGCACGCAGGGTGAAGAACTGTCCGGCGTGGGGGGCATGCTCGCGGTCCGGCCAGAGGGCGGTCAGCAAGCGGATGTCGTCCGCGATGACCTCATGGCGCAGGACAGTGGCCTCACAGCAGGCTGCACGCATGGGCAATGGCCTCCTTCATGTTCACACACTCGTTGTAAGCGGCCTCGTCGAAGGCTGCGCCCGGCTGCTTCTTGTAGGCCAGCAGGATGCCGCGGCTGGAGTTGACCACGCCGCCGTTGCCTTTCGACAGATACTGGGCGATGTCCTCGGCCTTGCCGCCCTGTGCGCCGTAGCCGGGGATGAGGAAGAAGCTGTCCTGATACTTTGCACGGATCTCGGTAGCCTCCTCGATGTGGGTGCCGCCGATGACCAGACCGATGGAAGAGTAGCCGTGCTCACCCATATAGTCCTTGCCGAGGGCGTTCAGCTTGTCGCCCACGAGGTCGTAGACGTGGCGGCCATCGGCCAGCTTCTCATACTCGAAATCTTTTGCGCCGCCGTTGGAGGTACGGCAGAGGACGAACATCCCCTTGCCCTGCTTCTCTGCGTAGGGCAGATAGGGGCTGATGGAGTCCAGACCCATGTAGGGAGCCAGCGTGACAAAGTCGGCCTCAAAGTCGCCGGTGAAGTGGCCCATGGCGTACATCTCAGCGGTCTTGGCGATGTCGCCGCGCTTGATGTCGGCGATGACCGGCACACCGGCCTCGCGGACAGCCTTCAGGGTGTCGGCATAGGCCTTCAGACCCTCGAGGCCCAGGGACTCGTAGTAAGCGATCTGCACCTTGTAACAGCCCGCGACGGCCTTGGTGGCGTCGATGAGTTTCTTGTTGAAGCGGACGATGTTCTCGCCCTTGGAGAGGGTGCTGTCCACGAAATCTGCGGGCAGGTAGCTGAAATCGGTGTCCAGACCCACGCAGACCGGGCCGCGTGCTTCGACTGCTTCGTAAAGCTTATCCATGTTCGTCATTTGGGGTTCCTCCTGTTTGTCTCTCTTTTATATAAATGTATTTGCAGCTTATTCTTCTGCCTGATAGGTCAGCTCGCCGCCCTTGACCGTGGCGCAGACCCTGCCGTAGAGCTGCGCACCGTCGAAGGGGCAGTTGTGGGACTTGGAGTGGAGCTTGTTCTTGTCCACGGTATAGGGGGTGTCGAGGTCTACCAGCACAAAGTCGGCGTCATAGCCCGGCTCCAGCTGACCCTTGGCAAGGCCCAGAATTTCCGCCGGGCGGGTGCTCATCAGGTGGCTCAGCAGCTCGAGGGGAAGTCCCTCTTCCTTGCAGAGCTTGGTGTAGCAGACGCCGAAAGCCGTCTCACTGCCCACCATACCGGCCATGCCCTTGAGCTTGTCTTCCTCGGAGTGGGGGGCGTGGTCGGTGGCGATGGCGTCCACCACACCGCTGCGGATGGCGTCGATGAGGGCCTGCACATCGTCGGCGGTGCGGATGGGCGGGTTGACGCGGTAGTCGCAGGTATCATTGGTGAACCAGAGATGGTGGGGCGTCACCTCGCAGGTGACGGGTGCGCCCCGCAGCTTTGCCATCTGGATGGCCTCGATGGCGCCCCGGGTGGAGACGTGGCACATGTGCAGGCGGGTCTGGTAATACTCGCTCAGCCAGCAGTTCCGCACCGTCTCGATGTCCTCGGCCAGCCGGTAGTCCCAGGGGCTAATCTCCATATCCTCGGCGTGGCTCATCACGGTGATGTCCCGCTGGGTGCAGATGGCGAAAGCCCGGGCCATGGTGGCGTTATCCTGCACACCGTGGCCGTCCTCGGTGATGAATTTGACCGAAGCGGGCAGAGTCTTGAGATGGTCGATGGTCTTGCCGTCGAAATCCTCGGTGATGGAGACGGTCTGGTTCACGCCGCACAGGCCCACCTCAGCGGCCTTCTGTTCCACCATCGCGGCCTGTGCTGCCGAAGAGCAGACAGGCTTTGTGTTGGGCATCAGGTTCACGAAGGTGTAGCCGCCTGCGGCTGCGGCGCGGCTTCCCGTTTCAATGTCCTCTTTGTACTCGAAGCCCGGCGTGCGCCAGTGGCAGTGCAGGTCCACGAAAGCGGGCAGCACGGTCAGTCCTCCGGCGTCCAGCACCGTTTCATTTTCTCCGGCCAGTGCGGCCAGGTCCTGACCGACGGCGGCGATCTTTCCGTCCTTTACATACAGCTCCACAGGCCGGCCCTCGGCGTTGACAGCGTTGATGAGCAGCATAAGATTACCTCCCTGTCTGTGTTCGTCTGGTTTCATCGTCCGGGTGTGTCTGCCCTCAGAAGGGCAAAAAAAAAAACTTTTCCCAGCAAAGGGAAAAGTCAACACATCAAAAAAGGAAACACTGGAGCCACAGCAAAAACGGCTGCAAACTGATTTTTCAGTTTTGCGCGCATCATCTTGGCCTTCATGCTCCCGTCTCCTTTTCTATCCGTTCTTTTTCGATATATTTTATCATAGAAGCGCAAAATGTGTCAATGCTTTCGGTCTCATTTCCATGTGAGAAGGTTTGCATCCGTAAGCCTCGAATTTTAGCTACTCTACCGAAAAGTCCCTCTTCTCCCCCCTCCGCCAGCGCCCTCGTGCAAAAAAATCCTCATTTTTGTTCTTATATCCTACCATTTCACTGTACATTAAAGTTCAGATGTGCTATTATAATGTCTATCAGAGAGGGGGCCGCCATTGCGGGCGGCAAAATGGAGGTTTTCTATGATGGGTCTTTTAGAGGACGCGCGGAACATCCAGCGCAAGGACCCTGCAGCACGCACGGTGCTGGAGGTCATCCTGCTTTACCCGGGCTTTCACATTCTGGTCTATCACCGCATTGCCCACTGGCTGTTCGAGCACAAGCACTTCTTCCTCGCCCGCTGGGTCAGCCAGCGGGGCCGGCATAAGACCGGCATCGAGATCCACCCCGGCGCGAAGATCGGCAAGTGCCTGTTCATCGACCACGGCATGGGCATCGTCTTCGGCGAGACGGCGGAGATCGGCAACAACTGCACCATCTACCACGGCGTGACCCTCGGCGGCACCGGCAAGGACACCGGCAAGCGCCACCCCACCTTGGGCGACAATGTCCTGATCGGCGCAGGCACCAAGGTGCTGGGTCCGGTGTATATCGGCGACAACGCCCGCATCGGCGCGGGCAGCGTGGTGCTCAAGAACCTGCCCGCCAACTGCACCGCCGTCGGCGTCCCTGCCGAAGTGGTGCGCATCAACAACAAGGCCATCAACCCTGCCGACGACCTCGACCAGCAGGACCTGCCGGACATCATGGCCCAGCGGCTGGTGGATCTGGACCGCCGCATCGGCCAACTGGAAAAGGCCGCCCAGGGCGATATTCCCCCCACGGCCCAGCAGGTGGCCGCACGGCAGCGCCGGCGGTAAGCTGCCCCCTGCCCACAGCCCCATCGCAAAAACCCCGGCACCTTTTCTGGGCATGATGCCCAAACGGTGCCGGGGTCCTGTTTTTTGTTATGGTTCAGGCCGCTGCCTGCCCTTTCCCTGCAGGGGTACAGGTCAGGGAGCCGAGGTCGCCGGGGTGATGGTCACATCGTAGACCAACAGAGCAAACTGCTCACCATTGATCTCCCGGAAGGCGATGCCCACCTTCATGTCACTTGCCATAACGGCATCATAGGTGCCAAAGTCATAGATCGTACCCCCGTAGGTGTAGTCCTTGGATTCGTCAATTTTGTTGGCACGGCGGAACAGAAAGAGATCATTTATTAGGCTAGTGTTGTAGTAGCTGTTTTTGGGAGCTACATAGAAAAAGCTTTCGGTGACCATGCCTTCACATCCGCTGATTTTCTGCGTCGTCTTTCCGGTCGCCTGCTGCAGGATGCTCTCGGCCTGAGTTATGGCCAGCTTATAGCCGGTGCCGTAGCCAGTTTTTGCCGGGGTCTTGGAAAACTCTTCCAGCAGCTTGGCCGCCGCCTGGGCCAGGGTGGGGTCGTTTTTCACCGGGCTCAGGCCTATGGCCGCATTTGCCCGGGCCTCGTTGATGTACTTCAAAAGGCTCTGCTCGGTGACCGCAGTGCCCACGTTGCCGCCCCGGCCGCCGCAGCCCGCCAGCAGGGTCATGGCCAGCACTGCTGCCAGCAGCAGAGACGCCAGCTTTTTGAACTGTTTCATGATTTTGATCTCCTTCTTATTGATGGTGCAGAGGGCACAGCGCCCTCTCTTCCCATTCATTATACCCCCCCCCCCCTGTCGTTCTGTCAATATAAAAAATTGCGCACCCACTTTTTTTGCCGTTTCTTTGCCGCCCAACGCAAAAATGCACCTGCAGCCCTCGCTTCCGGTCCCCGGAAACAGCGAGTTTTGGCTGCAGGTGCATTTATTTTTACGGATAGGCTTGCGGCGGGCAAAAGCCCCCCCTTTTGGCGCACAGCGCCGGATGAAAGGCACTGCCCCCGGGCAGCGGTTACCGGCAGCCGCTGCTGCAGAGCTGGCTCACCTTTTCCACCGCTGCTGTCACCAGCTGGCCGATGGACTGGTCCGGCACACCCACCACGATGTTATCGCAGTGATTGATGGGGATGAGCACCCGCGCTGCACTGCTCTGGCAGACCGCCGCCGCCATGGCCGGGGTGATCTCGCCCAGCAGCGAATCAGCGATGACGATGCCGATGGGGCCGACGATGATGTCCGCCCGGCGGCAGTTGACTACCACGGCATTCTCGCCGGTGGCGGCGCGGTGTGCGCCCGCCTTGAGCATGGCCGAAGCCGCGATGCTGTTGGTTCCTACGGCGGTCAGTTCGATGTCCGGGCATCCGGCGGCAAGCGCCGCCGTCAGCTGACGGCCAAGACCGCCGCCCTGCCCGTCAATGACTAAGACGCGCACCCGGCTCAAAAGTCGATCTCCTCCAGCCGCAGCAGAGCGATGATATAAATTTTCAGGGCTTCCAGCAGCTTGTCGATGGGAGCGGCCTCGTTCGCGCCGTGCATCGGGCCGCCGAACTCGGGCAGCACCATATCACTGTGCTCCGGGCCAAAGCTGACAGCATAGGGGAAGTGGCGGGCGTAAGTGCCGCCGCCCATGGTGAAGGGCGTTGCGTTCTCGCCGGTGACTTCGTTGTAGGTGTCGATGCAGGCCTTGATGGCGGGGGTGTCAGCCTCGATGTAGAAAGGCTTTGCGCTGCCCACATCCGTCAGCTCTGCGCCGGTGCCGATGGCGGCACGGATCTGCTTTGCGATGGTGTCACCGTCGGTGCAGGTGGGGTAACGGCTGTCCATGGTCTGGACCATCCGGCCATCCACCATGGACATCTTGCCGCCGATGATGGTCAGCGGGCCGAAGGGTCCGTCGGCGCAGTCGATGCCGAGGCCCACGCCTGCGGTGGAGTCGTGCAGTTTCTTGACGGCTTCCAGATAGGCGCGCTCGGCGTCGTTGCAGAGGCCATTGTCCAGCAGATAGTTCACCACCAGACCGATGGCGTTGACAGTGCCTTCCGGCATAGCAGCGTGGCCGGACTTGCCCCAGCCGCGGATGCGGACACCGTCGCCTTCCGGCTCGAGGGTGATGTTGGGGGCGTTGCGCAGCTTGGTGATGTCGGTGGCCACGAGAGCGCTGGCACGGTCAGGCACAGCGTTGGTGGCGACGCCGCCCACGAAGTCCTTGATGATACCGTTGCAGACGGGGCTGACCAGCTTGCCGTCGAAGTGGCCCTTCTCACCGTTGCAGACCGGGAACTCTGCGTCCGGGGTGAAGCAGAACACAGGGGCCGGGTAGTTGGCGAGGTAGTAGTCCACATCGTGCATGTGAGTCTCCTCGTTGTCGCCGACGAGGGCGCGGATGGGATAGCGCAGGGAGACGCCCTCCTCTTTGAGGAACTTCAGGGCGTACAGGGTGGCGACCATGGGGCCTTTGTCGTCAGCGACGCCGCGGCCGATCATCCAGCCGTCGCGGATCTCCATCTTGAAGGGGTCTTCCGTCCAGCCGTTGCCCTCCGGCACCACGTCCACATGGCAGATGGTAGCCAGATACTTCTCGGCATCGGCACCGGCCAGCTCGGCGTAGCCGATATGGTTCTCGCAGTTGCGGGTCGCAAGGCCCATGCCTGCGGCCAGCTCCAGCGTCTTGTCCAGCGCGGCACGGGGGCCTGCGCCGTAGGGTGCGCCCTCTTCCGGGGCACCCTCCACGCTGTTGATGGACACCAGCGCGGCAATGTCTTTCAGGATCTGCTCTTTGTTCGCCGCAATAAATGCGTCGATCTTCTGGTTCAAAGCCTCTTGCATCTTTGATTCGTCCTTTCTTCGTCTTTACTCAAGACACGCTGTTGTTATTCTAGCACACTTTGCGATGGAAAACCAGCCTTACACCGCAAACAGACCGCTCAGCGCTCCCAAAAGACCTGCGCTTGCCAGACCCATGATGATCCCGGCCAGCAGCACGCCGCCCATGCAGGCGATGAGCACATCTTTGAACTTCATGTCGAGGATGGACGCGGCCAGCGTACCGGTCCATGCGCCGGTACCCGGCAGCGGGATGCCCACGAAGAGCAGCAACGCCGCCACGAGGCCGCGCCCGGCCTTGGCTTCCAGCGCACGACCTCCTTTTTCGCCCTTGACGATGCAGAAACGGCAGAAGGGGCCGATGATGGGCTTGTGGTAGCCCCAGATGAGGACTTTACGGGCGAACAGATAGATGAACGGCACCGGCAGCATATTGCCCACCACACAGACCAGATAGGTCGGCAGGATGGGCAGGCCCATCCCGATGCCCACCGGGATGGCACCGCGCAGCTCGATGAGGGGCAGCATCGAGATAAAGAATACGATGAGATAGCTTTTGAGCATAGAGCCCTCCTTATAAGTCGATGTCCAGCTCCACCGGGCAGTGGTCGGAGCCAAACACCTCGTTGTGTATCTCGGCGGCTTTTATCTTGTCCGCAATGCGGTTCGAGACGATGAAATAGTCGATGCGCCAGCCCGCGTTCTTTTCCCGGGCGTGGAAACGGTAGCTCCACCAGCTGTATTTCACCTCGTCCGGATGGATGGCGCGGAAGCTGTCGGTGAAGCCCGCCGCCAGCAGCTCGGTCATCTTGGCCCGCTCCTGGTCGGTAAAACCGGCGCTCATCCGGTTGGTCCTGGCATTTTTGATGTCGATCTCCTCGTGGGCCACGTTCAGATCGCCGCAGAGGATGACCGGCTTTTTGGCATCCAGCTCCAGCAGGTAGGCGCGGAAAGCGTCCTCCCATGTCATCCGGTAGTCCAGCCGCTTGAGGCCGTCCTGGCTGTTGGGGGTGTAGCAGTTGACGAGGTAAAACTCCGGGTATTCCAGCGTCAGCACACGGCCCTCGTGGTCGTGCTCTTCAATGCCGATGCCGGTGGCCACGCTCAGCGGCGCGGTCTTGCACCAGCAGGCTGTGCCGGAGTAGCCCTTCTTCTCCGCCGAGTATGTATATTCCGTGTAGCCCTCGGGGGCGAAATCGGCCTGCCCGGGCTGCATCTTGGTCTCCTGCACCGAGAACACGTCCGCGTCCAGCGCGGCGAAGCTTGCGGCAAAATCGTGGGTCAGACAGGCGCGCAGCCCGTTCACATTCCAGCTGATGAGTTTCATATAACGTCCCTTTCTGTTTTCAGGCCTTATATTTTTCTTTCCAGACACCGCTGCGGAAGCGGGTCACGAAGCAGGTCACGCGGCAGACCCAGTCCACCACCATGGCGATCCAGACGCCGATGGCACCCATGCCCATCCGCACACCGATGATATAGCTGAAGCCCACACGCCAGCAGGCCATGCTGGCGATGGAGACGATCATCGTGAACTTGACGTCGTTGGCGGCGCGCAGAGCGTTGGGCAGCACGAAGGAGAGAGGCCAGAGCAGCATTGCAAAGCCCGCGTGGATGCAGGCCAGGATGATGGAGAGCTCCATCGTCTCGCCCGAAAGCTCGTAAATGCCCACCAGAGGCCGGACAAAAATCAGGATCAAGCCATTCAGCACACCCATGACGAGATAGGCCCAGCCCAGCAGCTTCTTTGTATAATAGACGGCCTGCTCGTTGTCCCCTGCGCCGACGCAGCGGCCCACGACGGTTATCATGGCAAGGCCGATGGCCTTGCCCGGGATGCAGCCCACACCGTCGAGGTTGTTGGCGACGGCGTTGGCGGCGATCTGGACGGTGCCGAAAGTGGAGATCATGCTGACCACGACGATGCGGCCCGCCTCGAACAGACTGTTCTCAAAGGCCGACGGCACGCCGATGCCAAGGATGCGCTTGGCCATACCGGTATCGAGCTTCACGGTCTTCGGCACCGTGAGGGCATGGCCCTTCTGGTAGCAGCGGCCCAGAATGAGCACCGCCGCGATGACACGGGAGACGACACTGGGCCATGCAACGCCATCGACGCCCATTTTCAGGCCGAAGATGCAGACCGCGTTGCCCACGATGTTGATGATGTTCATGAGGACGCTGATCTGCATGGAGATCTTGGAGTTGCCCATGCTGCGGAAGAGGGCCGCGCCCGCGTTGTACAGCGCGAGGAAGGGATAGCTCAGGGCGGTTATTTTAAGGTAGAGGACGCCGGCGTCCAGAACGTCCGCGTCGATGGAGCCGTAGCAGGCGCTGATCATGGGTCGGGCAAAGAGGATGCAGACCGCAGCCACCACGGTACCCAGGATGGCGCTCAGCAGGATGAGCTGGCCCGCACTGGCATTTGCCTTTTCCTGCTCCTTCGCGCCCAGATACTGGCTCACCACCACCGCGCCGCCGGTGGCCAGCGCCGCGAACAGCACGATGATGAGGTTGTTTATCATATCCACGAGGCTGACGCCCGAGATGGCTGCCTCGCCGCAGCGGGAGACCATCATGGTGTCGGCCATGCCCACCGTCACGGCCAGAAACTGCTCGATGAGCAGCGGCCCCACCAGCCGCATCAGGTCTTTCTGGGAAAACAGCGGCGTCCGCCCGTTGAACCAGCCGGCCTTTTCGCCAGCTGACGCGTTTTTTAACATCTATATTCTCCTTTGTCGTTTGCAATATCACATCTGTTTTTCATTTCAGCGCAGACTTCTCATTTTACGCTATCATCTTAGCACAGCCTTCCCCGCCGTGCAAGAGCCGGAGAGCGGCTTACGAAAATTTATAGTGTTCTTGTTTGAAACACCCCGCCGTTTCGTGCTTCGTCAAATTGCCGGTGAATCTCTCCGGGATTTGTGCGTTGTGCCAAAAGTACCGCATTCCGCCCCTTTTTTGGAAGTTTTTTCAAAAAAGGGCTTGTAATTTTTCTGTAATCGTGCTATTGTTGTATCCAACAAAGGCAGGCTGTTGGATACATAGCATCCCGCCGCCCTTGTTTTTCTTCTTGTTTTTACCTTCTTATTATTGCTATTTCCTTCATTTACCTTCTTATCATTTACCCTGCTTGCCTGAAAGGGCAAAAAAGCGATGGCCCACCTGCACTGGGCCATCGCTTTTCTTTTTGTCGTTTATTCTGCGGTCAGCCGGGCAAACGCCTGCCGGACGTCGCCGGAGAAGTAGAGAGTCCCCAGCGCACACACCGGGCCGTCACCGCCCAGCTCCACCGCGCGGGCGACTCCTGCCGGGATGTCCGCCGCTGCCTCAGCCTTTCCGCCCCGGACGCGGATGTGCTCTGCCAGCGTCTCAGCGGGCATGGCGCGGGGCGTGTGGGCCGCGACCGTGACGAACCGCTTTGCCAGCGGCAGCAGCAGTGCCAGCATCTCGTCCACGTCCTTGTCGGCCATGATGCTGAGCAGGAAGACGAACTTCTGCCCCGGGAAGCGGTCCCGGAGGCTCTGGACGGTGGCCCGCATCCCGTGGGCGTTGTGACTGCCGTCCAACAGGAAAGCGGGCGAATGCCGCAGCAGCTCGAACCGGCCCGGCCAGCTCACCTGCTCGAGGCCGGTGCGGATGGCGCTGTCGGGGATGTTCCATCCCCTGCCCCGCAGCACACGGAGGGCCGTGATGGCGAGGGCGGCGTTTTTTGGCTGATAGCTGCCGATGAGGGGCAGACGGACACCGTCCAGCCCGTCGAAATCGAAGGTGACGGCGTCGAGGTCGCCGCCCTCCACTTTGAGGCGGGAGAGATCCACCACCGTGAGAGGCGCGTTCTGCTCCTTGGCCACACGGGCGATGACAGCGTCCGCTTCCGGCACACCGCCGTAGCTCACCACCGGACTGCCCGGCTTGATGATGCCGGCCTTGGCGGCGGCGATGTCCGCGATGGTGGGGCCGAGTTCTTTTACATGGTCCATGCCCAGCGCCGTGATGACCGCGCACTCGGGCGGGTCGATGACGTTGGTTGAGTCCAGCGTACCGCCGAGGCCCACTTCCAGCACCACGATGTCGCACTTTTCCTCCGCGAACCAGAGCATCCCCAGGGCCGTGATGATCTCGAACTCGGTAGGGACGTCGGCCATGGCGTCTGCCGCCGGGCGGACGCGCTCCACCAGACGCACCAGCGCATCGTCGGGTATCTGTTCGCCGTTTACCTGAATGCGCTCGTTGAAGCGGTTGATAAAAGGCGAAGTGTACAGGCCCACCCTATACCCCGCCGCCTGCAGGCAGGACGCCAGCATGGCGGCAGTGCTGCCCTTGCCGTTGGTGCCAGCCACATGGACGAAGCGGAGCTTCTTGTGGGGGTCGCCCAGCGCCGCCAGCAGAGTGCGGGTGCGGCTGAGGCCCGGCTTGTGGCCGGCCCACTGGACAGCGTGGATGTATTCCAAAGCGGATTCGTAATTCATGAAAAAACGCCTCGTTTTATTTGTTTCATTTTTAGGGAAGCGGCTTCACGCGCCGGTGGCGCGGATTTGGTTCTCTTTTTCGGTCAAATGGCTTTGCGCTCCGCGCGGGCCAGAGCGCTTTTTCATTAAGGCTGATTGTTCTCTTTTGATGTCAAAAGAGAACCAGAAAACCACCAGCGATTTCGACGCGCTGGATCCACGAGAAAGGGGC
>ENA-UEPG01001461-UEPG01001461.1-human-gut-metagenome-genome-assembly--contig:-NODE-1461-length-18352-cov-4.553488_pt1 | contig 18352 bp, 10 predicted proteins | sample MGYA00242893_ERZ507902 | MGnify/ENA primary metagenome ERZ507902 (study PRJEB26167, sample SAMN06115491) | human gut metagenome | host: Homo sapiens | place: China:Gansu | collected 2015-04-23... | reverse complement strand
TAGAGCCTATAAAATAAGGCTTTGCGGACATTTAAGGAGATATAAAAAGATAGTCAAAAAGACATATATAATTTATTTTAAATTTGAAACTTTTTTATGCACAGAAAATGCTTTTTGTATTCTCTGTGCATTTTCTTTTTTGAGGAAAAATTTTAAAAATGTATATTTTTTTTGAAAGTGCAAAAAATAATCCTATACCGAACAAAATTTTAAATTAAGTTGGAGGATTTATAGTATGAACACTTTAAGAAATTACTTACTTGTATTTACTATGGCATTAATGTCAGTTTGTTTTGTGGCTTGTGGAAATAATACCACAACAGACAACGAAACAACTACAGCAACAAATCAGGAGTCATCTTCTGAAAATACTACGAAGGGTGGAAATTCAGGAAAAGTTGACAACAAAAATGATGGTGTTATAGGAGATATTGGTGACGATATAGAAGAGGGTGTAGATGATATTGTTGGGGATGGCAATGATGAAAATACAACTGATACAACAAATAATCAGAATCAGACAAAGAACAACAATAAGACAACTACAACAAAGAAGTAGATTATATAGTTTCAAACGAAAACAGCCGTAAATGGTACTATTTTTAGATTTTTAGCATATCATATTATGATAATGATAATCGTAGGTTGTTATGGCTTATAAAATAATTTTAGATCCGGGACACGGCGGATCAGACCCAGGAGCGACTTTTAATGGAAGACAGGAGAAGGATGAAGCCCTGGGTCTTGCTATGTCTGTGGGAAAACTTTTGGAAAACGCAGGCTTTGATGTTGCATATACAAGAACTACAGATGTTTATAATACACCTTTTGAAAAAGCAACAATTGCCAACAATATGGGGGGAGATTTATTTGTTTCATTCCATAGAAATTCTGCACCTAACGCAGACATGTACAACGGAGTGCAAACACTGGTGTACAATGACCAGGGATTAAAGGCTGAACTTGCCAGAAATATTAACGAGAACTTTGTGGCACTTGGTTTTGCTGACAAAGGAGTAGTGGAAAGACCTAATCTTGTAGTTTTAAAAAGAACAAAAATGCCCGCTGTTTTGATTGAGGCAGGTTTTATTAATTCGGCTGTGGATAATGAAATCTTTGATAATAAACAAAACGAAATTGCCCAGGCTATTGCCGATGCAATAATTGATACTTTATATGACAGAGGCATTCATGCAAATGACTGTAAACCTAACAATAGTCAGAGCTATTCGGTTCAGGTGGGGGCTTTTAGAAACAGACAATTGGCTGAAAGCCTTAACCTGCAGCTTAGAAGACAGGGATTCCCGTCAAGAGTTGTAAAGGAAGACAATCTATTTAAAGTAAGAGTTGGAGATTTCAGGACACTGGATAATGCGGTGGCAATGGAATTGAAACTAAGGTTGCTTGGATATAATACTTTTGTGGTAAGTTGAAGCTTGAATTATAATTAAGAGTACTCTGTTGCTGGAATATTTTGTAGTTGAAATATTTTATTATTGAAAAATACATTAGGAATAAAAATACAGAAAAAGATAGTGTAACTTTCGGATGGTTGAAAAACGATAATTACACTATCTTTTATTTTATGAAAAAAATTAACTATGAAGGTGGAAATGATTTAACAAAGTTGATACAATAAGAAGATGTAATATTTTAATATAGAATAAATCTAGAATATAAGTTGAAAAGTAAAGATACATATGAGATAGAAATATGTTAATGTGTACAAAATAGGGCATAACAGTATATATCAAATCGGAAAGGATTAAAGATAAAATGAACAATGGATTCGTAAAGGTTGCTGCGGCAACACCAAAAATAAAAGTAGGTGACTGTGGTTATAACGGAGCACAGATTTGCAAGATTATAGATGAAGTGTATGATAATGGAGCTCAGCTTGTGGTTTTTCCTGAGTTGTGCATTACAGGGTACACTTGTAGTGATTTATTTTGGCAGAAATCAATGCTTGATATGGCAAAAACTCATTTGCAGTTTATTGCAGAGCATTGCGAAGATAAGGAGATTGTGGCAATTGTTGGATTGCCAATGATTTATAGAAGTAAGCTTTATAACGTGGCAGCAGTTATTTATGATGGAGAGATTTTAGGTCTTGTGCCAAAGACTTATATACCTAATTATTCTGAATTTTATGAGGCACGTCATTTTACAAGTGGCAAAAATAAAGACGGATATGTAATGATTGGCGAAGAAGAAGTACCTTTTGGAACAGAGATTTTGTTTAATTGTGTTAATTTTGAAAACTTTAGTTTTGCAATCGAAATTTGCGAGGATTTGTGGGTTCCTAATCCACCAAGTACAAGCCATGCTCTTGCAGGAGCCACAGTTATTGCAAACCTTTCAGCAAGTGACGAAACAACAGGAAAAGATATTTACAGAACCGGTTTGGTAAGCGGTCAGTCAGCAAGAACTCTTAGCGCATATATTTATGCAGATGCAGGAGAGGGTGAATCTACAACGGACTTGGTTTTTGCGGGGCACAATATTATAGCTGAAAACGGTAATATTTTGTCACAGTCTAAGAGATTTGAAAATCAGACTATTTACGCAGATATTGACCTTGACAGATTAGCAGCAGAGAGAGCAAAAATGACTACTTTTATTCCTGATGAAGAATCGTCTTATGAGGAAGTTGAAGTGGAATTGGAGCCAATAGATTTTGAAGTGGAAAGAGTGATAGATAATGCACCTTTCGTCCCATCAAATACTAATGAAAGAGAGAAAAGATGCGAGGAAATTCTTTCAATTCAGACAATGGGACTTAAGAAAAGATTGGAGCATACTAATTGCAAAAATGCGGTTGTGGGAATTTCAGGCGGCCTTGATTCAACATTGGCATTGTTGGTTACAGCAAGAGCTTTTGATAAGTTAAACCTTGACAGAAAGGGTATTATTGCAGTTACAATGCCCGGTTTTGGAACAACTGACAGAACATATACTAACGCAGTTTCAATGATTGAAAAGTTGGGATGTACTTTTAAGGAAGTAAACATTAGTGAAGCAACAGTTCTTCATATGAACCAGATTGAACATGATATTAACATTCACGATGTAACATACGAAAACGCACAGGCAAGGCAGAGAACATATTTGCTAATGGATTTTGCAAATGAACACAATGGAATGGTAATTGGTACAGGAGATATGTCAGAACTTGCACTTGGATGGGCAACATATAATGGCGATCATATGTCAATGTACGGTGTTAATGCAGGCGTTCCAAAAACACTTGTAAGACACCTTGTAAAATATTTTTCAGATACATGTGAAGACAAGGAACTTTCAGATGTTTTAAATGATGTTTTGGATACACCTGTAAGCCCTGAATTATTGCCACCTAAAGACGGCAAGATTGCTCAGAAAACAGAAGATTTAGTTGGCCCTTATGAGCTACACGATTTCTTCCTTTACTATATTTTGAGATTTGGATACACACCAACAAAAATATATTTTCTTGCAAAAATGGCATTTAAAGGAATATACCACAAAGAAACAATATTAAAGTGGTTAAAAACATTTTATAGAAGATTCTTCTCACAGCAGTTTAAACGAAGCTGCCTTCCTGACGGACCAAAAGTAGGAACAGTAGCAGTTTCACCAAGAGGAGACTTGCGAATGCCAAGCGATGGCTGTGTAAGAGAATGGATGAACCAGTTGGAAAACATAGAGTAGTTGAAGAATTATAGAATGAAGATTAATCATATACAAAGCTTAGTATAAGAATTGTTGAAATAAATGAAGCTAAAAATCCCCCGTTGGACATAAGCTGGTCTAACGGGGGATTTTTCATTTGAAATATTTGCAATGTGGGCGGTGAGATGAAGTTTTTCATAACTTTTATGTCTTGTCAATGAGTAAGTTATGATTTTAGACTTGCATAGAACTTGTTGCTTCAATTTTTATATAACCAAAATGAAAGATAAGATGAATTGTTATGAGTTTATCACACATCAGTTGGAAGGAGTTGCCACATAGAAAAGGAATTAGCATATCCTGAGACAATTCAGTATCATATCCTGAAGTGATTACGTGTCATATAGCAAAAAATTCATACAGACCGTAATTGAAGAACCAGATTACGTGTGAAATGAAGAAAAGTTCAATATGATACGTAAAATAGAAAATGAAAAAGCTGAATTACGTGTCATATAGCAAAAATTTCATATAGACCGTAATTGAAGAAATGAATTACGTGTGAAATGAAGAAAAGTTCAATATGACACGTAAATTGTAAAATAAAAAAGAAAAATTACGTGTCATACGACAAAAATTTCATATAGACCGTAATTCCCAAAATAAATTACGTGTCATACAAAAAACAATTCATATGACACGTAAATCCAAATGAACAATTCATCATACTGTTTTAGGGTGAATAATCACGCAAAAACATTAATTCATACGAAGCAAAAATAAGAATAACCAATATTGATTATAAAAATTCTTTCTATTCCCCAACTTTCCCTTTCTCAATTGTATCTTGTATAGCATTATATAATATTGTATATGTATATTTGCTATTGTCATCAAACTTAATGTTTTCAAGTGATTGGTTTGTAACTATTTGATTTGCTATATCGTTGAAAGCAGGTTCTACTAAAGGATACATTGTTGTGATTGTGTTGCTAACATTGTCAACCGTTATGGAGTTAATGTGATTATCATCAAGTGTTACTTTTACATCCATGGGATTGCCGTTAAGTGTGACACATGATGTGTAAACTCCAGGTTCGTATACTCCGGTATTTTCCTCTTTTTCCTGCTTGTTTCCTCTATTATAAAACATTATTACAAGTGATATAATCAGGATTATACCAAGGAGTATGAAGACTAAGGTATAAATAAGCTCCCTTAGATGAAATACCATAAATTTTGGACTTTTTGCCATACAAACTCCTTCAAAAATTTTATTTCTTATATTCTAATTTATTATTAAAGATTAAAAAATATGAAAGAAAAATATATGGGACATTTTTGTCCTATGAATATTGATATTATATTAGTAAAGTTGATATACTAGTAGCATTGGTAAAGAGTTAGCATGATAATAGTAAATAAGATTTAAGAAAAGAGTTAGCAGGATAATAGTAAATAAGATTTAAGAAAAGAGGCATAAATGGCAGTACAATTTATTGTTGGCAGAGCGGGAGCCGGAAAGTCCCATTATTTATATGAAAAGTTAATAGAGAAGTCTTTGAAATATAGAAATAAGAATTTTATTGCAATTGTACCGGAGCAGTTTTCTATGGAAACACAGAAGCAGATTCTTACAATGCATCCTAATAGGGGAAGTTTTAATATTGAAGTTACAAGCATGACAAGACTTGCCTATACGGTTTTTGAGGAGCAGGGGTTTAATGAATACAAAGTTATGGATGACTTAGGCAAAACTCTTATTATGAGAAAGGTTATGGAACAGTGTAAGGATAAACTTACAATCTATAAGTCTAAGACATCAATGCCCGGATTTGCTGAGAAGATGAAGACTATTGTATCGGAATTTAAGCAGTACGGAATTACTGATGACGTTTTAAATAATATGAAGGCAGAATGCGATTCTAAGCCCCTGCTCAGACATAAGCTTAATGATGTGGAAATTATAAGTGATGCTTTTAATGAGTATATTAAAGAGAAGGTTATAACAACAGAGGACGTTTTAACTATTTTTTGCAAATATATTTCTAGTTCTGATTTTATAAAAAATACTTATTTTTACATAGATGGATTTACAGGATTTACACCTATTCAGTATCAGATTCTTGAACTTTTGATTAAACATTGCGCAGGGGTAAAGATTGCAATTACATTGCCGGAAGATGAATTTCAGTCATTGAGAAATGCGTATAGCAAAGGAAATAATGCAATTAGCAAATATGAATTATTTAATCTAAGCAAGGATACTTTATGGAAGCTTAAAGATATAATCAACAGAAACAATATTGAGCAACAGGAAACTGTAATTGTTGGAGAAGGACAGGCTCCGTATAGAATAAGAGATAATAAAGAGTTAACTTTTTTGGAAAAGAATCTGTTTAGAAATAATTCATCTAAATATAGAGAGAACTGTAAAGCGTTGGAAGTTCACAGTATGTCCAATCCAAGAGAAGAGGCAGCTTATGTTGCAGGCAGAATTTCGGAGCTTATTGTGGACAAAGGATATAGATATAATGATATTGCTGTAATTACAGGTGATATGGACGGTTATTACAGATATATTGAGGAAGAGTTTTCCAAGAATAATATACCTGCATTTATTGACCACAAGCATAATATTGCTTCAAATCCTTTTGTTGACGGAATAAAGGTGGCAATTGAGATTGTTGAAAAGGATTTTTCTTATGAAACAGTATTCCATCTTATCAGATTAGGTTTTCTTCCAATTGGCAGGGAGGCAGCAGACATAATGGAGAATTATGTTTTGCAGTCAGGAAGACGTGGTTTCAAAAGTTATGGCAGACTTTGGGAGAAGGCTTACAAGGGAATGACTGCTGAAGAACTTGATATGGTTAATCAGGCAAGGGAGAAGCTAGTTGAGATTATCAGACCTTTAAGAGAAGAATTAAAAAAGAAAAAGGCTACTGTAAGAGAGTATACTAAGGCGGTATATCAGTTTGTACAGGCTAATAATATGCAAAGACAGATTGACGATTATAGAATTGAATTTCAGAATCAGGGTGAGATTAGCAGAGCCAAAGAGTATGAGCAGGTTTATGTGACAATCATAACTCTTTTAGACAGAATAGTTGAATTAATGGGAGATGAAGTTTTAACAATTAAGGAATATAAGCAGATTCTTCAGGCAGGTTTTGAAAGTGTGAAAGTGGGAATTATACCTCCGGGACTTGATACAGTTATGGTAGGTGATATTGAAAGAACAAGATTGAAAGATACTAAGAGAATTATTTTCTTTATGGGAGTTAATGACGGAATTATTCCAAAAGCAGGTCAGGCAGGTGGAATAATTACGGATACAGATAGAGAGTTTTTAGAAAAGAATAATTATATTCTGGCTCCTACGGCAACGGACAATGTTTTTAAACAGAAATTTTATTTGTACACAATATTTGCAAAGCCTACGGAGAAGATGTGCATTACTTTCAGCAAGTCGGGTTCAGACGGGGCAACAAGAAGAAAGTCTTATATAATAAGTACTTTAATGAATCTTTTTGAAAATCTTAAGATTATAGATGAGGATGAAAGTGAAATAACTTTAAACCAGGTTACTACAAGAAGTAAAGCTTTGGATTACCTTTCTCAGAATATATATGAATATTCGAAGGAAGGTGACAGTGGAATCTTTAAAGAGTTGATGGCAACAGTTATGAAGAATAAGGAATATAGCAAGGTAATAAACTTAATGTTTGACGGAGCTTTTTATTCAGCAAAGAATCCAATTTTGGATGAAAATGTTGCAAGACAGTTGTACGGAAATAAAGAAAATATTGGAATTACAAGATTGGAACGTTTTGCAGCCTGTGCATATTCTCAGTTTTTAAATAATGGCTTGAAATTAGGAGAGCGAAAGAAATTTGAACTTGCCGCATTTGACATAGGTAATTTATATCATTCAGCAATTAAGGACTTTTTTGATACCATTAATACGAATAATATTAAATGGGCAGACTTGGATGATAAAAAAAGTGAAAATATTATAAATGACAGCATTGAAAAAGTAATGGAGCAATATGAAAACGATGCTTTAAATGATATTGCAAGGTCTGCATTTATAAAGAAGCAGGTTAAAGATACATCAACAGAAACTGTAAATGCATTGGTTAAGCATATTAGATCAGGAAATTTCCTGCCAAGAGAATACGAGCTGCGAATTGCCCACGGAAGAGTAGACAGAGTGGACACTTTTGAAGATGGCAACAATATATATGTTAAGGTAATTGACTATAAATCAGGAAACAAAGTTTTTAATGTTACGGAAACTTTCTTGGGATTGCAGATGCAGTTAATGGTTTATTTAAAGGACACTGTGGATTACATTAAGAAAAATAATCCGGATAAGAATGTTTATCCGGCAGCAGGTTTGTATTTTCATGTTTATGATCCATATGTTTCGGAAATTGACTGTGAGAAAGCTGTGAGTGATTTTAGAAAAAAGAATCCGGACAGTGAGTTAAGTGATGAAGAATTGAAAAAAATGGCTATAGAAAAGGAGCGTTTTAAGGCATATAGAATGTCAGGTCTTGTGGCAAAAGAGATTGAAATTGTAAATGCAATGGACCATAACACTATTACAAAAACAGGTTCTTCAGCAATATTGCCGGTTAATATTACAAAAAGTGGTGTTGATGCAAGAAGTACAGCCATTGAAACAAAAACTTATTCTAAATTTATTAATCATGTTTCAAATATGGCAGGAGAAATGCAGGACAAGATTATAAAAGGAGACATTAGCATTAATCCGGTAGAAGGTGCATGTGATTATTGTCCTTTTGGTGGAATATGTAATTTTGACAGAAAACTTGGAAGCAGATACCGTCAGGTTGAAAAAGTATCACTAAGTGATATTGAGGAGAAGTGTAATGAAGTGGACAGACAAACAGCAAAAAGTTATTGATACAAGAGATAGAAACATACTTGTTTCAGCAGCAGCAGGTTCAGGCAAAACAGCAGTTTTAGTAGAACGAATAATAAAGATGATAACAGATGAAGAAAATCCTACTGATGTTAATCAGCTTTTGGTTGTTACATTTACAAGGGCAGCCGCTTCTGAAATGAAGGAGAGGATTCGCGAAGCATTGGAGAAGATGGAAGAGGATAATCCCAATGACTTAAATGTTCAGAAGCAGTTATCCTTAATTCATAATGCCAATATTTCTACAATTGACAGTTTTTGTGCAAGAGTTGTAAAGGATAATTTTGATAAGATAGACTTAGATCCTAATTTTAGAATTGCCGACGAGAACGAAATAGAATTGCTTTAATCTGAAATTGTGGAAGTAAAGTTAGAAGAGTATTATTTGGCGACTGATGATGAGTTTATGGAATTGGCCGAAAAATATTCAACAGGAAAGACCAGCGACAGTATAGGTGAACTGATTCTTAGAATGTATAAGTTTGCCTCAGGTCAGATTGATCCTGAGAAATGGATTAAAGAAGCCATAAGTGTATATGATGTTTCATCTAAAGAAGAAATGGAGCAGTCCAAGTGGATGCAGGGATATTTGGAATTGCAGAAAAACAGGTTAGAGGGAATATTAAGCCAGCTTAATATAGCTCTTACAATATCTGAAAGCGAGGATGGACCAAAGTGCGCCAAGGCTCTTACGCCTATTATTGACAAGTTACAGGAGATAACTAAAAGCAGAACTTATAGCGCAATGCAAAGTGAACTTCAGAATATTCCATCAACAAGAGTGTCCGGTAAGAAGGATTGTAATGAGAGAAAGAAGGAGCAGGTTAAGGCAATAAAAAACGATGCCACAAAGGCAATAAAAGATTTAACAACTAAACAGTTTAATCTAACGTTGAATCAGGTTTTTGAAAGCATATGTGAAACAAAATCAAGTGTTGAATATATTGGAAAATTAACCCTTGAATTTATGAAGCGACTTAAGGAGCAGAAAGAAGAAAAGGGCATAATGGATTTTAACGACCAGGCGTTTTTTGCTTTACATATTTTAAATAACTATGATAAGGATGGAAATCTTGTACCATCTGAAACAGCAAAAAATATGGCAACTCAGTTTAAGGAAATAATGATTGACGAATATCAGGACAGTAATATTATTCAGGAAGCTATTTTGTCAGCCATAACTAAAGGTTTTGGCATAAACAATATGTTTATGGTAGGCGATGTGAAGCAGAGCATTTACAGATTCCGTAATGCAGAACCTAAACTTTTCCTTGAAAAATATAATAGCTTTTCAGATGATCCTAGTGCAGACAGTGTGAAGATTGTTCTTGACAAGAATTTTAGAAGCCGTAGGGAAGTAATTGAAAGTGTAAACTTTTTATTTGACTTTGTAATGCATAAAGAAGTAGGAGGCATTGATTACAAAAACGGCAATGGCCTTGTACTTGGAGCAGATTATGATAAGCCACCTGCAGGACAGGATAATTCAACAGAATTTGTAATGGTTGAAGGTGGAGATAAAAGTGATGAGGCAGCTTATGTTGCAAGAAAAATAAAAGAGATTACTAATCCTGAAACCGGGTTAAAGATAACTGAAAAAGGTAAAGATATGCGACCTGTAAGATATGGAGATATAGTTATTCTTTTAAGAAGTATGAAGGATAATAGTGATATTTACAGAGAGCAGTTGGAGAATAATGGAATACCTGTTTTTGCAGAATCAAAGACAGGATATTATAAAACAATGGAAGTTATGACTATTACAAATATGTTGTCAATTATAGATAATCCAAGACAGGACATACCTTTGGCAGCAGTACTTACCTCTCCAATGTTTGGTTTTGATTCAAATCAGTTAGCAATTATAAAAACAGAAAATGTTTGTGAAAGTTTTTATGATTGTGTAGAACAATATTCTTTATCAGGAAGTGATGTGGAACTTAGAACAAGACTGACAGAGTTTTTGAATACACTTACAAAATTTAGAAATATGGTTCCGTATACAACTGTATATGATTTAATTAATACATTGTTAGATGAAACAGGTTATGCTTTTTATATAAGATCAATGCCCGGTGGAAAGAAACGTCTTTTAAATATTCAGGCATTAAAAGAGAAAGCTGTGGCATATGATGAGACAAGTTACAAGGGTCTGTTTAACTTCTTAAGATATATTGAGAAGATTCAGTATCTTGCAAAAGATGACGGTGAGGCATCAACAGTTAATGAGAATGACAATATAGTAAGAATAATGTCCATTCATAAAAGTAAAGGATTACAGTTCCCTGTAGTATTCTTGTGCAATACTAATGGAACAAGCAAGAATGAGGCAAATCAGCTTGTGTCAGGGGCAGATGGAAACATAGGAATAGACTGCATTAATAATAAATTAAAGACTAAACAGACACCTCTTCTAAAAACATATATCAGAATGTCTAATAAGGAAGAGGATGTGGCAGAAACATTGAGAATTCTTTATGTTGCATTAACAAGAGCAAAAGAGAAATTATATATTACAGGGCTTGTTAAGAATGCTGAAAAGCAGATTGGAGAATTTGAAAGTCAGATATATGATAATAGTGAATTAATGCTTTATAATGATGTTATTGGTGCAAAAACCATAATGGAGCTAATTGGAAAAACAATTGGCAGAAATAAGGCTTTTGACTGTGTAAGAACAGATAAAGATGCAACTGAATGTGGTAATCCTTTATATGATAAGGATAGTTTTATTAAAGTGAAAGTGGAAGAACAGCCGGATGTTATATTAGGACTTGCAGCAGAAGATATAACAGACAGTATTAAAAAAGAAACTATGCTTATGGAAATGAAGCAGTTGGCAAACAAAGAAAATGCATCAATTGAAAAACTTTTCCAAAGGTTTCAGTTTCAGTATCCATATATTGAAGATATTACTCTACATTCAAAGGCAAGCGTTACGGAAATTAAGAAGCAAAGCCAAGGTATGGAGCAGGAAGAAGAACAGGATGCATTTCAGGCTTTTGGAGAAGAAGTGGAATTACCGGAAATTATACCTGATTTTGAAAAAGAAGATATTGATGAGCCACAATATCTTACAGGTGCAATGAGAGGTACAGCGTACCACAGAATTTTTGAACTTCTCGATATGGAACTTGAAGAATATAATCAGGAAACAGTGAAGAAGATGATTGACGGTTTTGTTGATGCAGGTTTAATAGACAGAATGGGTGCAGCATCTGTTATGCGAAAGGATATAATTGATTTTACAAAGTCTGATTTGTTTAGAAGAATGAAGAAGGCATATGCTAATAATCAGCTATATAGGGAACAGCATTTCTTAATGGGAGTTCCGGCCTGTGAAATTAACAGCAATACCACATCAAAAGAAACAATGATTATTCAGGGGATAATTGATTTATGCTTTGTAGAAAATGATAAATATGTTATTGTAGACTATAAGACAGACAAAGTTGACACAATGGAGGAACTTGTTGAAAGATATCATGTTCAGTTAGAATGCTACAAACTTGCAATTGAGCAGATACTTGGCAGTGAGCCGGGAGTTAATAAGGTTTCTGAAATGATTATTTATTCAGTTCATCTTGGTCAGCAGATAACTATAAAATAATGGAGAGTACAATATGATTTTTCCTAAATACATTAAAAAAGGTGATACCATTGGAGTTACTGCAACTTCAAGCGGTATTGTAAATGAATTAAAACAAAAAAGAATAAAGAATGCAATTAAGAATTTTGAAAACAGAGGATACAATGTTAAGGTTACTGACAATGTATATACGTCTGACTGGAGAGGATGTAGCTCGACAGGAAAAGAAAGAGGAGAGCAGTTTAATGAACTTGTAAAAAATAAAGATGTTTCCTGTATATTTTCAGCAGCAGGTGGGGATTATTTAATGGAGATGCTTGAATATGTGGATTTTGAAAGTATTAAGAATAATCCTAAATGGTTTCAGGGATTTTCAGATAACACAACATTGATTTATCCAATTGTTACAAAATGTGACGTGGCAGCAGTTTATGGTTGTCATATAAGTGATTTTGGAATGAAACCATGGCAGAAACCTGTTGAAAATGCGTTAGGTGTTCTGGAAGGAACTGTAAAGAAACAGGAATCTTTTGATTTTTATGAATCAGACAGACACGAATATGTAACAGGTTTTGAAGGATATTGTAATGATGAGAAAGTCAACTGGGTTAATGGCAGGTGTGAGGAAAAAATTGAAATTTCAGGAAGACTTGTTGGAGGCTGTCTTGATGTATTGGCTTTCTTAATTGGAACAAAATATGACGGAACAGAACAGTTTATTGAAAAGTATAAAGATGACGGAATTGTATGGGTTCTTGAAAGTTTTAACATGGAAGACGTGGTTCTTATAACTCATTTATGGCAAATGAAGGAAAAAGGTTACTTTAAAAATGCAACAGGGTTTGTTTTTGGTCGCCCATTAATGTATAATACATGGATAGAGCAACCATATAAGGATGCAGTTATGTCTGTACTTGGGGATTTAAACGTGCCTATTATTTTTGATAGTGATATAGGACACAAAGGACCTCAGTTTTCTGTTATAATGGGAGCTAAGGCTAAAGTTACAAGCAAAAATGGAAAAGGAGTTTTAGAATATGCTTGAGTTAAAAGATGTTAGATTTAGCGTGACTGATGAAAAGGGACAGCTAAAGAATATAATTAATGGCATAAATCTTAAAATAGATGAAGGAAAATTTGTTGCAATAACAGGACCAAACGGTTCAGGTAAGTCCACACTTGCAAAATTAATTGTTGGTATAATAAAACCAACATCAGGCCAGATTTTATATAATGGGCAGGATATTACGGAAATGTCAATTACAGACAGAGCAAAGCTTGGAATAAGTTTTGCATTTCAGCAGCCTGTACGTTTTAAGGGAATTAAAGTGTTAGACCTTTTAAGAATTGCAGCAGGAAAGCAGCTTACTATTAGTGAAGCCTGTGAATATTTGTCAGAGGTTGGACTTTGTGCAAGAGATTACATTAACAGAGAAGTGGATGCAAGTCTTTCAGGCGGAGAACTAAAACGAATTGAAATAGCAACTATTATTGCAAGGGGAACAGAGCTTTCTGTATTTGATGAACCGGAAGCGGGAATTGACCTTTGGAGTTTTAATAGTTTGATTAAAGTGTTTGAAAAGATGCAGCTTGAAAATAATAATTCTATTCTTATTATTTCACATCAGGAAAGAATATTAAACATAGCAGATGACATTGTTTTGTTGGCAGATGGGTTGATTAAGGCTCACGGTAACAAGGAAGAGATTCTTCCAATGGTACTTGGTACTAATAGCGATGGCATATGTAAGAAATTAAAAGCATAGATGGAATAGTGTAAGGAGAATTGTTATGGATAAAATACAGATGGAATTATTTGAGCAACTTACAGGATTACATGAGATTCCTGCCGGTGCTTATAATATCAGGGCAAATAGCAAAAAGGATAGCAGAAATACAACTGCAAATATAGATATTGTAACTAAAGAAGACAAAGACGGCATTGATATTTATGTTAAGCCGGGAACAAAAAATGAAAGTGTGCACATCCCTGTTGTAATCAGCAAGACAGGTTTGGAGGAATGTGTATATAATGATTTCCATATTGGTGAAGGTGCAGATGTGCTTATAGTAGCAGGATGCGGAATTCACAATAGTGGGGACAAGCTTTCCAGACACGATGGAATTCATACATTTTACATTGGTAAGAATGCCAGAGTAAAATATGTTGAAAAGCATTATGGCAAAGGCGATGGGAATGGTGAAAATGTTATGAACCCTACAACTATTGTAAATATAGAAGAGGGTGGATATATGGAAATGGAAACTGTTCAGATCAAGGGGATAGATTCCACTAACCGAGTTACAAAGGGAAAACTTGACAAGGATGCCAAGATTGTAATTACTGAGAGAATTATGACTCACGGAAACCAGACAGCAACAACACGTTTTGAAGTTGACATGGATGGTGACGGTTCAAGTGCCAATGTTATTTCCCGTTCTGTGGCAAGGGATAATTCAAAACAGATTTTTTATTCTGTAATTAACGGTAATGCAAGATGTAATGGTCATTCAGAGTGTGATGCCATTATTATGGATAATGCAAAGATTAGTGCCATACCGGAAATTACAGCTAATGATTTAGATGCTTCACTTATTCATGAGGCAGCTATAGGAAAAATTGCAGGGGAACAGCTTATTAAGTTACAAACTTTAGGTCTGACAGAAGCGGAAGCCGAAGAACAAATTGTTAACGGTTTCTTAAAATAAGGAGAATGTAATTTATGCTTCACAGCTTTTGATAATGGAATTACACATTTTGATTTGGCGAACTTAACGACATAGCACTTTAATTTCAAAGAATAATATTTAAAGACCTTAAATATATTTCAGTGATAGAGATTATTTAATTAAATTTAATAAGTATTGCAAAAAGCAATTGGAGTTAGATTAAGTTTAGTTAAAGATTTCGGAAAGAAATATGTTTGAGGTCTTTTTTATGAATGAAAAAATAGATAATACATTAAATATTGCATTGAATCTGCCGGAAGAAGATTTGGAAAAGTCTCAGGAATTATCTGTGGGAATAGAAAATGATATTTGGGAGTTAATTATAAGATATCAGGGGAATTTGGATGAACTAAGGAGATTGCCTAATGTTAACGTAAGAGAATTATCTAATGGATATGCAGTTATAACAACACCTAAAAACTTAATTGATGCAATTAGCAATTTAGAGCAAATTATTTTTATTGAAAAACCTAAGAGATTAGAATATAGCGTACTAAATGGAAAGAGAGAGTCTTGTATTAATCAGGTGCAACAGGACAATTTTTTTAATAATGGAATGGGTTTGTTTGGAGAAGGCGTTATTGTTGGCATTGCTGACAGTGGAATTGATTACACCAATTCGGTTTTTAGAAATCAGGACGGAAGTACGAGAATTTTAAGATTGTGGGATCAGGTAACGGATACGGTTTATAGTGAATCGGATATTAATCAGGCTTTGATGCTTGAAAATTCTTATACGAAAGTTAATTCAAGGGATTTAACAGGACATGGAACTCATGTTGCCGGAATTGCTGCTGGAAATTTTGCAGACAATAAAAATAATAATCTTGGAATTGCAACAAAAAGCAAATTGGTAATTGTAAAAATGGCAACAGCAACAGAAAATTCTTTTCCAAGAACAACGCGGCTAATGGAGGCAATAGACTTTATTGTAAAAACAGCAAACGAATATAAAATGCCATTATCACTTAACATTAGTTTTGGCAACACATATGGCTCTCATGATGGAACAACATTAGTATCTTCATATATTAATTCGGTTATAGACGGAAACCGAATTTCAGTACAGATTGGAACGGGAAATGAGGGAGACGGCATTGGACATACATCAGGTTATGCTTTTTCTAATGAGGATGTGGAACTACAGGTTTCGGCATATCAGAAATCCATAAGCATACAGTTGTGGAAAGATTATGTGGATACATTTGCAATTCAGATTGAGGCACCTACAGGAGAGAGAACACCGGTGATAAGGGAGAACAATAGAGAAAGTAATAGGCTAAATAATGGAATAAGTGATGAAATAGGAAGAAGTATATCAGATAATGTAGAAAATAGAATGGGTAATTCAATTAGCAGTTACACATTAGGAAATACTAATGTTTTCATATTGTATGGCTCACCGAAACCATATACTAGGTATCAGGAAATTTATATGGATTTAATACCTGTCAATCAATACATAGATTCAGGAATATGGATTATAAGAATTATTCCTGAAGTAAGTGTTGTGGGAAGGTATGATATGTGGTTGCCGGGAAACCAGTCGATTAATACTTTTACGGGATTTTTAAAACCTGATCCGGAAATTACTTTGACAATACCATCGGCAACTGACAAGGCAATTAGTGTAGGAGCCTATGATACAAGTACAGACAAGGTGGCAAGTTTCTCAGGAAGAGGTTTTACAAGAGAGAACAACCAGATAAAACCTGACATAGTTGCACCGGGGGTAAACATAAGGTCGGCGGCTACAGGTGGTGGAACAACAGTTTTAAGCGGAACATCAATGGCAACACCTTTTGTAACAGGAAGTGCTGCTTTAATGATGGAATGGGGAATAGTAAGAGGCAATGATCCCTATCTTTATGGAGAAAAAATAAAAGCGTATCTGATACGTGGTGCAAAGCATCTGCCGGGGTATGAGCAGTGGCCTAATAAACAGGCAGGGTGGGGAGCGCTGTGTTTAAGGGATAGTTTGGTGTGAAAAAATAATTGTAGTGATTTTAAAGTGGTCGAATGAGACCATTTTAAATTTTAGGTAGGTTTAAATTTATATTAAGTTTCACCTATATAAAATTAAAGGTAAATTAAAAACGGATAGTACGTTTTTAATGTTGCATATTTTTTAAAAATGTGACATAATATAAAATGTAATAACGAATAAATCGAAAATAAGAGGTAAAAATATGAGATTATTAAAAATATTTATACAGGATATGCCACGTTTTAAAGGAAATATAGATATTGATTTTATTACGAAGCAGAGAGTAGCAGAAGATGACCAAGAAAAACTGTTTAACACTTTTTCTAACAATTATACTAGTATTTATACAAATCAGGCAATTTCATTTATAGGTCTTAATGCTTCAGGAAAAACAACAATATTAAAAGCAATCTCATTTGTAATAAATTTGCTTAATAATGAGGCACTTAATAATATTAAATCTAAAGAAATTTTAAATGATTTATCAGATAATGAAAAAGTGAAGATTACAAGCTTTTTTTATAATGATAACAGTGTATATAAACTGGAAACACATATAGAAAAAAGGGTAAATCAGGTTGATAATGAAAGTAAATTAATAATTACGGAAGAAAGACTTTGGGAAAAAGATGCCACTAAAGTAAAAACAAAAAAAAGCTTATTTGAATTTAATGATTCAGATATAAGAATTGAAAGAAATGAAAAAGAGCAATTTCTATTAAATGATGTAAGTGTAATGATTGCTATAAATAAGGAAAAACAGTCGAATTTTCCATTAAGAGATATGTTAATGTGGACAAATCATAATATGCTTAATATTCTTGGAAAATTTCCAAAAGAATTGCTTACTTTTTTAGACCCAAGTATTGAATATTTTAAATGTGATATTAGGAAGAAACCGGCGGATATTCGTCTGAAATTTTACGAATCAGAAGAAATCATACTAAATAATCCAAGTGAAATAGAAAAATATCTTTCATCAGGTACAATAAAAGGAATAAATGTTTTTATGAATGCACTTTTATGCTTTATGGAAGGTGGTTATTTAATAGTTGATGAACTTGAAAATCACTTTAATGAAGAAATAGTAACTACATTGGTTCGTTTCTTTATGAATCCAAATGTAAATAGAAATGGAGCTACTTTAATTTACTCTACACATTATTCAGAATTGTTGGATGAGTATGACAGAAATGATTGCATCTATATCGTTAGAAATAGGGGAGGAATATATACTGAGAACCTTTCACTTATTTTAAAGAGAAATGATATAAAGAAGAGTGAGGCATATGAGAGTGGATATTTAGAAGGTACTGTTCCTATATATGAATCATATATGGCACTAAAGAAAGTTCTTTCTAGTGGAAGAGGCTATGAGGAAATGAAAAAGCTGGGTGATCGCTGGAAAACCCAGCCGATAGGAGGAGAAATTACCTGGAAC
>ENA-UEPG01001441-UEPG01001441.1-human-gut-metagenome-genome-assembly--contig:-NODE-1441-length-18522-cov-3.608837_pt1 | contig 18522 bp, 15 predicted proteins | sample MGYA00242893_ERZ507902 | MGnify/ENA primary metagenome ERZ507902 (study PRJEB26167, sample SAMN06115491) | human gut metagenome | host: Homo sapiens | place: China:Gansu | collected 2015-04-23... | reverse complement strand
GGGAGCTTTGGCTGTCCGTGACGGGAAAAAGACTTTCAGCGAAGCGATCATACGCGATGTGCTCCAGGTCAACGATCTGGACGCTCCCGTTGCTGATATAGTGCCTTTGGCAGCTAATGCTGCCTTTCCGCTGGCCGTGGTTGATGAAGAAAAAGTATTCCGTGGTATTATCACCAAGGCTTCTGTCTTGTCTTCCTTTGTTGCCTGAAAATCAGCAGATGTTAAAAATAAAAGAAGAGCTGCCAAAGCAGCTCTTCTTTTATTTGGTCATAAGGCTATTTTTGCGAGATGATCGCCGTCAAGCCTATAGCCGTAATTTTTGCGCGGGTCCCAATAATTGACCCGTACAATGTCGCCCTCTTGTAAAGCTTTTTCTAATTCTGTGCTGTCTAAAAGCCCCTTGCGGGTAATAAGATTTGTCAGAATAGTAAAGTTTTCCGCCTGTACTTCGATAGAATTAGCGATACAGTCTTTGCCGCTGTCACTGCCGTCACTTTTCAGCAGATCAAGATAAACACTGCGTCCTTTCAGATATTCGCTGATATCAAAGGCAAGCTTGTCAATGCCTTTGGCATCCTGGTCAAAAAGTCGTGGAGTTTTATTAAAAACGACCACGATGCCTGCGTGAGCTTTGGCTAAGATGTTGATAGGTTTTCCGCCGTGTTTGTTTGGTATAGTCAAGTGAGCTGTGGCAGCGTCATTGGCTGTATCTATTTTAATCCTGGGAATACGGGCTTGAAGAGCATTTGCAATGTAGTTAACAATCGTCTGCAAATTCAACACCTCCGTAGCATTATTATAGCATTTGTCAATAAATTGAGTAGTTTTAAAAATTTACAAAATACTTGCATAATATTCACATGTATACATGCGAAGGAAATTTACAAAAGTGATTAAATAGTGTATACTAATTGTGTGAGCAAGGGTGAACTATGTCTTGCCGCACATTTATTTTGCGTATCACTGGAACCGATAAGGCCGGTTCCCATATCTTGTACTCTAATTAAAAGAAAGAAGGGGATCAAATGACAAAAATGAAAACTATGGACGGTAATACGGCAGCGGCGTATATATCTTATGCGTTCACCGATGTCGCAGCTATCTACCCTATTACCCCGTCCTCTACCATGGCCGAAGTTGTAGACGAATGGGCTGCTCAAGGTCAGAAAAATGTTTTTGGTCAAACTGTAAAAGTATTGGAAATGCAATCTGAAGCTGGTGCTGCCGGTGCCGTACACGGCTCTTTGCAGTCCGGTGCTTTAACAACAACCTACACTGCTTCGCAAGGTCTCCTTCTGATGATTCCTAATATGTACAAAATGGCAGGCGAACTGCTGCCGGGCGTGTTCCATGTTTCTGCCCGTGCTTTAGCTGCCAGTTCACTGTCTATTTTCGGCGACCACCAGGACGTTATGGCTACACGCCAGACAGGTTTTGCGCTGCTTGCTGAAAGCGGAGTACAGGAAGTTATGGATTTGTCGGCAGTGGCTCATTTGTCTGCTATCAAAGGTCGTGTTCCTTTTATTAACTTCTTTGACGGTTTCCGTACTTCCCACGAAATTCAGAAAATAGAAACTCTGGCTTATGATGATCTGGCTAAACTGATCGATTATGATGCGGTCACTGCTTTCCGTAATCGCGGGCTCAATCCCGATAATCCGGTCGTTCGCGGCACTGCTCAAAATCCTGATATCTATTTCCAGACCCGTGAAGCTGTAAACTCTTACTATGAAGCTTTGCCCGGTATCGTTGAAGAATATATGAACGAGATCAACAAGCTGACTGGACGTAAATATGGTCTGTTCAACTATTATGGTGCTCCGGATGCGGAAGAAATCATCATCGCTATGGGCAGCGCCTGCGAAACGATCCAGACTGTTGTCGAAAAACTCAACGCTGAAGGCAGGAAGGTCGGCCTTCTGGCTGTGCATCTGTATCGTCCGTTCTCGATCAAACATTTTATGGCTGTTGTTCCTAAAACAGTTAAACGTATTGCTGTTATGGACCGTACCAAAGAACCCGGTTCCTTTGGTGAACCGTTATACATGGATGTGCGCGGCGCTTTCTACGAAGCAGAGATTTCACCGCTCATCATCGGCGGCCGTTATGGCCTGGGCAGTAAAGAGCTGACTCCGTCTGAAGTGCTGGCGGTTTTTGAAAATCTTACTGCAGCAGAACCGAAAAATAATTTCACTGTAGGCATCGTTGACGATGTTACCAATACCTCTTTGGCGGTAACTACCTCGCTGGATACTACTCCTGCCTCTACCAAAAGCTGTAAATTCTGGGGCCTGGGCAGTGACGGCACTGTCGGCGCCAACAAAAGCGCGATCAAGATTATCGGCGACCATACGGATATGTATGCGCAGGGTTACTTCTCCTACGATTCTAAAAAATCCGGTGGTATCACTGTCTCGCATCTGCGCTTCGGACATGAGCCGATCCGCGCTCCGTATCTGATCACTTTTGCAGACTTTGTAGCCGTACATAATCAGTCTTATGTAGACAAATATGATGTTACCGCAGGCCTGAAAAAAGGCGGTACCTTCCTTTTGAACTGCAACTGGTCTATGGAAGAGCTGGAAACGCATCTGCCGGGCAATATCAAACGCTACATTGCTAAAAATGCTGTTAATTTCTATACTATCGACGCGGTGAAGATCGCTCAGGAAATCGGTTTGGGCGGACGTATCAATATGATCATGCAGTCAGCCTTCTTCAAACTGGCGGATATTATACCTTTGGCTGATGCCGTCAAGTATCTGAAAGAAGCTGTCGATCATTCCTACGGACTGAAAGGCCAGGCTATTCTTGACATGAACTATGCGGCTATCGACCGCGGCGTCGATGCTATTGTGAAGATCGATGTACCTGCAGCCTGGGCTGATGCTGCTGGTGACGCCAATATCGCAGTTACCGGCAACGAATTTATCGATAATATACTGACTCCAGTCAATCGTCTGGAAGGCGATAACCTGCCTGTCAGCACCTTTAATAAAAATGTCGACGGTACTTTCCCCAGCGGCACTTCCGCTTACGAAAAACGCGGTATCGCGATCAATGTACCGGAATGGCAAATGGATAAATGTATTCAGTGCAACCAATGTTCCTTCGTTTGCCCGCATGCAGTCATCCGTCCTGTTCTGATGACAGAAGCAGAAGCTGCCAACGCTCCGCAGGGACTGGAATACAAAGATGCCATCGGAGCTAAAGAACTTAAATTCCATATGGCTATTTCACCGCTGGATTGCACCGGCTGCGGCAACTGCGCGCAGGTTTGCCCGGCTAAAGAAAAAGCTCTGGTTATGAAACCTCTGGAAAGTCAATTGGCCAAAACTGCTCATTGGGATTATACTGCCCATCAGGTTACGGCCAAACCTAATCCGATGAACAAAAATACTGTCAAAGGCGTTCAGTTTGAACAGCCCTTGCTTGAGTTCTCCGGCGCCTGTGCCGGCTGCGGCGAAACTCCGTATGCCAAACTGGTTACACAGCTTGTTGGTGACCGCATGATGATCGCCAACGCTACGGGCTGTTCCTCAATCTGGGGTGCCAGTGCGCCTTCCATGCCGTATACTACTAACAGCAAAGGCCATGGTCCCAGCTGGGCAAATTCCCTTTTCGAGGATAATGCCGAATATGGTTTGGGTATGTACCTGGGTGTAAAACAATCCCGCGAGCGTGTTGCTGAAATGGTAAAAGCAGCTTTGGCTGCCGAGATTCCGGCTGATCTGAAAGCAGCAATGCAGGATTGGCTCGATAATATGGACGTCAGCGAAGGCACTCGTGAACGTGCGGAAGCATTGACGGCCGTTTTGGAAAAATATCAGGACCAATGCGATAAATGCGCAGCTCTGTATAAAGAAAAACAATTCTTTGTCAAACGCAGTCATTGGATCTTTGGCGGCGACGGCTGGGCTTATGACATCGGTTACGGCGGTCTGGATCATGTTCTGGCTTCGGGTGAAAACGTTAACGTTATGGTTTTTGATACCGAAGTTTATTCAAATACCGGTGGTCAATCGTCCAAAGCCACACCGGCTGCAGCTATTGCCAAATTTGCTGCCAGCGGCAAAAAGACCAAGAAAAAAGATCTGGGCATGATGGCGATGAGCTATGGTTATGTTTATGTGGCCCAGATTTCTATGGGTGCCGATAAGAATCAAACTTTGAAGGCGATTGCAGAAGCGGAAGCTTATGACGGACCGTCCCTTATCATTGCTTATGCTCCGTGTATCAACCACGGATTGAAAGCGGGTATGGGCTGCAGCCAGCTGGAAGCTAAACTTGCTGTAGACTGCGGTTATTGGGCAAACTACCGTTATAACCCTGCTTTGAAAGAAAAAGGTGAGAATCCTTTCGTATTGGATTCTAAAGAACCTACTGCTGATTTCAGAGAATTCCTTTTGGGCGAAGTTCGTTATTCTTCCCTGCTCAAACAGTATCCTGAAACAGCTGAAGCACTGTTCACCAAAACTGAACAGGATGCTAAAGAACGTTTGAATAACTATAAACGTTTGGCTGGCAAAGCATAAACCCTGCTGTAATAAAAAACAAACCGCCGTCGGTTTTGACGGCGGTTTTTGTTTTCTGGTGTGCTGTGCAGTCTACGGCATTCAAGAGGTATTTGTTGGAACTTGACGAGAAGGCATATTTGCCGTATAATATCAAAATAGCACGGAGAGGTGGTCGAGTGGTTTAAGGCTCTGGTCTTGAAAACCAGCGAGGTGCAAGCCTCCGTGGGTTCGAATCCCACCCTCTCCGCCATATTTTTACAACAGCGTTGTAGGGGCCTCGTAATAAATATTTGCGTTGGTACTCTTGAAAAAAATATCAGGATAGTGTATACTATCCAAGTAAGTCAAACGGAGTGGTACTCAAGTGGCTGAAGAGGACGGTTTGCTAAATCGTTAGACGGGGTGACTCGTGCGTGGGTTCGAATCCCACCCACTCCGCCACTATTAAAAGTTTCAGAGCCTTCGAGATTTTTCTCGAAGGCTCTTTTTCTATGTCTGGATAAAGTTTTAAAAGTTTTTCTGGTTTAAATACGCTGTTTCTGTGTAATAAACTTATCAGAAAATGAATAGAAAAAAATTTAAAGTGGCTTTTTATGAAGAAATAGTTGAATATTTGGAAGTTAGTAATACAATGAAAACATAACTTTGTTAAGCTTGAGGGGGCGAAAATAGTGAAATCAGAAAATAATATTGTTGAGGGTGCGCTCAAGGTCCACAAACTTACCTTTTGGGAAGCTGCCATGATCATTGTCGGCGCTAACATCGGGTCCGGCATTTTAGGACTGGCCTATTCGGCCAGAAAAGCCGGCTGGCCGGTATTGATGCTGTGGCTGATCATAGCAGGATTTTTTACGACGGCGTCAATGCTGTATGTGGCTGAAACTACGTTAAGGACCAGAAAGGTCATGCAGCTGCCGGGACTTGCTAAAAAATATGTGGGCGAGCTGGGAGCCTGGCTTGTCTTTATCTCAGTGGCGGCAAATACCATTGGCTGCCTGATTGCTTATACTAATGGCAGCGGCAGGATTTTAAGCGAGATGTTCGGTCTCTCTACACAGATCGGCAGTTTACTTTTTTCTGTTCCGGCTGTCATTGTAGTCTGGTTTGGCCTGAAAGCGACCGGCGTAGCAGAGAAAGTTATCAGCTTTGGAATGATGGCGTTGCTGGCGGTGATCATAGCAGCATCTTTTTTAGCTGAGAACTCTGATTTGTCCAATGCGATTTTTACAAACTGGACTTATGCGATACCGGTTTTCAATGTTGCGATCTTTTGTTATATTGCTCAGTATGCCGTTCCTGAACTGGCAAGAGGTTTGGCACATGATCAGCAGAAGCTGGCGCCGGCTATTGTTACGGGAATGTCATTGACGATGGTTTTGCTGGCTTTGGTGCCGCTGGCAGTACTTTCTTTGACGGGGCCGGAAAATGTAACGCAGGTAGCAACTATTGCCTGGGGCAAGGCTTTGGGTGAATGGGCCTTTTTTACGGCCAATCTGTTTGCTCTTGCTGCGATGATGACTTCCTATTGGGCGGTTGCCGGCAGTTTTCTTACCAACATCGTGGATAAGTTTAATTTTAAATCGGAGGACGATGTTAAGACCAGGCTGTTTGTTTTGGCATGTGTGGTTATTCCTCCGTTTATTTTGGCGTATAGCGGCTTGGTAAGCTTTGTTGACGCTATTTATCTGGCTGGTACGTTTGGCGGTGTCATTATGTCCGTGCTGCCTGTTTTGATGCTGCGTTCGGCAAGGAAAACAGGTGATATGGAACCTTCATGGCAATGCGGCTGGATCGCGTCTGCCTGGGTGCAGTGGTCAATGATCGTTTTATTCTGCGGTGCTGCTTTGTATGCTGTTTTAGGGTTGTTTGGCCTGCTGCCTGCTGCCTGGTAAGGAGATGACGAAAATGAAAATTTTTGCAAAAGATAAAGTCGTTTTTAACTTCAGTAAAACTAATCAGCCGGTATATTTTGTGGAACCCGGAGAAACGTTTTGGGTCGAAACCGATGATTGTTATAGCGGGCAGATAAAAACAGAAACGGTTTTAAGACCTGATATCAATATAAGCATTATGGACTGTTCTGTGGGTCCTATCGCTGTGAGCGGGGCTGAACCGGGTGACGTTCTCTGCGTTGAGGTACTGGCTATTCAGCTGGCTGAGCAGGGGGTGATGGTTACATCTCCCGGTTTGGGAGTGCTGGGTGAAAAAATCACAGAAGCGCACACTAAAATAATTCCCATCAAAAATGGCTTTGCTGAATTCAATGAAAAAATAAGACTGCCGTTAACGCCGATGATCGGCGTGCTTGGCGTTGCTCCGGCGGAAGGCAGCGTGCATTGCGCTGTTCCAGGTGATCACGGTTCTAATATGGATACCAAGCTCATTAAGGTCGGCTCCAAAGTGTATTTGCCGGTATTTGTCAGCGGTGCCAATTTGGCGTTGGGCGATCTGCATGCCTGTATGGGTGACGGCGAGCTGAGCGGGACGGGAATAGAGACAGCCGGCAGAGTATGCCTGCAGGTGGAAGTTCTCAAAGACCGGAAGCTGGCGCGTCCGATGCTTGAAACTCCTGATGCTGTTTATACGCTGGCCAGCAGAGCTGATATTCAGGAAGCTATCCAAACAGCAGTGCATGACATGGTAGAATTTTTAATGCTGAAAAAAGAATTGGATTTTGCTGATGCCTACAGACTGTTGAGTGCTGCCTGCGATATTCAGATCAGCCAGTTGGTGAATGATAATATCACTGTAAGGGTAAAAGCACCGAAACTGGATCTGCAGTTGGAGTCTGTTTTCTGAAACAGCAGAATAAACATAAAAAAATAAAACCACCCGTAATAAACAGGGTGGTTTTATTTTCAGCCCAGGCCGTTGAAGCGTGCCAAAGTATCATAAACTGTATGCGTCAGCTTATTTTTGTAAGCAGCAGGCAGCTGTTTTAAAACAGCAGATTCTTCTATCAAAGCTGCCAAGCTGTTTAAATTCGACATTTGGCAGCAGTTGGGCAGCAGGATATTGCTGATGATCAGCGACAGAGCGGGCAAATGTGTTTTCGGCTCCTGCTGCCAGTTATCAGGCAGGGCTTGTGCTATTGCAGTTTCTAAAAGAGTGGCGATATTTGTCATGATAGACCTCGGTTTTCGGTTTCTTGAAAATAGTATAACATAGGAAGGCTGATGTTGCTGAAACTGTAGACAAAAAAGAATTAATAGCATATAATTTGATGTAATATAAATAAAATAGTTAGAAGAATTTCAATAATATGCTTGTGTAATAATTTATGGGGAATTAAAAAGTTGGGTGTGAAAACGTGTACCATTATAAATTACAGGTATTGATTTTAAGCCAGGATAATCGTATATATGATGCTGTCAGTGCTCTTGAACCGCTGGCTGGTTTTGAGCACGAACTGCTTTTAAGGCAGTCGGCAGACGCAGCTGTTAAAACTGCTGATGTTATTGTCTGTGAATTGTCAGGAGCAGTTTTGGCAGAGCTTGTCAAAAACTCAAAGCCGGATGCCGCAATAGTTTTTTGTGCTGAGCCGCAAACTGCAGAGCAGCTGGATGCAGCTGTTTACCAGTCGCTGACAGATCTTTGGATCAGGCCATGTACTGAAGCTTTTGTGGCTTTTAGGCTGCACAGACTTTTTGAACATATCAAGATCATAAAAGACTGTCATTTGGCGCAGCGTTATCTTGATACCGGGATCAACAGTATTCCCAGCCTGATCTGGTTTAAAGATATCCGCGGCGCGCATTTAAAGGTCAATGACAGTTTTTGCCGTGCCGTTGGTAAGACTAAGGCAGATGTTGAGGGCCGCGGCCATTATTATATCTGGGATATGAAAAAGGAAGAATACGAGCAGGGTGAGTATATTTGTCTGGAATCGGAAGAGATCGTCCTGCAGGAAAAGAAAACCTGTATTTTCGACGAAAAGGTCAAAACTAAGCATGGAATGCGGCAGTTTAAGACTTACAAGTCGCCGATTTTTGATGATAATGAGCAGTTGATCGGCACTGTTGGCATCGCGCACGATGTCACTGATCTGGAAAATATGGGGGCGGAGCTGGAAGTTATCCTGCGTAATCTTCCTTTTGCGGTTTTGCTGACTAACGAGGCCGGCAAGATCATCAATGCCAATGATATCTGCTCGCAGTATTTTACAGAAGGAAAAGAAGCTATGATCGGGCAGGAGTATCAGCAGTGGAAGCAGCAGAATTTAGCTGATATGAGTGAGATCAATGCAAAAGGCTATGCCGATGCAAAAGTGCTTGTCGGTCGGCGTGAAAAAAATCTGGAGATTTACGAAAAGCCTATTTTTGATGTTTTCGGTACGGCTGTAGGTATGCTGTGTATGTGCCGCGACGTAACCGTTGAACGGCTGCTGGAAAAGAAAATTATTTACAGTGCCAACACCGACCAGCTGACAGATCTTTATAACCGTCGTTATTTTTATGAATATATGACGCGTAATAAAATCATGTCTAAGCATGTCAACCTTTTTTATATCGACCTTGATAATTTTAAAAAGATCAACGATGAATATGGACATCAGGCCGGAGATACGGTTTTGGTAATGGTAGCCAAGCTGCTGAAGCAGACCTTCGGAGCTGAATTTATTGCCCGTGTCGGCGGCGACGAGTTTTTAGCGGTAGTTTTAGGCTCGAAGACAGATGCGGAGCTGGCAATTTTGGCAGAAAGATTTTTGAGCAGTCTGCAGCAGACGATTGCCGACAATGCTAAGTTCGCCGTGCTGTCAGCCAGCATCGGTATTGCCGTCAGTAATGCGCTTACTGATGTCGACCTGCTGATACGTCAGAGTGACTCGGCCTTGTACGAAGCCAAAAGAAACGGCAAGAAACAGTATAAAATATATCACAAATGACCATAAAAGCACTTTGCCGGGTATATAAAGGTAAAGTGCTTTTAGTTTTCCGGCGTATCAGAAAAAATTTATTGATATTTTAACAATGATAATGTAATTATTATTTGTTGCAATTATAATCATTAATGGTTAAAATTAAGATATAAATAAAATATATTGATAAAAGGAGCGATTATTATGGCAGTTGTACATATTACTAATGAAACTTTCGAAAAAGAAGTTATGCAGGCTGAAGGGAAAGTCCTGGTAGATTTTTGGGCATCCTGGTGCGGCCCCTGCCGTATGCTGGGACCGGTTATTGATCAGCTGGGCAGCGAACTGACTGATGTGAAAGTCTGCAAGATCGATGTTGATGCCAATCAGGATCTGGCAGCAAAGTATAAAGTTGAAACGATTCCTACCCTGGTCGTGTTTGAAGGCGGCAAGGAAGTGAAACGTTCTGTCGGCGTACAGCCGAAGCCGGCTATTTTGGCAATGCTGAAATAAATTGCGGCTGGGAAGCGGTGAAACTATGACTGAAAAACAAATTATGACTGATGTTTTGATCGTCGGCGCAGGTACTGCGGGCTTGACGGCGGCAGTCTATGCCGCTCGTGCTGGTAAATCTGTTAAACTGGTCGAGCAGTATTTGCAGGGCGGGCAGATCATCAATGCTTCGCATGTAGAGAATTTCCCCGGCTTTGAATCCATTGCCGGCTTTGAATTTGCCGAAGCACTTTATAATCAGGCTATCAAAATGGGTGCGGAAATCGTTTACGATAAAGTGACCGGACTGCAGGATTACGGCAGCCATAAAGGCGTACAGACTGAATATGGCGGCGAACTGTTTGCAAAAGCAGTGATTCTGGCGACCGGTGCGCGGGTGCGTCCGCTGGGCTTGGAAAATGAAGACCGTTTTATTGGTTCCGGCGTTTCCTACTGCGCTACCTGTGACGGAGCCTTTTTTAAAGATAAAAACGTGGCCGTTGTCGGCGGCGGTAATACAGCGCTCGATGATGCGCTGGTATTGAGCTTTACCAGTAAAAAGGTTTATCTCATCCATCGCAGCGATACTTTCAGCGGCGAAAAACGGTTGCTGGAAAAGCTGCAGGAGCATGATAACGTTGTTTTCATTCTTGACAGTGAAGTAACAGCCATCAATGGCTCTGAACGGCTGGAGTCGCTGGGCATCCGCAATAAGGTCAGCGGCGAGGAACAGACGCTGGATGTCGATGCCGTTTTTATTGCTATCGGCCATGTTCCGGATAATAAAGCTTTCGCGTCTTTGGTTGAGCTGGACGCTTATGGTTACATTAAAACTGATGAAAATTGTGCGACTTCCTGTCCCGGCATTTATGCTGCCGGCGACGGCCGCGTTAAAAAGGTGCGCCAGCTGACGACGGCTGCCGCTGATGGTACGGAAGCTGCCCTGGCGGCTTGCGATTACATTGACCTTTTATGATGGACGAATGGGTGGAACAATCTTTTTTAAGGATCGTGATACCTGATGAATATTGATTTGGATATGTACCAAATGACTGCTGTAGCAGTAGTTGTATACTATGTTGGCCTGCGTTTAAAACGCAGGTTCAATATTTTTGACCAGTACTGTATCCCGGCTCCGGTTATCGGCGGCGTTCTGTTTTCTCTGCTGAATCTTGTCATGACGACCGGAGGTTTTTGGCATTTGACGCTGGATACATCGCTGCAGGGATTTTTTATGACGATGTTTTTTACCAGCATTGGTTATACGGCCAGCTTGCGTATGCTGAAAGAAGGCGGACTCAGCGTTTTGAAGCTGGTAGCTGTCTGCGCCGTGCTTATCGTTCTGCAGAACCTTGTTGGTATCGGACTGGCCTCTGTTTTTAATTTGGGGCCGCTGATCGGTATGGCAACGGGTTCGATCCCGATGGTCGGCGGGCATGGTACGGCTGGTTCCTTCGGTCCTCTGCTCGAACAGATGGGCGCGCAGGGGGCGGCGACTGTGGCTATTGCTGCGGCAACCTTCGGTCTGGTTATGGGCAGCGTTATCGGCGGGCCGATCGCCCGTTATCTGATCGATAAAGACAATCTTTTCTGTTTTGAATGTGTGCAGGAGCCGGTGCATAAAACTCCTGTTGTCGGGAAGGAAGCTTATGCTGTCGATAAAGAATATTTCCTTTTCGGCATCGGTCAGCTTTTGGTGGCAATGGGTATCGGGTCATGGATCACAGGCCTGATAACATCTTTTGGTGTTACCTTCCCGTCGTACATCGGGGCGATGCTGGCGGCTGCTGTTATTCGCAACCTGTCCGACCTGACCGGAAGGTACGAAGTTTTTTCCAAAGAAATCGACGTTATGGGCAGCGTGTCGCTGTCGATCTTCCTTTCAATGGCATTGATGGGACTGAAATTGTGGCAGCTCAGCGAACTGGCATTGCCTCTGGTGGTAATGCTGCTGGCGCAGACGGCGATGATGGCTTTGTTTGCCCGCTTTGTTATTTTCAATTTAATGGGGCGCGATTATGAGGCCGCTGTTATTACCGCTGCAGGCTGTGGCTTCGGTATGGGTGCCACGCCTAATGCCATGGCTAATATGAATGCTATCGTTGCACGTTACGGGCCGGCGCCTAAAGCTTATTTTATCGTACCTTTGGTCGGCAGTCTGTTCATTGATTTTATCAATGCCTTTATTATTACCCTGTTTTTGAATATGTTTTAAAGTGCTGTTAATAAAAAAATACCACCCTTTGGGTGGTATTTTTTATTTTGCTTATTTTGTTTTTACTTAAAACCTTCCAGCAGTTTGTTAAAGTTTGCCTGCGGCATTTTTTCAACGTTTTTAATAGTGTTGAAACCGGCAAGGCCGCTGGCCTGTTCGTAAGAAGCGCGGTCGTTTTCATACAGCAGCCCGGTCAGCATACCTTCTTTTTCCATAATATGCCGTGCGGCCGCACCTTTATCATGCGGGTCGTAGCCGGCAATATCTTTGACGTCGCTCAGATGCTCGCGGAACCATTCATAAGTATTGGTATGGTTAAAAGTTACGCAGGGGCTGAACACATTCACGAAGGAAAAACCCTCGTGACGTACGGCGGCGACGATCAGATCTACCAGCTGCGGCAGCTGGGCTGAAAAGCCCTGCGCTACAAAAGTTGCTCCGGAAGCTAAAGCCAGTTCCAAAACAGCGATCGGGGTCTCAATATTGCCTGTCGGCGTGGTCTTGGTTTTAAAGCCAACATCACTGCGGGGAGATGTCTGACCTTTGGTAAGGCCATAGACATGATTATCCATCAGGATATAAGTGATATTGACGTTGCGGCGCATAGCATGGATAGTATGCGCTGTGCCAATGGCAAAGCCGTCGCCGTCGCCGCCGCAGGCGATAACGGTCAATTCAGGGTTTGCCAGCTTAACGCCCTGGGCAAAAGGCAGAGCGCGGCCATGAGTTGTATGCATACCGTAGGCGTATAGATAACCGCCGATACGGCCGCTGCAGCCAATGCCGGAAACCAGTGCCAGCTGATGTGGTTCCAGATTTAGTTTTACTGCTGCCTGCTGCAGAGCCATTTGAACGGCGTAATCACCGCAGCCCGGACACCAGTTGGGTTTTACCTGATTTTGAAAACTAGCTAAAGTCGACATCTTACAGCACCTCCTTGCATTTGGCCAGCAATTCTTCTTTATAGAAAATATCACCGTTGTATTTTAAGATAGAATGCAGCTCCGGACAGGGCGGTACATTCATTTTTATCAGCCGTGCCAGCTGTGCCGTGGCATTGTGCTCGACGACGACGATTTTTTTCGCTTCCTGCAGATAATGGTTGAGAGCGCAGACCGGGAAGGGCGATAACAGCCGAATCTGGACATGATTGACGCGCAGCCCTTTTTCGCGCAGCTCCTCAGCCACTTCGCTGATGACGGCGCGGGTGCCTGCCATACCAATGATCAGCAGATCGCTTTGCGGATAGGGAGCGTCCTCATAAAGCGGGCTTTCAAATGTATCAACAACGCTTCGGACCTTGCGCAGGCGTTTATCGGACTGTGCTGTACGCATGGCCCTGTTTTCAGAAGGTCGGCCGACTTCATCATGCTCCAGGCCGGTGCCGAGGCTGATGCCGTTTGGCGTGCCCGGCAGGACTCGCATGGAAATGCTGCCTTCTGCTTCCAGATCATAGCGTTTAAAATACTCCGGCGATTTGATTTCCGGCAATCCGTCCTTGACCAGCTTGCCGCGCCGCACCTGCAGTTTGCCGTAATCAAGGCTGGTTACGGACTGTTTGCCTAAAGACAGCTGCAGGTCAGAAAGCACGATGACCGGACATTGATATTCTTCAGCCAGATTAAAGGCTTCAAAAGTGTCGTAAAAAGATTCTTCTATAGAAGAAGGCGAAATAACGATTTTGGCAGTGTCGCCGTGTGTATTATAGATCGCTGCCATCAGGTCCGACTGCTCATGCTTGGTCGGCAGGCCGGTACTGGGGCCGCCTCTTTGTGTATCGATCACGACCAGCGGGGTCTCTGTCATTTCCGCCAGGCCGATTGCTTCCGCCATCAGCGATAAGCCTGGGCCTGCTGTCGCAGTAAAAGCGCGGGCGCCGGCATAAGCTGCGCCGATCGCCATCGTGCAGGCCGAGATCTCGTCTTCCGTCTGCAGCATCACGCCGCCTTCGGCAGGTGCGTATTTTACCATATATTCCATAATTTCTGAAGAGGGAGTTATCGGATAGGCCGACATGAATTTGGCGCCCGAGGTCAAAGCCCCCAGAGCTACTGCTTCATTGCCCAACATAAACAGCTTCGGCTGTGGATTTTCCAGTTCCGGCATCGTAAAGGCTGCCAGCAGATCATGATAATTATTTTTAATATATTCGTAGCCTGTTTCCAGCGCCAGGCGGTTTGTCTCCATGACCTCGGCGCCTTTGCGGCCGTATTGTTTTTCCAGCAGCGGCAGCAGTTTGGCAGTATCGATGCCCAGTAAAGCGGCGGTGATGCCTAAAGCCAGAATGTTTTTCGGCAGTGTTGTACCGTCTGCTTTGCTCAGTTCGTTCCAGGATAGAGCAACAGTGCGTACCTTTGGCTTTTTACCTTCCAGCCAGGCAGTATCGGTAACTAAAATGCCTTCGGCTGTCAGTTCAGGCGCATCCACCTCCAGTGTGTCCGGGTCCATCGCGATCAGCAGATTGCAGCTGCTGGCGATCGTAGCTACCGGATGGTTGGCGATACGCAGCTTATAGCTGGTGTGGCCGCCCTTGATCCGGGACGAAAACTGACGGTAACCATACACGTCATAGCCCAGAGAGCATAAAGCTGCGGCGAAAATCTCACCCAGGCTCTCTAAGCCTTCGCCCTGCTGGCCGCTGGCCTTCCACGATAATTCTTGTTTTTTCATACAATATCCCTCCTTATTAAAAGGTTTTTTAGTACAGGTATTTACCCGGGAGAAGTTTAAAAAATTCACCCTGTGCAGATAAGTTTCTGTATCTATAGTTTAACCTATTTCTGCGGAAAATAGCAGTAGCAATTAGATTTAAAAACTTTTTAAATATGTTGAAAATAGCCTGCAGATACGGCAGTACAGCTGCAAATAAGTAATTTATAAAAGCATAGCCTGTAAAAATAATTTTTCGTTGGCAAACAGGACGCGGCAACGCTTTGGTAAAAACAGCGAATTATCCGAAAATAAAGAAAAATACAATCATTAGTTATATTTTTAACAAAATAACTTGCAATAATTCTGAAAATAATGTAAAATATGTCCAAACAATGAATTATATATAGGATAATAATTGTTTTTTAACCTGTTTATAATGCGTTGAGGAAAGTATCGAAGCAAAGCAGTGCGCCGAGTAGAGGAAACTAGGTAACTCGCATGAAGCAAACTGATGCGCACAGATTCCTTTCCGGGACGTTTTATAAAAATAAAACATTTCCGAAGGAGGAAATAACAATGAAAAAATCTTTAGTATTAGCAATGGCTATGGCTTTGGGTGTAACTGCTTCTGCCTATGCTGCAAACCCCTTCTCCGATGTACCTGCAGGTCATTGGGCATATGATTCCGTAAACAAACTGGCAGCAGCTGGTATCGTTGATGGTTATGGCAACGGCACTTTCGGTGGCGATCGTCTGATGACCCGTTACGAAATGGCTCAAATCGTAGCAAAAGCAATGGCCAAAGGCGCTAACGTAGACCGTTTGGCAGCTGAATTTGCTGATGAGCTGGATAGCCTTGGCGTTCGCGTTGCAGCTTTGGAGAAAAAATCTGACAACGTAAAAATCACTGGCGAAGCTCGTTTCCGCTATGTAGATCAAAAAGCAAAAGCTAATGATGGCGACGGTTATGTAGCTGACTTGCGTTCTCGTATCTGGTTGACCGGCCAAGTTAATGAAGACTGGAAATATACCGGTATGATTGAAAACGTTCAAAACTTTGCTAATGATGCAGGCGATGAAGGAACTGATTTCCAACGCGCTTATGTTGAAGGTAAATTGGGCGGTCTGGCTGTAACTGCTGGTCGTTATAATGCTTTCTTTGCTAACGGTAATATTTATGATGATCGTGCTGATGGTATCGAACTTGCTTATGGCGATAAAGTAAAAGTTATGGGTGCTGCTGGTCGTGCAAATAGTGAGAATGACGCAGATGTTGCAAAAGTTGATGGCATTGCTGCGCATACTTATGCTGGTGGTGAAGTAGCTGCTGATTTTGGTGCTATCAATGCAACTGCTGGTTACTATAACTTTAAAGATATTGGTGTAAAGGATTCTGGTGTTGATAATGCTATCTGGTTCGTTGGCGCTGGTACTACCTTTGGTGATTTCGGACTTAACGCTATGTACCTGAAAGGTGATGCAAGCGGGGATAAAGATTATAGCGCATTGACTGATGATGGTTGGACTGCTGGTTTGACTTGGAAAGGTGCTGAAGCTGATAAGGCTGGTTCTTATGGCCTGTTTGCTAACTACTATGATCAAGGTGGTCAAACCTATATCGCTCATACTACTGATGCTAATACTTTCGGTGTTGAAGGCTTCAAAGGCTATGGCGTAGGCGCTAACTACACTGTTGCTAAAAATATGGTTTTTACAGCAGTATACTATGATACTGAATCTAAACTTGACAGCAGCGATAAAGATCATAGAATCTGGACTGACCTGACTATCACTTTCTAATTTAACTGAATTAGATGTTGTAAATTTAAAAGCGGCTGCTTAGGCAGCCGCTTTTTTCAACAAAACAGTTTTTGATTGTTAGGAAATGTGTTAAGATATCTTCAGATGCTTTTTACTGAAGGAGGTAAATAATGAAAAAATTCTTTAATTATGTGCTTTTGTCGTTAGTCACGATTTGCTTTGCTCTGCCATTGGGCGGTAGGGCCGAAGCGGCTAAAGTAGCCGTTGTGCCGCTGGCTAATCATGTTGCCGGTGATGAACTGGCCGGTACCATTTACATGCAGGAAGCTTTGGCGCTGTTCCGTTATCCTGAATTTGACCTTTTGGGTGAGGATGTAGTGCTGGAAGCTATCGGCAGTGAAAATGGCCTTGCTGATTACAGCAAAGCTGCTTTAGAGAAGGTCGCTCAGGCTACCGGCGCTGACGTTGTAGTGGCTATGCAGCTGGACAAACTGGATGCTAAGCGGATGCCGCAGCGTAAAGAAGCAACTTTGAAAATGGATCTGCGCGGCAAATTTGCTTCGCTGAATACTGTTACCGGTGCTTATTATTATAAAGACCTGCGTGATACCAGAACGATCGAGGAAGCCATTACGGTGCGCGGTGACTGGGAACATGAAGTATTGCAGAATGTAGTGCGTAATGCCTTTAAAAAGGTTGCGGGGAAATAACCTGTAGTTTGATAAAAAATAACGTCAGCCTTAATGGCTGACGTTATTTTTTATCATTTATATTTTTAAAGGAAACGTAATAAAATTTAACAAAGGTTCTTGTGAAAAAAGCAAATTTGTATCTCCTCTTGTTTTTTACAGTTAAAATGTGCTAAGATGTTCAGAGTAGACATCTAATCTGGTATAGAGGAGGCTCTTTAATGAAAAAAATTATGAATTTTGTACTAATGGCTGTTTTGGCTGTTTGTTTTGTACTGCCGGCAGCAGGTAAGGCTGAAGCCGCAAAATTGGCTGTTGTCCCGCTGGCTAACCATGTAGAAGATAACACTACTGCAAGTATGATTTACATGGAAGAGATCATGGATACGTTTAAGTTTCCTGAGTTTGATATGATTGCCGAGGATGTTGTGGATAAGGCAGTAGGCAGCAGGAATATTTCTGATTTCAGTAAAGCCAACCTGGAACGTATTGCCCGTGAAAGCGGTGCGGATATCGTTATTGCCATGTCGCTTGATAAACTGGATGACAAAGCTTTGTTTCCCCGTCGCGAGCCTACTTTGAAGCTGGATATGAGCGGTGAGTTTGCATTTTTGAACAAAGTTACCGGCAGATATTATGTTAAAAAGTATTCTGACGATATGGAAATTGAAGAGATTTTGACTGTACGCAGTGATTGGAAGAACGAAGAATTTGCCAAGACTGTACGCAGTTATTTGAAAAAGGTGACTCAATTTAAATAGGTTTATTATTGAAAGGGGCAGCTGATCATAGATCAGCTGCCCCTTTTTTGGTTCCTGCTGTCAGTCACCTTCTCCTCCCGATTGAGAAGGGTCGAATTTCCATTTGCGCTGACGTTCAAAATCACTGTCATTCTTACGTTTTTTGTCTTTTTTATGGTGACGGTTTTCCTCTGTGCGTTTTTTCTCTTCCTGACGTTCCCAGCGTTCACGGTCCCGGCGCTCTTGCTTGTCGGACTGTATAGACATTCATACGGTTTGTTCCGGCACCGATCACGCCGCGAAGACCTGCCGTACCAAACTCAAGATCCATATAAAAACGGTCTTCGATCTCTTTTTCATTCCCCTCAATCGCTTTTAATTCTGCTTTTGTTGCATCGTCGAAGTATGGATTATTTAACCATTCTTCATACATTTCTTTGTATCCCATAATTATTTCCTCCCTATATTGATCTCGTTTATAGTTTAGCTTTGTCAGCCGCTATTTTCAAGTTATTTTTTTGTAACTGATATGTAATGACCTCTTGTCAAGTACAAATTAACAGAAATCACCACAAAATATTATTTAATTGTCTGAAGG
>ENA-UEPG01001415-UEPG01001415.1-human-gut-metagenome-genome-assembly--contig:-NODE-1415-length-18755-cov-3.007442_pt1 | contig 18755 bp, 16 predicted proteins | sample MGYA00242893_ERZ507902 | MGnify/ENA primary metagenome ERZ507902 (study PRJEB26167, sample SAMN06115491) | human gut metagenome | host: Homo sapiens | place: China:Gansu | collected 2015-04-23... | reverse complement strand
TGTTTGAAACCATAAAAAACCTGTTTGCGCTTTAAACAGGCAAACCATAGAGGCACGTTCCGGCGCGGGGCGGCGGAGACTGGAAGGAGCTGAGGAATATGACGGTAATAGCCATTGGGGCGGCCGGCATCGCCGCGGTGCTGATGGCGGTGCAGCTCAAGGGAATGAAAGGGGAATACGCCACCTATCTGATCATTGCAGCGGGATTTTTTATCTTTTTCTACGGAATTTCCAAGCTGGAATCCATCATGGACACGGTGGAGAACATGACCATGCTGTTTCTGATCCTGGCCTGCTCCGGCATGTTTGCCAAGTTCATGACCGTGTCCGGTCTGGCCCAGGCGCTGACCAACCTGGTCACCCAGGCCCACCTGAGCCCCATCGTTTTCATGGTGGCAGCGGTAGTCGTGTTCCTGATTCTGGGCTGCTTCCTGGATGCCTACTCCAGCATCGCCCTGACCATCCCCGTGTTCTACCCCGCCGCCGTGGCGCTCGGGATTGACCCCATGCAGTTTGACCTGGTGGCAATTCTCGCCCTTCATATGGGCGGACTGACACCGCCTGTGGGCCTGTGCGTTTACTCGGTCAAGGCGGTGGCGCCCAAGGATGTGGACGTCATGGGCATATTCAAGGGCTCCATGCCCTATCTGGCGGTTATGATCGTCATTACACTGCTGTTTATCTTTATTCCAGGACTATCCACCTTTATCCCCAACGCTATGTTTACCTGATCAGGCTCCATCCTCATTTCTGCCATTTTGAAAGGAGTTATTATCATGAGTAAGACCATTCTTGTCGACCTGTCCCATCCCTTCGGCCGCGGCAATCCCCTGTGGCCCTCCAACGGCGACTTCCACATCGACCGTGTGCAGCACATGCCCATGCACTATCGTCTGCTTCAGACCTTCAACGACTTCCACATGCACAACTCCACCCACGCCGACTCCCCCTCCCACGTGATTCCCGAGTCTCCTTATACCCACGAGCTGCCTCTGGAGAACTACTATGGCCCTGCGGTCTGCCTGGATATCCCCAAAAAGCACTGGGAGCTGATCACCGTTGAGGACATCGAGAAGGCCGCCGCCAAGGTGGAGGGCGGCATCCAGGAGGGCGACTGGGTCCTCATCTGCACCGGCATGAACCAGCGCTGGGGCGAGAACGACGACTACTTCATGTACTCCCCCGGCATGTCCATCGAGGGCGCCCACTGGCTGGTGGACCACAAGGTCAAGGGCGTGGGCTTCGATCTGCAGGCGCTGGACCACATCCTCTATACCTACGCGGCCCAGCACGGCCCCGGCCCCTACGTCCCCCGCATCGTGGACGAGTACAAGAAGGAGTTTGGTCATGAGCCCATCGAGGACTACCCCGAGTGGGAGCCGGTGCATACCATCCTGCTGGGCAACAACGTCATGGGTATTGAGAACCTGGGCGGCGACATCGAGAAGGTGAAGGGACAGCGCTTCATGTTCTGTGCCTTCCCGCTGCGCTGGTATATGGGCGACGGCACCATCGTCCGCGCCGTGGCCATCACCGACGAGGACCATATCAATAAGGATGTTCCCGACCGGTTGTATAAATACGGCGTATATTGATCCGCAGCCGAACAGAAAGGTAATTGGAGGCCATGATGGCAGACAAGAAGAAAATTGCGCTTCTGGGTGCCGGCACCATGGGAATCGGCATTGCACAGATGTTTGCTCAGGCTGGCCATGAGGTAAAACTCATCTATGTGTATGACGATAAGGTGCGCGCCCGGCCCAGAGAGACCATGGAGGCCAATCTGAATATCCTCCGGGAGGAAGGAGTGCAGGATGGCGGGGCGATCCCCGCCATCCTGGACCGGGTCAGTTGGACCGAGTCTCTTGAGGAGGCTGCGGCGTTTGCCGATGTTGTCATTGAGTGCATTGTGGAGGATCTGGCAGTCAAACAGGACTACTTTCAGAAGCTGGACGCCCTCTGCCCCCTCTCGACGGTCCTGACCACCAATACGTCCGCCATCAGCGTGACGGAGATTGCCGGGAAGGCCGTCCATAAGGAGCGCATCATCGGTACCCATTTCTGGAATCCCGCCTACCTCGTGCCATTGGTGGAGGTGATCCGTACCAAATATGTCTCCGAGGAGACGGTGGCCGCCGTATTTCAGCTAATGGAGGAGGCGGGCAAAAAGCCCGTCCTCGTCAAAAAGGATGTACCGGGCTTCCTGGCCAACCGGATGCAGCACGCGCTTTTCCGCGAAGCGATCTCTATCGTGGAAAATGGGATCGCCGAAGCCGGGGATGTGGACGACGCCATCAAGTACGGATTCGGTATGCGCCTGGGGGTCTCTGGCCCCATGGAGGTGATCGACCGCGGAGGGCTGGACCTCACCTACTCCATTCACAAGTACTTATTTCCCCACATTGAGAGCTCCGCCGAGCCCTCCAAGCTGATGGTACAGCTCATGGACGAGGGAAAACTGGGCTTTAAAACGGGAGAGGGCTTCCAGCTCTGGAGTCCCGGGCAGGTCAAAGCATCCAATGAGACGTTGACCCGCGGCCTGATTCAGGTGTCCCGCGCGCTGGGCCGGCTCTAATGGCCTGAACGTCAACGGCGGGGAATCTCCCTGGGGCACCCGGTGGACGCCACCGGTTCCCGCATTGTGATTACACTGCTGTATGAGCTCAGGAGCCGCGGGCTGCGGTACGGCTTGCCCCCCTGCGCCGGCGTCATGGGGACGGCAGTGGTAATTGAAAACTTGGATTAGAAAGAGGGAAACCGCATGACCACAACCAGGCGTTTGAATGACAGCAATAAGGTGATTGTCACCGCCGCCCTCACCGGCGCGGTCACCACCAAGCAGGATAACCCTTATCTTCCGACCCAGCCAAAGGAGATTGCCGAGGCAGCGCTGCGCTGCTACGAGGCAGGGGCCGCCATGGTACATATACATGTCAGGGACGACAACGACGCGGGGAGCATGCGCTTTGACAAATTTGAAGAGGCGGTGGGCCTGATCCGCGCCAGTGGCTGCCCGGTGCTGCTCAACCTGACCTCCTCCGGAGGACAGGGGTTCTCCTGGGAGGAGCGTATCCGCCCCTTCCGGGAGCTCAGACCCGAGATGGCGTCTTTTGACGCGGGTACGATGAACTGGCTTCACAGTGTGGTATTTATGAACGAACCCAAGTTCCTGGAACTGTGCGGCCAGGAGATGCGCGCCGCCGGAGTCAAGCCGGAGATTGAGGTCTTCGACATGGGCATGCTCAACACCGCAAAGCACTATTTGAAAACGGGCGTCCTCGATGCACCGGCCCATTTCCAGCTCTGCCTCGGTGCGCCGGGCGGCATGGAGGCCACCACGGAGAGCTTGGTCTACCTGGTCAACCATCTGCCCGAGAACTGCACCTGGAGTACCTTTGGAATCGGCCGGGGTGCAAATGAGATTACCCTGGCCGCCTTGGCGATGGGCGGTAATATCCGGGTCGGTCTGGAGGACAATGTCTATTACAATAAGGGGATATTGGCCCAGGGCAGCCAGCAGTTTATCGGCCGGGTGAAGCGGGTGGCCGCCGAGTTCGGCAGGGTGCTGGCTACCCCGGAGGAGGCTCGTGCTATTTTGGGCCTGAAGTGAAATCCGCCCTTGTAAAGGGACGGATTTCTCTGGTTGAGAAGCTCCGATGGCAGGGGCTGCCCGCAGATGGATAGAACGGTTCCATTTGCCGAATACAGATTGACTGTGTGATAGAGGAGCGGTGCACAGTGATGCACCTGCCCCTTCCAACGGCAGAAGCTGCCAATCAACAGCTCCGCCGGTTTCCTGTGGAAACGGCGGAGCTTTTGTTCCATATATGTCCCTTGCGACGACCTGTAACGGGGGGAGGGCTGTGGAAGCTGCGGGTGATGGAGTCTTTACTTCGTGCAGGGAGTGTGCGAAAGGTGAGCGGATGGCCTGTACCTGAACAGCATTACAGATAAGCGTAGAAAATATTCAGAATATTCGGATTGAAGGAGTCCTTTGGGGCAGAAATGGCATGCTGAGAGACAAAAGGTGAATCGCAGCAGGGTCAATTCCCGTGTTTAGGAATTGGCTGGAGAGCCCCCCAGTGCGATGCCGAGCCCGCCGGAAGAGGAGCCGCAGATTCCGGCCGGGCCGCGTTTACAGTTTGAGAGCCAGGCCGGAGGCCTTCTCCTTCAGCATGCGCCCGCACAGCTCGGCAATGAACGCGCCCGCCTCGGCGGGGTTGGTGCCGCCGCGGTGGATGTTGGAGACTACGGTGCGGCTGGCCTCAGGGATGCCCACATAGCCGCCGTAGGTCATGTAGGCGCTCATGGACTCGCCGGTGGCCAGGCCGGGGCGCTCGCCCAGGAGGATCACGGTGACCTTGGAGCCCAAGGCCTCGGTGACGGCATCCATGGCTCCCACACGGCCGTACTTGATGAAGAAGGGGGTGCCCACGCTGACCCCCGTGCTGCTCAGCCCTTGAAGGATGGCGGGCAGGATGTCCCGGAGGTTGGCGGACACTGAGGTGCTGGACAGGCCGTCGGACACCACGAGCTGCACGTCGGGATTGCGCTTGCAGCGCTGCTGGAGCTCGGCCAGAGTCTCCTGAGAGAAGCGGCGGCCCAGATCCGGCCGGGTAAGGTACATGTCCTTGGTCTCACAGAGGGTCTGCACGGTGAACAGGCCCATCTCTTCCAGCAGACGCTCCGGCACGTCGGTAAACACGGCGTCCATGGCGGCCGCGTGATCCGCCCGGAACCGCAGGTAGGTGTTGGTGCGGCAACGGGGCCCGGCTCGCCACACGCCGATGCGGGCCACCGTTTTGGAGCGCATGCGGCGGAACTCCTCCGGGTTAGCGGGGGTGGGCACGTCGATAATCTGGCGGAAATCTACGGCGGACAGGTCGCGGACCTCTCCGCTCTCCACCGCGCCGGAGGCCGGGGGGACGGGAGCGGCGGACTGTGCACCGGCGGTATCGCCCACTGCCTCGGAGATGGCTTTCAGGATGAGCTCTCTCAGTTGGGTTTCATTCATATCAGTTCCCTCCCTCTCACTGTAGGAAAATGGAGGCGTCGCCGGCCAGCTCGGTCAGGACACCCTTTTCGTCAATCAGGCCCCGCTTCATCATCCACTGGTGGAACTCCGGCGCGGGCAGACGGCCGGAGAGCTCCCGCAGGGTGGCGTTGTCGTGGTAGCTGGTGTCCTGGTAGGAGAGCATAATATCGTCGTTGACCGGCACCCCGATGTAGTAGTTGGCCCCCGCGGCGTTGAGCAGCATGGTGGCCATCTCCTGCTCGTCCTGGGTAATGGAGGTGTGGTTGGTGTAGCAGGGGGCCATGCCCATGGGCAGGCCCATCAGCTTGCCCATGAAGTGATCCTCCAGGCTGGCCCGGATCATCTCCTTGCCGTCGTAGAGGGTTTCCGGCCCGATGAAGCCGGACACGTTGTTCACCATGAAGGGGCGGAAAAAGCGGCCAAAGCCGTAGGTACGGGCCTCCAGGGTCATCTCGTCCACCCCGCAGTCGGCGCCAATGGACACCTCGGAGCCCTGGCCGGTCTCAAAATAGAGCAGGTTGGGGCCGGTGCTCAGGGCGTGCTGGCAGGCCAGTTCATAGGCCTCCGTGCAGAGCTGGCGGCTCACGCCGAAGTCGTTGTTGGCGGCCTCTGTGCCGGCGATGGACTGGAAAATCATGCTCAAAGGCGCGCCCTTCCGAATGGCGTCCATCTGGGTGGTCATGTGGGAGAGAACCACCAGTTGGGTGGGGATGTCGTTGCGGCAGATAAAGCTGTAGACCGCATCCGCGATACGCCGGGTGCTCTCCACATTGTTTTCCACAGGGTTGATGCCCATGCAGGCGTCACCGCAGCCGTAGGAGACGCCCTCCATCATCTTAATCAGGATCTCCTCGGGGTCGTCGGTGGGGCTGTTGGGCTGGTTGCGGAAGGCCAGCACGCCCGGCTGGCCGATGGTGGTGTTGCAGCGGGTGATGTGGTGAATTTTGCTGGCGCCGTAGACCAGATCCATGGCGGACATGAGCTTGGCCACGGCCGCCGCTACCTCGCCGGTGAAGGCCCGGCAACTGCGTACCAGGTCATCCCCCGTAGTTTTGTGGTCCAGAATCCACTCCCGCAGCTCGCCGATGGTCATGCCCTTGAAGCGCTGGTAGGTGGGCTGGTTGAGTCCGTCGAGATTGACCCGGGTCACCTCGTCCTTTTCATAGGGGACGGTGGGGTTCTCGGTCAGCTCGCCCACCGTCAGCTCGGACAGGACGATCTTGGCCGCCACCCGCTCCGTCACGGTTTCGGCGGCCACGCCCTGAAGCCGGTCGGCGGCCTTGGGCTCGTTGGCCTTGGCCAGGACATCCCTGATGTCGCGGAAGGCGAAGGTCTGGCCGTTCAGTGTGGTTTTCAATTTCATTCTGCTGCACCTCTCCTTTGCGCCGGACGCCCCCTCGGCGCCCGTTTCAAGCTTGTCAAATTTGGCTGTTTATGCAAAACAGCCCAGGGGCAGCGCCTGCGCTGTCCCTGGGCTGCATCGCCCGTGCTCTTGTACGCGCCGCCATAGCCTCAGGTCGGCGCACGATTTGGTTTTACTGCTCCAGAAAGTCGAAGGAGATCCGCGTCCCGCCGGGACCGCTCTCCACGCTCCACTCGCCGGTGAGCTTCTCCCGCACGATCGTGGAGGCCAGCTCCAGACCGGCGCCTCCGGGGCGAGGGCGGTCCGCCTGGAAGCCCACGCCGTTGTCCCAGACGGTGAGCTGGCAGAGGGGGCGCCCGCTGTGGAGCTCGATGCCGATCCTTCCCGCCTGGCCGGAGGGAAAGGCGTATTTCAGGGCGTTCTGCACCAGCTCGTTGACCACCAGGGCCACCGAGGAGGCGCAGTCCGCGGACACAATGACGTCCTAGCCGCCCACGTGGATGGTGACACGGCGGGCGGAGGGCAGGAGGGTCTGGAGCATGTACCGGCGGATCTGCTCCAGAATCTGAAGGAGGGAGACCTTCTCCCGGGAGACCTGTACGATGCCGTCCAGCGTGGCGGCCAGGGAGAGCAGCCGGTTGGCCGTATCCAGAAGGGCGGTCTGCACCGGCGGGGACTCGGCCGGATCACAACCCCGGCTCCGGGTGAGGTTGGCGAGCATCTGAAGGTTGTTTTTCATGCGGTGCCGCAGCTCCTGAAGTGCCGTCCGCTGCAGGGCCAGCTCCTCCTCCAGCTGCCGCTGGCGAGTGAGGTCGTGGATGATGAGCGCCGCCCGGGCCTGCCCGGAGGAGAGAGGGAGGCGCTGGTACTGGAGTACCCGGTTGGCCAGGGCCGTCTCGTGCCCGTCCTGGTCGCACTCGCTGAGGGCGGCGGGCTGAATGTTGTTGACGGGCATCCCGGCCAGAGTGCCGATGTAACCCATCCGGCGGTAGAGGGCTGTGGCCGCCGGGTTGAAGCCGCAGACCCGGTCCTCCTCATCCAGGAAAAGAACGGCGTCGTCCAGACAGGGGGATACCGCAGCCCAGTCCAGAGCCCCGGACGCCTGCTCCGCCTCCCGCTCCCCAGCAGGCGGCGGCTCCTCGGCGGCCAGAGCGGGCCGCTCATAGATGAGGACGCCGATCAGCCGCCCCTCATAAAAGAGGGGTTCCACTGACTGGACGATCCGGCGGTCCTCCGGCATGGAGACCGCCCGCACCCCGGAGGTGGGAACCGCCAGACGGAAGGAGCGGTCCACCGCCGGCTCGTCCCGCCAGTGGATCAGCATACCCAGGATGGAGCTGCGGTAGTTGGAGGGGACGGTTTGGGGCTTCGCCTCACAGACCACGATGGCAGAGCGCCCGCTGACGGTCCGGCAGTCGATGAAGACATCCGCCTGCTCGGCGTTGGCCAGGGCGGGGAGCAGGGCGCCATAGGATTCCAGGTAGGAGATCTCCGCGTCCGTGAGATCCGTGTATTTCTGACAGAGCATCCGCGTGGCGCTAATCATGCCGCTCCTCCTGCTGGGCCAGCAGATAGCTGGCGACCCGGGCCATAGACATGCCCTTGCGGCGGCTGAGCTCCCGAATGTACTGGTAGGCCTCGTCCTCGCGCATCCCCCTGGTCTCCATCAGCAGGAGCTTGGCCTGGTCGATGGGCTCCCGGTTCTGACAGCGCCGGCTCAGGTGCTGATACTCCTTGTTCAGCAGGTAGTACTCCTTGCTGCGCGCAATACACAGCTCGATGGTAGGCAGAATCTTCTCCGCCTCAAAAGGCTTGGTGAGGTACCCCGCCGCCCCGCACGCCTGTACGCGCTCGATGTGCTCCCGGTCGCTGAACGCCGTCAGGATAATGACACATTTGGCGGCCCGGTCCGCCAGAACCTGTCTGGCCACGCTCACGCCGTCCAGCAGCGGCATCTGGATGTCCAGCAGCGCCACGTCAGGGGCCGACGCCCGGCAGCCCTCCACCGCCTCCATCCCGTCACAGGCCTCGCCCACCACCCGATATCCGGGGAGCCCCTCAAAAAAAGTGCGCAAGGTACGGCGGACGCCCTCATCGTCATCAGCCAGGAAAATGGTGGTCTTGCCCATCCTGGTCACACCCATACGCCTGTCCTCCCGTTTTACAAAAAAGAGCATCTTGAAGCGCACAAAAACGCCTCAAGATGCTCTCCACGCATCTGAAGTCAAACCCACTCCCACCCGGAAGTGGAGTACGGCAGGTTTGCTACACCCGGCATAACCTGACCTTTCGATTGTATACGATATTATATAAAAAACCCGCCCTTCTGTCAACCGTAATTTGGAACTTATGGCTGGGATAGGAGAGAAAATTGTGATATTCTGCCTCCGCCATCTTGACAGGCGGGGGGGCGCGCGGCTATAATGAACGCCGACAAGTGAATCAGCAGACGGTAGCGATTGCTTTCATTGGGAATGCGGTGAGAATCCGCAGCAGCCCTCTCTACTGTAAGGATGACAAGCGCCCAGATATGTCACTGTCCGGTACGCCGGATGGGAAGGCGGGCGTGAGGATGAGTCCAAGCCAGGAGACCAGCCGCCTGCGGTGTGTGCACGTTCTTTCGGTGGGGAAAGCTGTGCAGCGCCGGTCTGCCGGCCTGTCATCCGATTGCGGCTCCTCTCTGGAAAACAGGGGGGAGTTTTTTTGTGCATGGATTCATGCGTCAGTCAATTTGAGAGGAGCATGAACATGAAAAAGCGCACCCTGTCTCTGCTGCTTGCCGTTGCCTGTGCCCTGTCCCTGTCGGGCTGCGGCGGCGCGCCCGCGCCGGATGCCCAGACCTCCGCCCCGGCGGGCAGCGAAACCCCTGCCGCCGTGGACCAGACCCGCGAGATCGTCTTTGCCGCCTCCCGCGACCAGTGCCCCGGCGAGCAGGACGCCTACTACGCCTCCATGTCCCTGGGCGTGTGGGAGCCCCTGATCACCAAGGACGAGAGCGGCAAGCCCGCCCCCGCCCTGGCCACCGAGTGGGAGCACAATGAGGACTCCACCGTGTGGACCTTCCATCTGCGGGAGGGAGTCACCTTCTCCAACGGTACTCCCTTCAACGCCGACAGCGTGCTGGCCAACTTCGACCGCATGAAGAAGGGGCCCTTCGAGTCCTCCTTCTACGGCATGAACATCGACACCATCTACCCCGGCCTGGTCTCTTACGAGAAGACCGACGATTACACCGTGGTGCTCACGCTCTCCGAGGGCCAGCCCCTGCTGGACTACACGATGGTCAACTACGGCTCCGCCATCTTCGAGCCCTCCTGCTTCGCCGAGGACGGCACCTTCGCCGGCTTCCCCATCGGCACCGGCCCCTACGTGGTGACCGAGAACGTGCTGGGCCAGTACTGCGTCATCGAGCGCAACGATAACTACTGGGGCACCCCCGGCATCGCCAAGACCTTCCGCTTCAAGGTCATCCCAGACGCCGAGACCCGCTACACCGCCCTGCGGGCCGGCGAGGTCCAGGGCCTGTGCGATCTGGGCGCCATCTCCCCCTCCCAGGCCGCGGAGATCGACGGCGATCCGGCCTACAACGTGTCGGTGGGCGACTCCGGCATCACCCACTTCCTCAACGTCAACGGCGGCGCCTTCCCCTTCAACGACGTGCGCATGCGGGAGGGCCTGTCCCTGCTGCTGGACCGCCAGACCATCATCGACAGCTTCTACAACGGCTACGGCCTCGCCGCCGGCGGCTTCCTGAACTACACCTCCGCCTTCTACCGCGAGCAGCCCGTGCAGCACGACCCGGAGCGGGGCGCCGAGCTGATCCGCGAGGTGGTGGGAGACCAGGAGGTGGAGCTGCTGTTCCTGCTGCCCGGCGTGGACGCCAACCGCTATCCCTACCAGGAGGAGGCCGAGTACATCCAGTCCCTGCTGGAGAACATCGAGGGTACTAACATCAAGGTCAGCATCCAGCAGATGGACTGGGGCCCCTGCAAGGAGGAGATGGAGGCGGGCAACTACAACCTGTGCCTCAAGATCCAGGGCCTGCCCTCCGCCAACCCCTTCTCCCTGTTCAAGGGCTTTATGTACACCGAGGGCGGCACCAACATCAGCTACGGCCTGGGCTACCACAATGACCACGTGGACGAGCTGATCGAGGAGGCGGCTACCTGCCTGGACGCCGGCCGCCTGACCGAGATCTACACGGAGCTCCAGGAGATTTCCGCCGTGGACTTCCCCAACATCCCCGTGCTGTACTCCCAGGAGGTGGTGGCCTCCTCCAGCGACATCACCGGCTATCAGGCCACGGTGTACGGCCTGACCGGCTTCACCCAGGTCTGCTGGGCCGGGTAAGAACCGTATGTGAAAATAAGCCCCCGCGAGGCGGGGGCTTGAGGCTGTGGATGAACCCTCCAGCCAAAGGATTCGGAGGGAAGGATAGTGTGAAAGGGAACCGTCAGGGTTCCCTTTCGCGTCGGATCAAACAACTTTTTGAAACTTTTTTAAGTTTCAAAAAGTTCAGCAGCCTGTCGAAAAGACTTTTTCGACAGGCTGAAGCCCCCGCGAGGCAGGGGCTTATTTTCCGTTTGTATTCTGTCTCCGAAGGCGGTGGATCATGGCAATTCTCAAGTATATCGGCCGCAGGCTGCTGGTGCTCATCCCGGTGCTGCTGGGCATCTCCTTGGCGGCCTTCCTGCTGGGGCGCATCGCCCCCGGCGACCCGGTGGACGACGCGCTGTTCCGCATCGGCATTGAATTCCCCACGGAGGAGGACCGGGCGGACATGCGCGCCGAGCTGGGCCTGGACCGGCCTCTGCCGGTGCAGTACCTGGACTGGCTGGGGGATGCCCTCCGGGGGGATCTGGGCCGCTCCTACATCGGCAACAAGGACATCGCCCAGGAGCTGATGACCCGGCTGCCCATCACCCTCAAGGTCTCCCTGGCCGCCATGCTGGCGGCGGTGGTGTTCGGCGTGGGAGGCGGCGTGCTCATGGCGGCCTGCCACGGCACATGGCTGGATACGGTGCTCAAGGGGCTGTCCACCCTGCTGCTGTCGGTGCCCGGCTTCTGGCTGGCCCTGTTTCTCATCACGGTGTTCGCCGAGTGGCTCCACCTGCTGCCCACCAGTGGCCTGGACCGGGGGCTGGCCTCCCTGGTGCTGCCCGCCGTGGCTCTCTCCGCCGCCAACGTGGGCTCCACCTCCCGCTTCACCCGGGGCAACATCCTGGCCCAACTGGGGGAGCAGTACATCGTGGTGGCCAACGCCAAGGGCCTGTCCCAGCGGGCGGTGATGGTGGGGCACGCCTTCCGCAACTCCCTGGTGCCCATCATCACCCTCATCGGCAACTACTTCGGCGGTATCCTGGGCGGGAGCACCATCATCGAGAACATCTTTGCCATCCCCGGCCTGGGCAGCTATGTCCTCTCCGCCATCCAGAACCGGGACTACCCCGTGATCCAGGGCTATGTGCTCATCACCGGCACCACCTTCGTGCTCGTTACGCTGGCCATCGACCTGCTCTACATTGCGGTCAACCCGAAAATCCGCCTGCAGGGGGGAGAGGCATGACAAGACGCCGGAAACAGAACATCAAGCTGGCCCTCGTGTGCGCCATCCTGGGGGCCATTGTCCTCATGACCATCTTCGCCCCCTGGCTGGCCCCCTATGACCCCCTGGAGGTGAACATGGAGCTGCGCCTGCTGGACCCCTGCCGGGCCCATCCCCTGGGCACCGACGCCCTGGGGCGGGATGTGCTCAGCCGGGTGATCTACGGCGGCCGGGCCTCCCTGCTGCTGGCGGTGGTAGCCACGGCCTGCTCCATGGCCGTGGGGCTGGTGATCGGCGTGGCCGCCGGCTACTGCGGGGGGATTGTGGACGGCGTGATCACCGCCGTCTCCAACGTGTTCCAGGGCCTGCCTGGCATGGTACTGATGATCGCCCTGGTGGGCGTCCTGGAGCGGGGCACCCGGAGCATCATCCTGGCCCTGGTCATCACCTCGTGGGTGGGCTTTTCCCGCCTGGTGCGGGGGGAGGTCATGAAGGTCAAGAGCGAGATGGACGTCGAGGGCATGCGCTGCCTGGGGGCGGGGCACCTGCGCATCGTCCTCCGCCACGTGCTGCCCAACATCCGCACCAACGTGATCCTCCAGTTCACCACCCGGGTGGGGCGGGTGGTGCTGTCGGTGGCGGGCCTGAGCTATCTGGGCCTGGGCATCGAGCCCCCCACCCCCGACTGGGGGGAGATGGTCAGCGGCACCGCCCGCCGGTACTTCCGCAGCGCCCCCCATCTGCTGTGGGCGCCGGGCATCTGTATTATCCTGCTGACCCTGTCCATCAACCTGCTGGGCGATCTGCTGCGGGACCGGCTGGACGTGAAGCAGGACGCGGTGAAGGAGCTGTGAGCATGGTACCGGACATTGAGATTCAGCACCTGTCGGTATGCTTCGACACCGCCCAGGGGCCGGTGTACGCGGTCAACGACCTGTCCACCACCTTCCGGGCGGGGCGCATCTCCGGCGTCATCGGGGAGAGCGGCAGCGGCAAGAGCGTCATGGGCATGTCCCTGCTGCGTCTGCTGCCCAATACGGCCCGGGTGACGGGGAAGTGCTTCTTCGGAGAAGACGAGCTCTACTCCATGCCCCTGCGGCGGCTGCGCAGGCTGCGGGGGGCGGCCATCGGCCTCATCCCCCAGAACCCCGGCGCCTCCCTGGACCCGGTGATGAAGCTCCGCCGCCAGCTCACCGAGGCCATCACCACCCACGGGCGCTGGAAGCGGAGGGAGGCGGAGGCCCAGGCCGCCGAGCTGCTCCGCCGCTTCGGCTTCGAGGAGCCGGAGCGCATCCTGAACCAGTATTCCTTCCAGATGAGCGGCGGCATGAACCAGCGGCTGGTGTCCGCCCTGGGGCTGGCCTGCCGGCCGGGGTGGGTGATCGCCGACGAGCCCACCAAGGGCCTGGATGCAGTGATCCGCAACCAGGTGTACTCCGTCCTGCGCCAGATCTACACCGAGCACCACTGCAGCATGCTCGTCATCACCCACGATCTGGCCCTGGCCCGCCGGCTGTGCGACGACATCCGGGTGCTCTACATGGGCCGGATCATCGAGCAGGGCACGGCGGAGGAGGTCATGGAGCGGCCCCGCCACCCCTATACCGCCGGCCTGATCCATTCCCTGCCCAGCCGGGGCATGGTGCCCATACCACCCCCGGACCCCGGACGGCTGGAGCACACCGGCTGCCCCTTCTACCCCCGCTGCCCCAGGGCCATGGAGCGCTGCGGCCGGGAGGCGCCGGGGGAGGTCGCGCTGCCCACGGGCGGGAAGGTGAGGTGCTTCCTTTATGAATAAGGTGCTGGAGCTGGAGGAGGTCAGCCGGACGTTCTCCAGCGGCGTATTCCGCACCCACACCGTCCGGGCGGTGGACCGGGTGAGCTTCGCCCTGGAGCGGGGGAAAACCTTCGGGCTGGTGGGCAACAGCGGCTGCGGCAAGACCACCCTCTCCCGCATGATCACCCGCGTCCTCAAGCCCTCCGGGGGGCGCATCCGCTTCGAGGGGGAGGACATCGCACGCCTGGACCGGAAGGGGAGCCGGGCGTACCACCGGCGGGTGCAGATCATCTTCCAGAATCCGGAGGCCTCCCTGGACCCCTCCATGCGCATCCGGGACAGTCTGCTGGAGGCCATGGCCATCCACCGGCTGGGGGAGAGCCGGGAGGAGCGGATGGAGAAGATCCGGGCCGCGCTGGGGCAGGTGGGCCTGCCCGACTACCTGCTCTCCCGCTACCCCCACCAGATCAGCGGGGGCGAGGGCCAGCGGCTGGTGATCTGCCGGGCCCTGCTGCTGGAGCCGGAGGTGCTGCTGCTGGACGAGCCCACCTCCATGCTGGACGTGTCGGTACAGGCCAGCATCATGAATCTGCTGCGGGAGCTCCAGGAGCGGCTGGGGCTGACGTACCTCTACATCACCCACGACATCGAGTTGCTGGGGTGGATCAGCCACACCATCGGCGTCATGCAGAGGGGGCGGCTGGTGGAGGTGGGGAGCCGGGACCAGGTGATGGAGGCCCCTGTCCACCCCTACACCAGGGAGTTGCTCTACTCCTACACCCACTGGGAGGGAGGCGGGGAGACATGAGGGAGCGGGTGCCCATGACCGACTTCGCCCGGCAGTGGGCGGAGCACGTGGCGGCCAGCGCCTCCCCCCGGATGACCGACGACCAGGCGGAGCGGGACTTCTGGCACGCCTTCATGACACGCAAGACCTATGCCCCGGAGCCCTCCGCCCTCCAGGTGCTGGAGCGCCTGCGCCCCCTGCTGCGGGCCCGCGGGGTGGAGACCGCCCTGGAGGTGGGGCCCGGCTGGGGCAGCTATACCATGACCCTGGCGGAGCTGTGCCGGGAGGTGGCCTGCGTGGATCTCTCCCGGGACGTACTGGACTTCGTCCTCCGGGCCGGGGCGGAGCGCGGCCGGGACAATATCACCGCCTTCCATGCCAAGTGGGAGGAGTTCACGCCGGAGCGGCGGTACGATCTGGTCTTCGGCTATAACTGCTTCTACCGGCAGGCGGATCTGGCCGACTGCTTCCGGCGGATGGACCGGGCGGCGGACAAGCTGTGCGTGGCGGGCATGAACACCGGCCTGGCCCCCGCCTGGCTCCATGAGCTGGACGCGGCGGGAGGTCGGGTGAGCTGGGAGTGGAAGGACTACATGTACTTCGTGGGGGTGCTCTACCAGATGGGCATTGACGCCAATGTGATGGTGCTCCCCTTTGAGAAGGAACTGTCCTACCCGGACACCGGCGCCCTGGTGCGGGGGGAGTGCGCCCGCTGCGCCCCCGGCGCGGTGGACGGGGAGACCGCCAGGGCCATCCTGTGCCGCCATTTCACCCAGAGGCCGGACGGGAGCTGGTGCGCAAACGTGAAATACCGCAGCGGCGTGGTGTGGTGGACGCCGGTCCACCGGGGCTGAGCCGCCCCGCGTCATGCAGAAGGGGCCCGGCCGAATCGTGCGATTCGGCCGGGCCCCTTTTTGCCTGGAGGGCCGGGGCTCAGCCCTGGTCCTTTTCCATCATGATGCTGAGGATGGTGCGGTCGGTCTCCACCATGCCGGGGGTGCTGATGCGGCCCATGTTGCGGATGACCTGCTCCGGGGTGGCGGCGCAGATGCCGTCGCTGGGGCTGACCACCACGCCGCCGACGGCCAGGTAGGCGCTCATGATGGCGGCGGAGGCGGCGGTGGCGGCGGACACGCCGCAGCCGCAGGTGGCGCTGAGCTTGCCGGTGAACAGCTTGATGTAGACGTTGAGCAGGTGGGAGAAGGCCAGGGCCTTCACGGTGGCCTCCCGGCTGGAGCCCAGGTGCCTGGCCATCTCCACCACGGGGATGATGGCGGTGATGCCGTGGTTGCCGCTGCCGGCGCTGCTCATCACCGCGTAGGGGCAGCCGGACATGCGCCCCTCGGCGCTGGAGGCCACCCGCACCATGGTGCGGGCCATCAGGCTGCTGCCCATGATGTCGGTGGACAGGTGGGCCTTGAGGGTGTCGGCGATGCCGATGCCCAGGCGGTGCTCCAGGCCGTAGTCGGAGAGGGTCTCGTTCATCTCCGCGCCCTCCAGCATAAAGGCCAGCTCCTCCTCGCCGGCGGAGTCCGCCAGCTCCCGGAGCTGGGCGACGGTCATGGACTTGAGCTTGGCGTGAAGCGCGTCCTCGCCGCCGGCGGTGTACTCCTTCTCAAAGAGCACCTCGTTGTTGGCGCTGGTGTAGATGATGTTGGAGTGGGTGTCCCGGATGGTGCTGATGCCGATGCCCCGGGTGGTGATGATCTCGGCGTGGGCGTAGAGCCGGCTCTCCCCCTCGGCGATGGTCACGCTCACCTGCTTGTCCTCCACCAGACGGATGGCCTCCTTGCTGACGATGCTGTTGATCTCCTCCAGCAGCGCCAGCCCCTTCTCCGGGTTGCCCAGGCAGGCACCCAGGGCGGCGGCGTACTTCAGGCCCACCCGCTGGAAGCCGGGGATGCCCACGCTCATGCCGTTCTTGTAGATGCCGGGGTTGACCTCCATCTTGATGGACACCACCTGTCCGCCGATGGCGTGGTAGGCGTCGGCGGCGCAGAGGGCCACGCACACGGGCTCGGTGCACCCCAGGGCGGGAACCACCTCCTGGTGCAGCAGGGTCAGCATCTCTTCCTTGTTCAGTTGCATCGTTCATCGCTCCTTTTCCGCCGGCCCCGTGGGGCGGCCAAGTCTTCTGCCTATTTTATCATGCAACCGGCATGCCAACTGCATTTTTTGCCGCCAAAGCCAAAAATCCGCGAAAAAAAGCGGGGATCGGCTTGACATGGGGCGGGAAATCCCGCAGAATACTATTAAATCGGTTAAACTGGTTAAAGTAAATGGCCAAAAAGGAGGGGAGAACCCCATGAAACAGGATGTGGCGGTTATCTCTCTGGACGCCTACGCCGGGCAGTTTTACGCCCAGCAGGTCCAGGAGCTGTTCGGTGAGCGGATCACCGTCTGCTCCTACAGCGTGCGGGACGGCTCCATCGAGCACATGCCCCGCCGGTACGACCTCTATATGGTCACCACCGACGCCTTCGACTCCCTGGGGGATCTCCATCAGTACGTCCCCATCGACGGGGAGATGATGGAGATCCACGTTACCCTCCGGTGGGACGTGGTGCGCCGCCTCCAGAGCCTGCCGGCGGGCAAGCGGGCCCTCTTCGTCAACCTGAGCGACAAGATGTGCCGGGAGGCGGTGACCCGCCTCAACCAACTGGGGGTCAACCAATTGGTATTCGACCTCTACCACCCCGGCGCGCCGGAGCCGGACATGGGCCAGTATGACTTCGTCATCACCCCCCAGGAGACCCGCTACGTCCCCGCCGGAGCGAAGGAGATCATCGACATCGGCCAGCGGGTGTGCGACAGCTCCACCATGATCGAGGCGGCCCTCCGCCTGGGGCTGGAGGAGCTGCTGGAGAGCGAGCGGTTTGAGCAGTACCAGCGGGAGGTGGCCACCAATACCTACAGCTTTGACCGGGTGTTCGCCCGGGGCCTGCGGCTGGAGAGCCAGTTTGAGATGCTCATGGAGATTCTGGATGAGGGGATCGTGGGGGTCAACGAGCGGGGGGAGGTCTTTGCCTGCAACCGCAAGCTGGAGGAGATCACCGGCATCCCCTGCGGCGAGGCTCTGCACCGCCCCGCCGGCGCGGTGTATCCCTTCCTGCCCTTTGCCCGCTGCCTGAAGGAGAAGGCCCCCCAGCCCGCCCGGGTGGTGAGCGCCGGGGGAGTCAACATCAACGTGGCCGTGGCCCCGGTGCTGCGGGGGGACGCCTGCATCGGCGCCTTCGCCACGGTGCAGCGGTTCAACGATGCGGAGAACCGGCAGAACGAGCTGCGCAGCCAGCTTCTCCACAAGGGCTACCGGGCCAAGTATACCTTTGACAACGTGGTGGGACAGTCTCCCGCCCTGCTGCGGTGCATCACCATATTAAAAAAGATGAGTCTCACCCCCCTGCCGGTGCTCCTCATCGGCGAGACGGGCACCGGCAAGGAGCTGTTTGCCCACGCGGTGCACAACGCCTCCCCCCGCGCCGGCGGGGCCTTCGTGGCCATCAACTGCGCCGCCATGCCGGAAAACCTGCTGGAGAGCGAGCTGTTCGGCTACGAGGAGGGGGCCTTCACCGGCGCCAAAAAGGGCGGCCGCCTGGGCCTGCTTGAGATCTCCCACCAGGGCACGCTGTTTCTGGACGAGGTGGAGGGCATGAGTCCGGCTCTTCAGGTCAAGCTGCTCCGGGTCCTGCAGGAACGGGAGATCATGCGGGTGGGCGGCACCTCCATCATTCCCATCGACGTGCGGATCGTGGCCGCCACCAACGAGTCTCTGGAGCGGAAGGTGGCGGAGGGCACCTTCCGCCGGGATCTGTATTACCGTCTCAGCACCCTGCCCATCGTCATCCCGCCCCTGTCGGAGCGGGGGGACGATCTGTTCCTGATCCTGGAGCAGTTCCAAAAGGAGCTGCGCGGCAGCTTCCACCAGACGCCTCAGGTGCGGGGCTTTCTGAAATCCTACTCCTGGCCTGACAACATCCGGGAGCTGCGGAACGTAGTGGAGTACTTTCTCTACACCGGCCACGATCCCATCACCATGGAGGACCTGCCCCCCACCGTGTTCCACAGAGCCCCGCAGGCGCCGATCCGGCAGTTGCCGGAGACGCCGCAGCAGCCTTCTTCTGATGTGTTCCGCTTTGTGCTGGAACAGCTGTATCAGGCCTCAGAGGCCCGGCAGCCCAGCGGCCGGGAGCGGCTGCTGCAGCTGGCGCGGGATGCTTTTGTCCCCACTTCCCAACAGGAAATCCGAAG
>ENA-UEPG01001413-UEPG01001413.1-human-gut-metagenome-genome-assembly--contig:-NODE-1413-length-18806-cov-5.305996_pt1 | contig 18806 bp, 9 predicted proteins | sample MGYA00242893_ERZ507902 | MGnify/ENA primary metagenome ERZ507902 (study PRJEB26167, sample SAMN06115491) | human gut metagenome | host: Homo sapiens | place: China:Gansu | collected 2015-04-23 | study... | reverse complement strand
AAGGTTCCATGCGGCATAGGAGCATTGCGCAGCCCCTTGTTCCCTTGTCAACTCGTCAACTGGTTTCCTTCCTTTCTATACCATTATGAATAAATCCTATCAGCCTTTACACTTAATAATCTTCTTTACTTCTGCGTTCCGTCAGTTCAGCCTGCATCTCTTCATTATACTTCTTTGTAATAGGATAGAAGTACAGCGCTATGACGCCGATGAAGAACGTAACAGCCGGAATAATACTGGATGAAAGCACGATACCATGAATAGCCGATTCGCTTTGTGCGATCCCTGCGCCCGATACATAACCGAAACCGGAGAGTAGGAAACCCAATATAGCGCCGCCAATACCCAATCCGGCTTTCAGTGCAAATACCACACCTGCGAACACGAAACCCGTTGCACGGCGGTGATTGACATATTCCGAATGATCTGCCACGTCAGCAATCATAGCCCAAAGCAACGGAACGGTAGGAGCGTATGCCAAACTCTTGAGGAAGTTCAGGACGAACATCGTCTCTACATCCGTCTCATTCGGGAAATAGAAGAAGGCGGTGAACACTGCCGTCAGAGCCAAACAAACGATAAATACCGATTTCTTTCCGAAACGGTTGGCCAGGAAACCGGACAGGAAGATAACGCCGAAGAACTGTACCACTGCTCCCAGCATGTTGAACACACCGAAGCCCACTTCATAAGCCTTTTCAGGACTGCTGACAATAAGACCGAAAGCATTCAGTATCGTATAGCCCACCGAATCACTGGCCTGTGTAGCCACCAACCCCAGCTTATCGAGGAAGGCAAATAATGCGCCCGAATCCACATAATTTTCAAAATAGTAGTTCATAGCGCTTCCCCACATGGCAAGGGTAGTGAAAAGGAAGAGCGTCAGGATGAACATAGCCCGCCAGGGAATATTCTTGAATACATCCTTGATGTCTTTCCGGGTATCAGTTTTCTGATTTGCCGGCGGTGTGATACGTTCGCGGCTGGAGAAGAAAGTAATAACCAGGAACACGAAACCGATGACTGCGAATAAGGAAATAGTGCACAGCCAACCGTGCCCCTTATCACCGCTTTCACCTGCGAACTTGCTTACCAACGGGAGCGTCAAGCCCTGTACCACAAACTGTGCAATGGTAGCGGCAACGAAACGGATAGACGTAATGCTTGTACGTTCCTTGATGTCACTTGACATTACACCACCCAACGATGCGTACGGTGTATTGTTGAACGAGTAAAGCGTCATCAACAAGGTATAAGAGATTGTAGCGTACACTGCTACCAAACCTTTATCCTCGATGCCGGGATTGTAGAATGCCAGCACATAGAACACCATGAACGGCAATGCGGTCCAGAGTACCCATGGGCGGTATTTGCCCCATTTGGTTTGTGTCCGGTCGGACAATATACCTACGGTAGGGTCTACAAAAGCGTCCACAATGCGGGCAATCAGCATCACTGATCCTGCAATGGCGCCTTCCAGACCGAAGACATCGGTATAAAACTTGGTTTGATAAATCATCATCATCTGGAACACGAGGTTCGCAGAGCAATCTCCTAAACTATAGCCAATCTTCTCGGCCATAGACACTTTTTGACTTAGTGCGTTCATAGTGCTGTATTATTCAGTTATTAATAGTCAGTAATCAGTTGTTCGTTTGCTGTTATCCGTTTCCGGTTGTCCGTCATTTATTATTCTCCAGCGCACTTTCTGCTGCGCGTTGTCCCAGGGTTTTCTTATCCAATGGATGTATATCGTTCCATTCGCCCAGGTCACTGTTGCGGATGAGTCGGGTGTTCCGGTTGGTTTCAGCTACTTTGGCCTGTTCTTTGCGCATCTCAGCCCAGGCTTGCCGACCGCTGACGTCATCTCGAGACAGGAAGTCTGCCAGTTCTACAATGTAGAAAGGTAATTCCGGGTTGCCGAATGTGCTACGCCAATCAGCAATCATAGCTGTCAGTAGTGCGGCGTATTCATTGCGGCGGTCTACATTGGACTCTCCCTGATACCAGAGTACACCACGGATACCATAGTTTTGTAATGGAGCAATCATGGCATTGTACAGGCATACCGGCTTGTAACAGAAGAACATCATTCCCGGAGCCGGAGGCATGGAAGCACCTAATCTGTATTTCCATTCTCCTTGCAGGCTTACTTCTTCATTTCCGCAAACAATTTTATAAGGCTTCTCCTTTACAAAGTGCGGATAACCGTTATTGCTGATGAGGCGTATGGTTACTGTATTCTTTCCTGCTTTCAACACACCTGCCGGAATGGTATAGATGCGTGGAGGATACTGGTAGGAAACAGTACCTACGAATGTACCGTTCACATAGACGGAGTCTGCATCTACGATGCAACCTAAACGCAAGGTCGCTTCTTTTCCGTTCCAGTCTTGCGGTACTTCCACTTCCTTGCGAAACCAGTGCGAACCGTTTATCGGATTCAAACCGTTGGTTCCCCAGTCGGTAGAGAATAGATCAACGGTCTTCCAGTCTTTATCATTGTAGTTGGCGGCATACCAAGGTGTTGCTTCGTGCAGTCCTGCATCTCCCCGGTATAGGGAAGTGTTCCAGCGATAGAAGCTCAAACCTTCTGTCTGTTTAATGCTTTTCAGATAAGCATCATCCTCATATTGCCGTTTATCATTAATATACTTCGGAAATTCTTTCAGTCCTTCTTCGCTTATCCATGCCTCAACGGGAGTTCCGCCCCAACTGGAGTTTATCAGTCCGACGGGTATGTTGTTCTTTTCATACATGGCTTTGGCAAAGAAATAGCCCAGAGCGGAGAAGTTCATGACGTTTTCCTGCGTCAGTGGTTTCCAGGCAACGTAATCCGGCAAGTCCGTTTGCGGTGCATGGAAGTTGAAGATATTGGGTACTTTCAGTTGCCGTATATTCGTGTTCTCGTAAGCGGAGATTTCATCACGGAACATATCCGTAACCCGGCTGACGGGCAGTTCCATATTGGATTGACCGGAGCATAACCATACATCTCCCACCAGAATATCTTTCAGTTCGATGTCATTTACTTGAAGGATGTAAGGCCCGCCGGGTTTCATGGCAGGCAGGGTGAGGGACCATTGGCCGTTTTCATCTGCTGTGGCTGTGTAAGTAGCTTTTAGTTTTCCACCTTTTACACCTGTAGGGGTGGCATTCTTCAGGAACTTTACCTGTACGCTTTCTCCGGCATCTGCCGTACCCCATACTTTAATGGGTTGTTCGCGTTGTAGTACCATTCCGTCAGAAATCAAGGCAGGTAACTTTACCTTTGCGTTTACCATGGAAGTAGCGCAAAGGCAAAGTAACACTGCCAGACTCAACCTAACTTTATTAAAACTAACCTGATTCATATCTAATTTATCTTTTTATTCACTACTTAGCTACTACCTACTTATACTCATACAACTTCACATGAAGTATCTGGAAATCTCCCACTGAGATGCGCACATGGCGCCCCTGATGGTCTTGATCACCATTCAGACGGCGGATGTAAGAGAGCGTACCGTCCTTGTTCACCTTCACTTCATCTACGGAACCGATGCCGCATCGTGCCCCTTTCCACATCACCTTATCACTTATCACTCCATCACCCTTTCCTCCTGCCTGGGCAAATCCGTCTTCGCCCAACGCCCGAACTTTGGCCTGATTTTCTGTAGCTTTCTCAAACTCGATAACGATACCGCTACCTGCTACGATATACTCATTAGGTGCCAGTCTTAATAATACACCTCCACCTTCGGGCCATACACTGCCATTGGTGGCACGCGCATCCCAGGGAAGAGTAAAGAAATGGCGACAGGTTATCTTCAGATCATCCTGATAAATGATACGTTCTTTATTTTCCTGATCGAAGAGTAATCCTTTCATTGCGCCTTTACCCTGATACTTAGCGAGCAGAGGCATGAACTCTTTCAGCGTACGATAGCTTTTCACCAACGGAGAGTTGGGGGAGTCGGAACCTCCTTCGATGGAGAACGGGCTGATACCGATGGCATCATGTTCACCAAAGATATAGAAAGCTCTTACTCCATTATTGTCTGTCAGTTTGATTTCGGGGATAAACAACGGGTTGTTGTGTAATTTATATTTAGCTACCCAGTCTGTAAAGCCATTGTCGTACAGGTCGGGAGCAAGAAGGTCGATGTTGGGCGCTCCGCAATGCCATATATCAATAAGGTGTGCCAGCGGACCGGCAGAAGGATATTCTCCCGGTTTCCGGTTGCGGCTGTTCATGGCAGCGTTCACGTATAGTGGAATATTGTAGATGGACCGGGCGCTTTGTGCCATTCTTTCCACATAGCGGGCGTAGTGCCAGGCCATAAATAATTCATCGGTGTAAATATCGGCTCCGAATACTTCTTGCCAGGTGCCTTGCTTCTTGCTACCTTGGCTTTCCCATTTCTCAAGCATTTGGGGGTGGAGCGTTTTCTTATTTTTCTGCAAGTAACTCATTAATTCAGCGGGCACCGGTGCATTGAACAGTGCGTTGGCCTCTTTAGAATAGTCTCTCGCATCTTCCAGCATACCTATCTCATTTTCTATCTGTATCATGATGACGGTACCTTCCTCTTTATCAATGGCTGCGACGTGTTCCATCCATTGAGAAAAAGCGCGGTTGTCGGCTTGGAATACATTTTCAGAGAATGCGCTGGCTATTTCGAGTGGTTTTCCTTTTTGTGTATAAGCACGCGGGTATTTCTTATAGTTTTCTTTGAACCAGAGGGGAGCGTAGCAACTCATGGAGTTCTTCCAGGCACCGAACCAAAGAAAGATTACTTTCAGATCGTTCTGCCGGGCTTGACGGATGACTTTATCTGTGAGGGTGAAGTCGAATTGTCCTTCCTGCGGTTCTATCAAATCCCAGTATGCGGGAACGAGTACTGTATTCAGTCCCATCCGTTGCAGCTTCGGGAAGATACGTTCGATATCTTCTGTGCATGCTGCCGATGAATTTCCTAATTCACCGCCTAAAATAAGAAATGGTTTGCCGTCTACTACTAATTGAGTAGCGGTGCCTTGTTTCTGTAATGTACTCTTTTGAGCATTTACATACCCAACTGTCATTACACTCAAAACTAAAATTAAAATCCAATTCTTCATCGTTTGTCTCTGGTATTGATTTGAGATGTTTTCCATTGCAACAAAGATAGTGAGCTATAATTTAAAAAACTTTTCGCAATGTTGCAGAAAACTTCATTTCGGTTACATTATCCCCGAATGATGTTACATAATTTTTTGTTTATCGTACATTTCCCTGTTTCAGGGGGTAAAATAGGTGTTTTTACCGTATTTGGGAATAGTTTGGTAAATGGTTTGATGAATGGAATCCGGTAAGGCCGGAGCCTTACCGGATTTCCTGTCTTCACACTTTATTCAGCCGGAGTTTCTTCTCCTTCTGTTTCATACGCATTCTTCCAGTCGTCACCGCTGAAATCTGCACTGATATCTTTTCCGGCAATACCATCGCATACGCCTTTATAGGCATGTTTGCGTTCATAGTTTGCGTCGAAAAGGTTCGGTGCATCGCCTGACAGCCAATATTCATGCTCTGCGGCATTATCACTCAGCGTCCAGATGGTAATACCTGACTGCTGAGATTCAGGAACGTTTGCTTTGTATGATTCAAAGATCATCTGATAAACGTTGGCCTGAGTTGCCAGTTGTTCGGCAGAGGGGCTGGATGTTCCTAATGCTACATCCAATTCTGTTACGCGAACCAGTTTTCCGGTGGCAGCCATTGTCTTGAACATGGCATCTATTTGTTCTCTTGTGATACTGGAAGCAGTCACGTGCATCTGGGTTCCTATACCGTCAACGGTTTGTCCATTGTCTTCGATGTAATTTACGAAGTCTATCAAAGCTGCAAGCTTACTTGGGTTTGTCTCCAGATTGTAATCATTAACATAGAGCTTAACGTCGGCAGCTGCATACTTGCGTGCATATTCAAATGCTTTCACGGCATATTCCTTACCGATGTAGTATCCCCAATAGAAGTGATCGTTTGCCCAGTTCAGGTTCAGACCGTTTTCTTCGTCTTCTACCGGTGCAGTGTCCGGCGCGTCATCACCATTACTCATGAAGTTACCGTCTATGCCACGCCATTGATTGTTGTCCGCAATAGGTTCGTTGATGACATCCCATTCTTTTACGCGTTCCATTCCCTGATGTTGCAGCATACCTTTAATCCATGCTTCCATTGCACCCAGTAAAGCGGCTTTTTTCTCTTCAGGAGTCTTCAGTTTGTAACTTATGCCACCGGCGCGGGTTGATGCACGTAAAGTCTGGGCTGTTGCAGTTTCTTTCTTTTCACCGAATTTGAAATTGTCAATGTAGTAAGTTCCGGCAACTTTTCCGTAGTTGATACAGAGGCGAGTTATACCTTCATTCTTACAAACAAATTCGCCTTCAATAGGTATCCACTGATCAACGACTGTTGCAGCACTTACGTATCCTTCACCGTTACCACCATTGGCGTCTTGTACCTGGAGTGTGAAGTCGGGATTGATGACGGTTGCCTTTACCATAGCAGAGTACATGTAGGTCTTTCCAACGGTTAATGTCTCTGGGAATGAGTGAGCGGTCTGAGCACTCCAGGAATCTCCATCGGAAGGATTGACCATCACCATGCAGTAATCGCTGTTGTAACCTTGTCCCTTTTCTGAGATAGTACGGGTAGAGCCATTACCCCAACCGGACCATGAGCCGAGAGTTCCGTCTTCAAACTTTCCGTCGTCTATGATATTGATCATCTTTTCCTCTATCTTCTTTCCGAACTTGAAATCATCCACCCATACCGTGCTTCCCGGTGTTCCGCCGAATTGGATGCCCACACGCTCGATGTCCTTAGTGTCGCTCTCTGCATAGGTAAATTCGCCTGTGCAGCGAATCCACTCGGAAGGTGCCGTAAATGTATCTTTGTAGATGCCCCCATAAGACGAGTTCTGGCCTATGAACTGAACGGCTATGTTCTGATCCGATTTCACCCAGAATGAGTAAGCGTACGTTACTCCTATTTCGAGCATTCCGGTAGGCCAGAACAGCTGGCAGTCATAGTTCGCATTTGATTCGCTGGTCATGGTGAAGCGAATGGCGTAGTCACTGTCATGGCCCGGCTGCTCTACGGCATAGTTGTATTTGCCCCATAACCCTGTCCATCCATTTGCATTGCCTCCTTCAAATCCGTAGTTGCTGACAATATTCTCGCATACATCATCATCACCTACCTCAACGACAACTTCCGGTGCGATCAGTGATTTCAAGTATGTCTGTTTTTGCTGAGTATGCCAGAGGAAGTTATGCCCATATATCTGGATGTCGGCCGGAACCAGGTTCAGGAATGCGTCGATTGTTGTGAAATTCAATTCACCGTTCGCTTTCACTACAGCCGAATGTTTCATGGCGTTTCCGGTTGTAAACATCTGGAAGTTAGCATCGGCTATGGTTCTGTATGCCGCATCGTTGATGTATAGGTCGGCTCCTAAGCCAAGTCCTACATTCATGTTAGGAGCATATTGTGCCACATACGATTTTATGTAGTCATAATTTGCTATCTTTTCCTTTAATGCAAGGGGAATGTCGGAGGCTGTGATACTTCCGTCGGAGTTTTTCCATTCCATTATCTGGTCATCGCAACTACTCCATGTCAGTGCGCAAGCCATCAGTGGAAGAATAATTCTATTTAGTTTCATAATTCTTAATGTTTAATGGGTTTCTACTGAGTTTATTCCGTAGTTTCTTCATCTTCAGGATAATCGGAGATTGTGACAGTCTTGTAAGGTACTACACGCCAGTTGTCCAGATAGATACGGCTTGAGAAAGCTGTGGATGTGATACTTACATCTTGGTAAGTAAAGTCTGTATTGACAAATCCCATACCGAAGTTTCTGTAAGTGGCGGCATTGCGGTCTTCTACCACATTTTGGAATACCGGGCTTTCTTTATCTTCTATCATGGTGGCGTATTTGTTGAACTGGCTAAACGGAATAGTTACAGTCTGCCAACCTGTGGTTGAGAATGGAACGATAGCACCTTCCTGAATCCAGGGAACATAGAATGCCACCTGATTGGAAGCACCATCATCGTCGGAACCTATACCTCCAAAATTGAAGTTGTTGAATAAGCTTATTTGCAGATGTCCTGTGCCGCTCCATGCTTCGGGCACATAAACGTCGAATTGCAATGCTACTTCGGTCAGTGGGGTAGTTGCCGGTATATAAGAATACATACGGCTCCAATCATCTGCTGCATCGTCATTGCCGGCTGTCCAACATTCGGATACACGCGGTTTGCCGGATATAACTCCTGCTTTTAATAAACGTTCGGGAACAATCTGAACGCATTTGCCACGTCCGCTATCATAAGGATCTTCTACAAGGTCGTCAGCATTTATCATCGAACCGGTTTCGCTCCAGCTCCAGAACCCTTGGCTGCCATTGCCATCGAAATCAAGTATCATACAGTCTGCAAAGTTGAAGTAAGCCGGAGTGGCTGCCTGTCCGTTGGCGCCTTCCGAATAGATGGAACCGCTTCCTGAATAGTTTTCCGGCATGATGAATGAATACCATTCACCGTCTTCATCACTTTCAATGTCGGCTGTGATTTCTATTCCGCCGGGCAAGGTTACTTTGGTGGTTTCCTGTAGGCCGGTACCGTATACGGTTACTTTCTCCTTGTCCTTAGGTAAAGTATTGCTGATGCCTGTTATGGTAGGAGATGCTGCACGGATGATGAAGGGGTGCTCCAGCGTGGCGTCATCTTTTACAAAGCGGATCTTATTGCGGTCTGCCTCTTCAGCGTCTTCAACGGGGGTATTGCTGTTGATCTGAATCAACATGGAGTGGTCGGTTACGTAGGCGCGGTTAAAGTAAGTCTCATATCCGTTGATGTAGACTTTCTTCATGCCATAGAGTCCGCTACCTTCTACACGGATCAACTGTCCGAGGCGTGCGAAAGTAACCGGTCGGTCGGGTACAGACGATTCATAATCTTCCAGATAGATCTGGTCAACCACAATCTTTGTGCTTTGGTATTTGCTGTCAAAGTATTTATCCTCCTCATTGCATGAGGTGAGGCCTGCGGCCAGGCATGACAAGCATAATATCCATATATATTTTAAGCTTTTCATATCTTCTATAGTTTGTTAATCATTGAACAAATCATTTTCTGTGACTTCTTTTGCACCGAATTCGTAAGCTACCGGGTCGTTATTCAGAAGCGGATTACGTCCGCGGTCTACATCCGAGATAGGCAGTGTCAGATTGGCCGATGTAGCGGTTGAAACTCCGGTTCCGTCAGAAGTCTTTGCATACTGGCAGGCTTCTGTTTCATCCCATTCGTAACCGGCATTACGCTCCTGGCTGTTGAGGTAGTTCACCACTTCCTGTTGCTGGTAATAGGAACGGCGTAGCAGATCGTACCAGTACTGTCCTTCCAGAGCAAGCTCGATGCGGCGTTCGTAATGGATATCTGAATATGTGATGGTTGTCAGGGACGGCATACCGGCACGTTTGCGCACCGCATTGAAGGCGTCACAAGCTGCTTGTTCGCTGGTCGAAGCATTATTTCCAAGAATTGCTTCGGCAAGATTCAGATATACTTCTGCCAGACGCATCATGTAGGTATTCATTCCACTGCTTTGTGCATAGCTTTGGCCATTGTCGTCAATCTTACCTATCACGTATTTCTTGAAGTTACATTTGTTGTCATAACCGGTTTCGGTGACGTTATACGTGTACCCTCCGTTCTTGGTGTTGAGATCCGGATAATATTCACCTACGGTGGCGATAGTGTAATGGCGGCGGGTACGGTCTTGAGGATCGTAAGCGCGTACAAGGTCATAAGAGGCATAAGTGGCATTACCCCAGTTCTGTTCGCTTACCATAGTAGACCAGCCAAAATAGGTTGATATGGAATTATTGCATCCCCAACCGATGGCATCCGTGCTACCCTGCAACCACTGCAACTGGAAGATGGCTTCACTGTTGTTGTTGCATGTGCTTGGTGCGAAGAGGTCTCCATAGTTGTCGAGAAGTGAATACGGGCCTTCTTCGATCACCTTCGTGGCAGCTTTGCGCGCCATATCCAGATAGTACGTGTTGCGCGAACCGCGGTTGAAATCAGTAGCTATATTACTGCCGTTGTATTCGCCTTCAGTAGTCAAACCTGCCATAGAGAGATACATACGCGACAGAATAGCGTAAGCACTGTAACAAGTGACGCGACCTACATCAGATGCTGTCTTGCTGAGGTTGACTGCTGCATATTCGAGGTCGCGGATAGCGAATTCTATCACATCCACACCACGGTTGGCAGGAACCACAGAGTTATTTACTTGTTCTGCCGTATTTTCATAGATGATACCTTTGTTCCATAAAGAGCCGATGTACCAGTATGCCAGTCCGCGCATGAAGCGTGCTTCGGCATAAGCTTGTACTTTGGCTTTTTCACTGACTTGCGGACCGGAATAATCCTTAATATTGTTGATGGTGTAGTTGGATTGTGCCACTACGGAGTAGAAAGACCCCCAGGCATCTTCAAGTCCCGGGCTCAATGCTGTTTCCGTAAAGTTAGTATAAGGATAGATATAGTCTGACCAACGGGCGGTGATGTTGTTTGCACGTCCGTCTCCCATGCTATAGTAGGCTTTATCATTAAAACTGTTCCACACATAGTTATAAAGCGGTGCGGTAGCTGCTTCCAGAGCCTCGTCAGTGTCGAAGAAGGTCTCTTGGTTGGCACTGGTGGTATTATCGTGTGTCAAGAAGTCCTCGCAGGAACTCAATACCAATGAACCGGCCAATGTTGCTATGATTAATATCTTATTTTTCATACGTATAATTCTTTTTAAAGGATTTAGAAGGATATGTTTAATCCGAATGTGTAGATGCGTGGCGAAGGATAACGCCCGTAGTCCACACCTGTCATTAATGCATCTCCATAGATGGCACCTACTTCAGGGTCGAGGCCTTTGTATTTGCTCCAGGTGTATACATTCTGTATGTTGGCGTAGATTCTCGCATTGTTGAGGAAAATCTTGTTTATCCATTTCTTGGGGAATGTATAGCCGATGGAAATATTCTGGAGGCGGATGTAAGAAGCGTCTTCTACAAGCATATCGCTGATACGGGTGAAGTTATTGTTAGCATCCGATTCCTGCAAAGCCGGCAATGTAGTGGCAGAGCCGTTTACTACATGGAGGTTACGATAGTCGTCATCCGGACCGTTGGGGTCTATCAAACCTATCTGTGCATAGTTCAGCGAAGATTTGAGTATGTTACCGTTGGAGCGGGGATCTTCAATACGGTAGCGGGTCAGATTCAAAGCCTTGTTGCCGTAAGACCCCGAGAAGAATATTGTCAGATCGAATCCTTTGTAAGAGAATGTATTACCGATACCGTAAGTGAATTTTGGTTCCGGGTTTCCGATGTAGGTACAGTCTTCGTTGTTGATGACCCCGTCACCGTTGCGGTCCTCATAGATATAGTCGCCTATCCACGTACTGTTCTTGGCAATTGTATTACCTTCGGGTATGGCTACTTGCTTCACGTTGCCATCGGCATCTTTGTAGTAGAAATCCGTCGGTTCATCGAAACGTCCGATTACTTTGTAGCCCCAGAATTGTCCGATAGGCTGTCCTACGGTCGTTTTGGTTACGATGTAGCTTGCGGAACTGGGTTGATAACTCTTTTCAATGGAAGAATTGTCCGTATCGAGTTCCAGTACTTTGTTACGGTTGAGTGAGAATACGAGGTTGGATGTCCATTGGAAATCCTTGTTTGTGATGTTAGTCGTATTCACGGTAAGCTCGATACCTTTGTTCTCAAGAGAACCTACATTACCCCAAGGATTGGAAGCGGCACCTTGTCCACTTGAACCGAGATAGGCGGGCAAGGGGAGTTGCAGCAACAGATTTTTAGTCTTCTTATAATATACATCGGCGATTACTTCGATACGGTTCTGGAATAAACCGAGGTCGATACCTACGTTATAAGAATGAGTGGTTTCCCATGTCAGGTCAGGGTTGGCGGTATTGCCTGTCAGTACACCGGTTCCCCAGGGAGTGGTTTTGTAAGAGAGCAGTGCCATATAAGCATAGTCGCTAACGTTCTGGTTACCCGTGGCACCCCAACCTGCGCGGAGTTTCAGGTTGTTGATAATTGCGTTGTTGCGCAGGAATGATTCCTGTGACGCACGCCATGCAAGAGCCACTGCCGGAAACCAACCCCACTTATTGCCTTTGGCGAATTTGGAGGAACCGTCCCGACGAATGGTAGCGGTCAGCAGGTAGCGTTCGTCAAAAGAGTAGAAGGCACGTCCGAAGAAGGAAGCGATGGAATTCACCACGCGTGAACCGGTGGTAGTGGAAGTGGTGACATCACCTGCACTCAGGTCGGGAGTTGTATTACTCAGGAATCCTGTGGCTGTACCTACTTGTGTCTCCCAGTTGGAGTGTGACATTTCCTGACCTACCATTACGTTGATGTTATGTTTTTCTGCAAACGTATTATTATAAGTAAGGATATTGCGCCATGACCAGTATTTGGTGTTGGTCTTGGTCCAACGTGAGGTACGTGTGTCGCTTGTTTTGATACCGAACTGGTAGTCTGGCTGATAATAATAATAGTTATTGAAGTTCCAGTCAGCTGATAATTCCGTCTTGAAAGTCAATCCTTTCAGTAGGTTTGCTTCCAGATAGGTATTGAAACGGAAGTTGGTTTTACGGTTATTGTTGGTGCGTATGGAAGCAAGTCCTACGGGATTTTCAGGCATCCACACATCGTCCGGACCGTCGAAGGAACCATCGGGAGATGTAACGGCGACCGTAGGTTGCTGTATCAGTGCGCTCATAATCGTATTATTGTCGGTACCGACATTTTGCTTGGATTCAGCAAACGAGAAGTTTACACCTCCGCGTAACCACGATTTGATTTCAGTATCGATATTGGCGCGCAGGGAAAGACGTCGGAAGCTGGACCCTAATGCAATACCGTCTTGATCGAGGAATCCGCCGCTAAAAGCATAAGTGGTTTTGTTGTTACCGCCACTGACAGAGATATTATGGCTCGTCATGAAGGCTTTGCTGAACAATTCGTCTTGCCAGTTGGTACCTTCGCCAAGTAAGTCAGGGCGTACGAAAGAACTGCTTTGTTCTACCAGACCAAGAGCCGAGCGGTCATTGTGATGCTGTGCATACTGTCGTAGATTCAGCATATCCAGTTGTTTAGGCATTTCCTGCCAGCCCGCATATCCGTCGTAGGTTACGGTTGCTTCGCCTGCCTGTCCGCGTTTAGTAGTAATCATGATGACACCATTGGATGCGCGCGAACCATAGATGGCGGTTGCCGAAGCATCTTTCAGTACGTCCATGGATACGATGTCCGACGGATTGATGCTTGATAAAGGGTTGCTGTTTTCATCGTCAGTAGCAGAGTCCACCACTACGCCGTCTATCACGAAGATAGGCTGGTTGGTGGCGTTCAGTGAGTTGATACCACGGATGCGGATAGAGGTGGATGCACCCGGTGTACCGGAGTTTGCCTGAATCTGCACACCGGCAGCGCGGCCTTGCAATACCTGATCGATAGAAGTCGGAACCGACTTCTTGATGGCCTGATCATTTACCGATACCACCGAACCCGTCAGGTCCGAACGTTTCATCTGTCCGTAACCTACTACAACGACTTCGTCCAGCATCTCAGTGTCTTCCTTCATCGTGACATTGATTTGTGTCTTCCCGGCTACAGGAATTTCTTGTGTCTTGTAGCCCACAAATGAAATTACGATGGTACTGTTGGATGGAACATTCAGTGTAAAGTTACCGTCGATGTCGGTAATAATACCGTTGCTGGTGCCTTTCTGCACTACGCTCGCACCGATAACCGATTCTCCTGTGGCGTCCTTCACCACACCTTTCACAGTGATGTTCTGTGAAAATGCCCATAGAGGTATCAGGCATAATAAGAATAGAAGCCCCAAAGGCTTAAAACAATAATTTGTGCATTTCATAACTGAAATTAATTTAGTTGGATAACAATAATATTCTCTTTCCTTAATAAAGATGTGAAGACATGTTTTTCATTCTCAAGTTTCCATATTTGCATTTATCAGATTAAAGGGTTAAACATTGCTTTTTCGTTTGTGACAAAGGTATTCTATAAAAAGAAAAAGCGGATATTTAATTGTAGCCTGTGTTACATTTAAATGTAACATGACTTTTCTCTGTGTTACAAAATCATTCGCTGGTGTTACGTCCCAGGTTTGTTGACGTCCGAAAGATAGAGAATTAAGTGATAAATCCCATATTCCTTTCACTTATATCATTTATTCCTTTCATCCGTATCAATAAGAGGGCTGATGCAAAAGGTGGCATCTTTTGCTGTAAAAGATGCCATCTTTTGTATCATTAGATGCCACCTTTCGATGTAAAAGATGCCATCTTTTGCAATAGATGTATAAGGTTTCCTGGCAAAAGGGTTTAATGTTCCGCCCCTTTAGGTATAATGCCGAAGAGATAAAGAGCATATATGCAATGGCTTCCCTGTCCATTTCGAAAGTTTTTCTTATCTTTGCTTGCCTTTAAGTATAAAATGCAATGAAAACAGCTCTTAATAAAATCCTCCTTATAGTCTTATTGCTATGTTTGACCGTCTTGCCTTTGACGGCACAAACCGGTAAATTCTATTCTACTAACAACGAATTGTCCAGCAGTCTTATCAACCAGATTTTTCAGGATAAGCGCGGATTTATCTGGATAGCTACTGAGTACGGACTGAACCGTTTCGACGGACTTCGTTTCTCCAACTATAAGCATATATCCGGCGACTCCACTTCCATTAAAAACAATTATGTGCGCACGCTTTTTGAAGACAGCCGGCAGAATCTGCTGGTAGGTTGCATCGACGGGTTGATGAAGTATGATTCGGAAACGGATACTTTCCGGGAGATTCCAATGATACGTGCGGGCAAGCGGGTTTTTCCACACATCACGCAGATGCAGAAATTGCATAATGGTGAGATCTGGGTGGTAACTACCGGACAGGGTATTTTCCGTTTGGACGAAGAGAAGCAGCAGGCGGAGTCCATTGACGCCATCATGAGGCAAGTGAATTATAACTTCCAGTCGAATTTATACGAAGATTCTGATTATAATATCTGGATTGGTACGGAAGGGCATGGATTGATTTGCTATCTGCCCGCTACGCAAGAAGTCCGTGTGTTCAGATATCCGGTGATTAATGATAACTATGTGTCGGCTATTGGTGAAGATAAGTACGGGAATCTGTTCATCGGTACTCAAAAGCATGGCTTGTCCCGTTATGATCGTGAGCAGAACCGCTTTATTCCTGTTCCCTATACGGGTAGCGAGGAACTGTCCATCTATTGTCTGACGCTGGTGGACGACCGTCTGTTGATAGGCACCGACGGCCAGGGACTGAAGACTTACAACCGGATGACCGGGAAGATAGAGGATTATAGCATCAATTCCGCACCGCTGGATTTTTCGGAAGGAAAGATACACGCTATCATGGAAGACCGGGACAAGAACCTGTGGGTAGGATTGTTTCAGAAAGGTATTGTACTGATGCCCAAGCAGGAGAATCCGTTTGAGTATTATGGCAACAGGTCCATTTATTATAATCCCATCGGACAAGGATGTGTAATGTCCATCTACCAGGATAGTAACCGTCACCTGTGGGTAGGGGCGGACAATGAGGGAATCTTTGAACTGGATGCGGAAGGAAAGAGGCTGCGGCATTATCAGCCCGGCAATAACCCGCGTTCGATGGCTAATACGATTATGTGTATGTACGAGGATACGAACGGAGATTTCTGGCTCGGCACGTACACCCGGGGACTGGCAAAACTAAACCGGAGAACCGGTGAGTGTGAATATCCGCTGCCGGTGGACAATGAGAAGATTTTCTCGATTACGGAAGATCGGCATAAGAACCTTTATATCGCTACTTTCGGTTCGGGTTTCTACCGCTATAATCTGGTGACAAGGGAGTTGAAGCATTATGAGTCGTCTAAAGATGAGTCGGGCGACCTGACCCGGAATGAACTGGCAAATGATTGGGTGAACTACATCTTCTGTGATAGTGAGGGAATGATCTGGCTGGGACACTATAAAGGTATCAGTTGCTTCAATCCGGTGAATGAGAGTTTCATTAATTACCGCAATGTGAATACTCTGATTGAAGACCGGGTAGGGTATGTTTTGCAGGAAGACCATGCCGGAAATATTTGGGCAGGTACGACGGACGGACTCTATCGCTTCAATAAGAAGACCGAAGAACTGACCTGTTTTACGGTGGCGGATGGTTTGCCTAATAATGTAATCTGTGGAATTTGCGAAGACGAGGAACATAATATGTGGATCAGTACCTATATGGGTATCTGTAAGTATAATGTCGAGAACAACCGTTACATCAATTATTATGCGGGCGACGGATTGCAGGGAAACGAGTTCACGCACGGCGCATTCTATAAAGATCAGGCGGGAAAAGTCTATTTCGGTGGTATAAATGGTATTACCTATTTCCAGCCTTTATCCATAGGGAGTGTGCTGAAAGACACCAAGGTCTGGATTACGGACTTCTTTATCTTCAACCAGCCTGTGCGGAAAAATACGCGTTCGGGAAGGCATACCGTTATCTATACGTCTGTGCCGGATGCGAATATGTTCCAACTGGCTCATTACGATAATACGTTCAGTATCATCTTCTCCACGTTGCAGTATAACAATCCGGAGCAGATATCCTATCAGTATAAGATTGAGGAATTGAGCAACCAGTGGCTCAGCACCGAGCCGGGTGTGAACAGGGTGACTTACAATAATCTTCCGCCGGGCAAATATACTTTCCATGTGCGGGCACTGAGTCACGGCAATCTTTCGGAGATACGTACGGTTAAGATTCTGATTACTCCGCCTTGGTATGAGATGTGGTGGGCGTATTGCATTTATGTTTTTCTGCTCGGCTTGCTTGTATTGGGCATTGTGAATTACATCCTGTCGCGTATGCGCCATCGCCGTGAAATCATGAAGCGCGAACATGCTGAACAACTGAATGAAGCAAAGCTACAGTTCTTTATCAACATCTCGCATGAAATACGTACTCCGATGACGCTGATCATTAATCCCCTGGAGAAGTTGTTGGCCGAAAAGAAGGGAGGGGAAGTACAAAAGACTTATCTGATGATTTACCGGAATGCACAACGTATTCTTCGTCTGATAAATCAGTTGATGGACATCCGTAAACTGGATAAGGGACAGATGTTCATGAAGTTCCGTGAAACGGATATGGTTGGTTTCATTGATGATGTGATGCTTACCTTTGATTATATGGCGCGGAAGAAGAAGATACATTTCAGCTTCGAGCACGCTATGCCGCAGTTGAAGGTATGGGTGGATATGAATAACTTCGACAAGATATTGATGAATATCTTCTCCAATGCCTTCAAATATACACCGGAGCAGGGTGAAATTACGGTTTCGCTTTCTACCGGGCGCGATGCTACCCGTCGCGATCCTCTAAAGGAATATTTTGAAATAACGGTCACGGATAGTGGTATCGGACTCGACCGGGAGAAGATAGAGCGCATATTCGAGCGTTTTTATCAGATAGATAATGATGTGACGAAGTCGAATTTCGGTACGGGTATCGGTTTGCATTTGTCCCGTTCATTGGTGGAACTGCATCATGGCATTATCTTGGCAGAGAACAGGGAGGATGCTCCGGGTAGTCGTTTCGTGATCCGTATTCCTTTGGGTTCAGCACATCTGCGTACGGACGAACTGGAAGATGTGGAAGCACTCATCACCCCTCATGCCGTGCTGGTTAAACCGGAAAAGACGGACTTGGAGGAAGTCTTTGAAGAAGAAGAGGGTGAAGAGGATGAGGAAGGCAAGAAGACCGGTAAGGCAAAGAACCGTATGCGCATATTGATAGTGGAAGATGAGGAGGAGATTCTTTCTTATCTGAAAGAAGAATTGGAAGGGGACTATCGGATAATGACCCGGAAGAATGGCAGGGAGGCTTATGATACTATTCTTGCAGATACTCCTGATTTGGTAATCAGCGATATTATGATGCCGGAAATGGATGGTCTGTCACTTTGCCGGAAGATTAAGCAGAATACGAATGTCAATCATGTGCCTGTAATCTTATTGACTGCCAAGTCGAAACCCGAAGATACCATGGAGGGAATGGCAACCGGTGCGGATGCTTATATGGTGAAGCCTTTCAATACGGAACTGCTGAAGAGTACGATTGCCAACTTGCTTGCTAACCGTAAACTGCTGAAGAGTAAATTCAGTGGTGCGCAACAGCAAGAGGACAAGGTGCAGAAGCTGAGCATGAAATCGGCGGATGAGATATTGATGAGCAAGATAATGAAGGTTATCAATGAGAACCTTTCCAATCCGGATCTGAATGTAGAGATGTTGGCGGCAAATGTCGGTCTAAGTCGCGTCCATGTACATCGGAAGCTGAAAGAACTGACAAACCTTTCGGCACGTGATTTTATCAAGAATATCCGTTTGCAACAGGCTGCCGCACTGCTGAAAGAGAAGAAACTGACAGTTTCCGAAGTAGCTTATGCTACGGGGTATACGAATCTGTCACATTTCTCCAGTTCTTTCAAGGAGGTGCATGGGATGTCGCCTAAGGAGTATATGTTGGCACATCAGGGGTAAGTTTTAGGAATTTATTTATTATGGATGGGTTATGAGGGAAAGTTGACGAGTTAACAAGTTGACAAGGGGACAAGGTTCCATGCGGCATAGGAGCATTGCGCAGCCCCTT
>ENA-UEPG01001401-UEPG01001401.1-human-gut-metagenome-genome-assembly--contig:-NODE-1401-length-18935-cov-4.098897_pt1 | contig 18935 bp, 9 predicted proteins | sample MGYA00242893_ERZ507902 | MGnify/ENA primary metagenome ERZ507902 (study PRJEB26167, sample SAMN06115491) | human gut metagenome | host: Homo sapiens | place: China:Gansu | collected 2015-04-23 | study... | reverse complement strand
TAGCCCACTTGATGCCATGTACTGCATTGTCTGAATTGATATCTTCATCTATATCCCAAGTGGGAAGACATCTATAAATATCAGAAACGGCCATTTCCGCATCTGTTTTTGTTTTCCAGAAACTTCCGTCTGAAAGTTCTTCTGTTGGATAACGATCCAGAAAATCGCTACAAGAGGTAAATCCTGTTAGCATAACGGACGCTATAATATATAAAATTTTATTTTTCATATTTTGCTATATTATTTTATTTTAGAATGAAACTTTTAATCCGATTGAAACTTTTTTTACGTTTCCATAAGACCAGCCTTTAAAATTAACTGATGTAGAGGATATTACCCGTACATCTAAAGATGAGATCTACACCAAAATAATGGCCGACTTCGATAAAGCTTTCAGCTACTTACCAGAAGAATGGCCGGCTACACAGTGGGGACGCATAACCAAAGGTGCCGCTATGGCGATGAAAGCAAGAGCAGCTTTGTATTTTGGCAATTGGGAAACAGCGGCTACAGCTGCAAAATCTGTTATGGATCTAAATAAATATGATCTGTACGACAAAGAAAACACTGGAAAGTACCAAGAATTATTCTGGGAAAAGACAGACGGTTGTGAAGAAATTATTCTTGCAGTACAGTACAACGCACCTGATAAAACAAACTACCTAATTGGATGGGAATGCTTTCCGACAAAAGGTTGGGGTGGTTTGAATCCGACTCAAAGTCTGGTAGATGCATTCGAAGACAGTGAAGGAGCTCCTATCAGCAAATCTAAAATTTATTCGGAAAAAAATCCATTTGCTAACCGTGACCCTCGTTTAGAGGTTAACGTTTTACACGATGGTGAGGAAATGTATGGCGTGACAATTAAAGTAGCTCCACTAAAATCAAGCGGAAGCACTGGTATTGCACAGCATGGTGATGCCACAGCAACAGGATATTATCAACAGAAATGGCTTGACCCAAGTATTGACCCTCAATCAGCAGGTTGGGAAATGGGAAAAGATTGGGTAACTATCCGTTATGCAGAAGTTCTGTTAACCTATGCTGAGGCCAAAAATGAAGTTTCACCACTGGACGATTCTGCTTTTGAAGCTGTTAATCAGGTCCGTCGCCGCGTAGGTATGCCGGAATTACAAAAGACAGATGCAACCAAGCCGACTTACTGCGCGACTCAAGATGATCTTCGTCAGCGTATACGTAATGAATGGCGCGTTGAGTTTGCTCTTGAAGGAGGAAAGCGTCAATGGGATATTCGCCGTTGGGGTATTGCTAAAGATGTGTTGAACGCACCATTCCTTGGCATTAAATACAAAATGGTAGACGATCCGGTTAATGCAGATCCCAAAGATGGCGGAAAGGTATGTGTTCTGTACGAGGGTGACAATGTTAAACTGGCCGGTAGTAGATATGAAGACCATAATTATATCTACCCGATTCCTCAATCTGAAATTGATTTAAATCCCAAGTTAACTCAAAATCCGGGATATTAATATCTAACACACAAATTCGCGGACTCTCTACATTTAAATGTTATAGAGTCCGTGAATTTTCCCATATTTAAGCAGCACTTATCATGAGAAAGTACTTCCCTTACATACTCTTCATTTTTCTTTTCTTTATTTATTTTCTCTGTTATCAGAGTGTGTTATCACATGTGATTTATTATCAGGAACAACATCATCTTTTTCTATATTCCAAAACTTTTTTTCTACAACATATCCAGTCACAAGGATGGATGAGTTATCTGACAGCATTTATTATACAATTTTTTCACATACCTACTATAGGCAGCATTTTACTTGCAGGAATTTTAGCCCTCATATATTTACTGACTAATGATGCCATAAAAAAAATTACAGGGCACAATGATCTGCTACTGCTATCACTAATACCTTCTATATATTTGTTCTTCTATTCAATGACTGTCGACCATTCATTAACACCAATCATCGCTACCTTCCTGGGACTTCTGATTATGAGCCTTTTTCATCAAATCACAGTTCGCCCTTGGTCTTTTATCCGAAAAATTTATTCTCCACTTCCCCCCAACAATAAGTACCGTCTTTTAATATACAGCTTACTAATAGCAATTTACGCAGGCACTTCATTTTACTTTTTTGTCCAAACCTATAACATGAGTGAACACCGAATGATAATGGCGGAAAAGAGTGTAAAAGAAAAGAATTGGGAAAATGTACTGACACAAACCGAAAAATATATCAACTCGGGAAGAACCAACCAGTTGATCTCCTACTTTCACAACCTGGCTCTGTACCATACGGGAAAATTGCCTTATCAACTATTCGATTACCCACAAAAACTGGGAGTCAAGGCGCTATACTTCCCATGGAACAGCGATAGCCGTGAGAGTGAGTACGGACATTTTATATATGAAGACTTAGGGTACATCAACGAAGCACAGCGGTGGGAATTCGAAGCAATGGTGGTATGGGGAGAAACGGCACCCCATTTGCTTAACCTGGCACGATACAACATAGTAAACAAAAGACCTGAAGTGGCACAACGGTTCATCAATCTCCTGAAACAGTCCCTCTTCTATCGGAAAGATGCCGAAGAATTGGAAAAACAACTTTATGCAGGCAGTGTACCGGGACTGCGCATGGCACTTGAAAACAATAAGGAACATCCCGCACGATTTGCAAACGTCATCAATATAGGACCGGAATTACAATATCTGTGTGAGCAGGACACGACAAACAGAATGGCTTTTGAATACCTGATGAGTGACCTACTGCTGAGCAATAACGTAGTACGCTTTGTGGATAACCTGAAGTTCATCAGGCACTTTAAATATCCGGAAATGCCACCCGCATACCAAGAAGCACTCTATATATACAAATTGGGAGTGGACGGGGAAACGTTTTCCAAATCAGGATTCAACGTCAGCGAAAACACCGAAAAGAGATTCCAAAGGTATTACAGCCTGTATAAAAACAGGCAAATGCAGAGGCTGAAAGCGGAGTTTGGAAACACCTACTGGTATTACCTGAACTTCATCAGTCCGTATGGAGACAAAATCATAAGGAACTAATATGTAAAGACATGAAAACAATCTATATCCTTCTTATCACGGTTCTCAGCTGGAGCCTGCAGGCATGCACCGCCCAATGCGGCAAACCGGATGCCTGCACGGACAGCATTCCCCGTATATATCCCGATTATGCGGGAGTCACATTCCCGCTGAATATTGCACCTCCCAATTTCAGGATCGGGGAGAACGCGGATGCCTTCCAAACGGAAATTGGCACAGGGGAGACGGCGGACATCCTCTGCACAAGCAAGAGTCCCGAAGTGATTATACCGACAAAGAAATGGAAGAAACTTCTCCAAAAAGCCGCGGGAAAAGAAATATTCATCCGCATCACCCTGCTGAGGGGAGGGAAATGGACACGCTATGCGGATATCAAGGATACCATATCGAACGAACCGATAGATGAGTACCTGGTCTACCGGTTGCTGTACCCGGGATATGAACTATGGAACGAAATGGGGATTTACCAGAGAGACCTGACAGGTTATGAAGAGACTCCGATAGCGGAGAACCGAAATTTCGGCAAACAGTGCATCAACTGCCATACGTTCAATCAAAACTCTCCGGAAACCATGATGGTACATGTGCGGGGAAAGTCGGGAGGGACACTGATATGCAAAAACGGGAAAGTGGAAAAGGTAAACACCAAACCGGAGGGATTCAAGAACGGGGGAACCTATGCGGCCTGGCATCCTTCAGGAAGATACATCGCATTCTCAATGAATGAGATACAGCAGTTCTTCCATTCATCGGGACAGAAACCCATAGAGGTATCCGACCTGGCTGCCGACCTGATGGTTTATGATACTGAAAAGAAAACATTCCTCACTGACTCCCTGATATGCGGGGAGCGGTATATGGAAACATTCCCCAACTGGACACCGGACGGGAAAACACTGTATTTCTGCCGGGCAAACGCTTATAAAGAGAAGATGCCGCTGGACAGTATCCGTTATGACCTGTGCAGGATAGGATTCGATCCGGAATCCGGTAAATTCGGTACGCCGGAGTGTGTGTACAGAGCCTCCGAACAGGGAAAAAGTGTCTCTTTCCCAAGGGTTTCTCCCGATGGTAAATACCTGATGTTCACCCTGTCGGATTATGGAAACTTCTCCATCTGGCATCCGGAAAGCGAACTTTGTCTGTTGACAATGGATACAGGAGAAATACGGTTTTTAAATGAAGTGAACAGCAACGACGTGGAGAGTTTCCATACATGGTCATCATCCGGACGCTGGTTTGTTTTCAGCAGCAAACGGTTGGACGGACTATGGGCTCGCCCTTTCTTTGCCAGTTTCGATCCGGAAACCGGAAAAGCGGGGAAACCCTTCCTGATGCCCCAAAAAGATCCGGACTTTTATGACACGTTCACTAAAACTTATAATCTGCCGGAACTGATTAAACAACCCGTAAGAAACGGAAATGAAATGATAAAAGCTATACATTAATTTAACACACTTTATTCTAAAAGAGAGGGCTTTCTATTTTGCAATAAGCCCTCTTTTTTAGAACTTTGCAACATCACTCAATAAACATTTAATTCAGAAAAAACACATGAAAAACATTTTCCTTACCATGAGCCTGGGTATAGGACTGCTTTTTCCTTGCAAGCTACATGCCCAAAGCCAGTACTCATTTCAGAACACGACATTATCCACTGAAGAAAGAGTAGACGATCTTATCAAACGAATGACTCTGGAAGAAAAAATCGACCTGCTTTCCGGATACAATGATTTCTATCTGCACCCCTGCGAACGATTAGGAATACCGGCATTCAAACTGGCCGACGGTCCGCTGGGCGTTGCATCCTGGGGATTATTCGGACGCGCCACCGCATTTCCATCAGCACTTTCGCTGGCTGCCTCTTGGAATAAAAATCTGGCAGAGAAAACAGGAGCAATGTATGCTCAGGAATGGCGTGCAAGAGGTATTCATTTTCTCTTAGCTCCCGGAGTTAACAACTATCGGGCTTCAAAAGGAGCCCGTAATTTTGAATATTTTGGTGAAGATCCTTATCTGGCATCCGAGATGGTAGTCCCCTTTATAAAAGCAGTGCAAGACGGAGGAGTCATTGCTACCATCAAACATTTCGCAGCCAACGATCAAGAATTTGACCGATACACCGTCAGTACCGAAGTATCCGAACGTGCCTTACAGGAAATCTATCTGCCTCCCTTCAAAGCTGCTGTGCAAAAAGCAGGTGTCAAGGCTGTCATGACGGGTTATAACCTAGTGAACGGAGTATATTGCACTGAAAACAAACATCTGATCGATATTTTAAAGAAAGACTGGGGCTTCAAAGGCATGTTAATGTCTGACTGGGCATGTACCTATTCCGCCGAAAATGCCGCAAACTACGGTTTGGATCTTGAGATGGGCAGCAATGACTGGTTCACCCGCAAAGAACTTCTCCCACTTGTTAAAGAAGGAAAGGTTACAGAAGAAGTAATCAATGATAAAGTGCGCCGCATCTATGGTGCCTGTATTTCAATGGGATTTTTCGACAGGCCTCAGCAAGACACCGATATTCCGACTTTTAATCCTCAAGCCAATCAGATGGCTCTGAATACCGCTTGTGAAGGAATCATCCTGTTAAAGAATGAACAGAATACCTTACCGATCCACCGCCCCAAAGTGATAGCTGTGATCGGACCGACTGCCAATCCGGCTATCGTTTCGGATAGAATATACAATGTAAACAGCATCGTTTACGGTGGTGGGGGAAGTTCAAAAGTTCATCCCTGGTATGTAGTTTCAGCGTTAGAAGGTATCCGTCAGGAGTTTCCGGAAGCAACCGTACTTTACACGGAAGGAATATCCAACCAATTCAAACCCCGCTTATTCCGTAACAGTAAATTCCGTACGAAAGAAGGTAAACCCGGACTGGAAGCGAACTATTATGCACTATCTTCCGACACTTCTGCCACACTCTCGGATAAAATGATCCAACAGCAAGCAGTAGCGGCAGGAAGAACTGTAAGTGTTAATCAATCGGCCGACCGGACTGTAGAAACCGATAAAGAAGAAAGCGGATTGATTCTCCGCCGCACCGACCGCACGGTAAATTATGAATGGTGGGGATATCCTTTCAACGAAAGTAAATTGGGAAATGATTATCGGGTGTGCTGGGAAGGATATGTAGATGTCGAGAAAACAGACAGTATCCGATTCTTTGTCGACGCACAAGGTGCCTATCGTTTATGGATAGACGGAACATTAGCATTGGATGCCTCTCAATCTCAATCATTCGATGTTCGCAATACCGCAATTTCCGCAAAAAAAGGGGATGCCAAACATATTCGGCTGGAGTTCTGCAACCAACGCAGTACACCGGCAGAGATCCGGATGGGATATGCTTATCAAAGTGATATTGACTTTTCTGAAGCGAAACGACTGGCTGCCAAAGCCGATCTGGTGGTTTTCTGTGCCGGACTGGATGGCAGTATCGAACTGGAAGGGCGCGACCGTCCTTTCGACCTGCCTTACGGACAAGATATGTTAATTCAGGAACTGGTAAAAGTAAATCCTAAGTTGATAGTTGCCATCCATGCAGGAGGCGGAATAAACATGACCCGATGGATCGATCAGGTGCCTGCAGTAGTACACGCCCTCTATCCGGGGCAGGAAGGCGGACATGCTTTAGCTCATATTCTTTCGGGTAAAGTGAATCCGTCAGCCAAACTGCCATTCACTATCGAGAAAAGATGGGAAGACTCACCTGCCTGCGGTCATTACGATGAAACTCGCAAGGAAAAGAAAGTGTATTATACAGAAGGAATATTCACCGGTTACCGTGGATACGATCAAAAAGGTATCGAACCCCTTTTCCCTTTTGGATTCGGTCTTTCGTATACCACCTTTGACTATTCGGGCCTCAACATCCGTATGACGGATAAAAAACAGAAGCAGCTCGTCGTTTCATTCACCGTAACCAATACCGGACAGCGAGACGGATATGAAGTCGCTCAACTTTATGTACGCGACATGCAATCTAAAGAGCCACGTCCCTTAAAAGAATTAAAAGGTTTCGACAAGGTATATCTGAAAGCAGGAGAAAGCAAACAGATAGAAATCGGTTTGAGTGAAGACGCATTCCAGTATTTTAACGCCAAACAAAACCGATGGGTATTTGAAAAAGGTGAATTTGAAATTCTAGTAGGCGCCTCCTCTAAAGACATCAGACTGGCAGAGAAAATAAAAATGTAGTATTTATCAGAAGGAAGGCGTGTCGGAACTCACTACAGAGGACACAGAGTAGCACAGAGTGAATTTCCCGTCATTGGTTATCAACACTCTTAATCTGTGATAATCCGTGGTGAATACGAGTTTCGACACCCTTTCTTCTTTGCTGTCTTCCTTTTATCCTTTCTTTACCTTTTTATATTCCCTGGGAGACATTCCCATTATCTGGCTGAACAGCCGTGAGAAATAATAAGCATCTTCAATACCCACTCTATAACAGACCTGATTCACTTTCATATCGGTAAAATCGAGAAACTGACAGGCTTTCTGAATCTTAATCTGATTAAAATAACTCAATGGGGCATATCCTGTACGCTTCAAAAACAGATTAGAGAAATATGAGGATGAATACCCCGTGTAATCAGCCAGCTCGGCTAAAGTCAGCTTCTTGCCCAGATTCTCCTTCATATAATGAATAGCTGCATTTACAGGATCTTCCTCTCCTGCCGGACGATGCTCTGAAAAAGCCTCCCGATACTCTCTGAGATAGCGCAATGATCCCAAATAATGATGGAATACAGAGCTGGCATATGAAAGATTCTCCAAGCTATACCCCATCTTCAGTACCCGAAAGATCTCCTCAAACAGTTCTGTCCGGTAACTAATACGCGAATGCATTCCCGGTTTTATATCCGTGAGCCTACAGGTACGATGCGTACAATAAAGCGGAGCAAGTGTTCCTCCGAAGTGAATCCAGTAAATTGTCCATGGTTCCTTTTCATCAGCGCCATACGCATGAGGAAGTCCTGCAGGAAGTATAAAGTATTGGTTAGGCACTACCGGGTGTTTCTGCCCATCGAGACTGAACCATCCCCTACCCTCCGTACAATAGATAAACACATACTGGTCAATCGGAGTTTCCCGCTCCCGAAAGTGATTATAAGCCTTTGGATAATAGCCTATATCGGTTATATAGAGTATAGAAGTTGCAGGATCAGTCTTCATACGTTGCACAATGGCAGGAGGCAACACCAATGCCTGTTCGCCCAGAAAGCCGTCTTTTTGTTTTGCCATACTAATAAGATTCATCGGTTCACGCCACAAATATAGAGATAAAAAAGAAATATAGTCCATCTTTTTAATTGGTTTCTCTATTTATTTCTATTCTCAAACCCGCTTACTTTGCAATATCAATTAAACCATTTAATAACATGAAACAGACACGAGGCTATTTACTACTTATCTGCATCGTCTCAGCCATGGGCGGATTACTGTTCGGCTATGATTGGGTTGTTATCGGAGGAGCTAAAATCTTCTATGAACCTTTCTTTGGTATTGAAAACTCTGCGGCTCTACGTGGCTGGGCTATGAGCAGCGCACTGATAGGCTGTCTGGCAGGAGCCTTGCTCTCAGGAATCTGGAGCGACAAATACGGACGCAAAAAGATGCTTGTCATAGCCTCATTCCTGTTTGCACTTTCGGCTTGGGGTACGGGAGCAGTCGATCATTTTTCCTACTTCATCTTCTATCGCATTGTAGGAGGATTGGGCATCGGCATCGCATCCAACATTTCTCCCGTATATATTGCAGAGGTATCTCCTGCCCATGTACGCGGCAAATTCGTATCGCTCAACCAGCTCACCATCGTATTAGGTATCTTATTGGCACAATTGGCCAACTGGCAAATCGGGGAATACTACACACAAGGTTCCGATATACTCAGCGAAACAAGTGTGCAATGGGCCTGGCGATGGATGTTCTGGGCAGAACTGATCCCGGCAGGAATTTTCTTCCTGTTATCGTTCATCATCCCCGAAAGTCCCCGTTGGCTGGCTACCGTCCATCAACAGGAGAAAGCACAAAAGACACTGACACGCATCGGAGGGGAAACGTATGCCCGCCAAACCCTGGAAGAACTGAACCAACTCACTCAATCTCAAGGCAACCGGCAAAACAACGAATGGAAATCGGTCTTCCGCCCGGAAATGCGCAAAGTACTGATCATTGGAATCGTTCTGGCCATATTCCAGCAATGGTGCGGCATTAATGTTATCTTCAATTATGCCCACGAGATCTTTTCATCAGCCGGATATGCCGTTTCCGATGTACTGATGAACATCGTAGTGACCGGGATCACTAATGTGATATTTACGTTCGTCGCCATCTATACGGTAGACAAATGGGGACGTCGTACACTGATGCTGATCGGTTCGGCAGGATTAGCGCTGATTTACCTTATATTGGGAACCTGCTACTTCCTGGATGTAAACGGTTTACCCATGCTTCTACTGGTGGTACTTGCCATCGCTTGCTATGCTATGTCACTTGCCCCGGTAGTCTGGGTGGTGTTATCCGAAATCTTCCCCGTGAAAATACGAGGTATGGCTATAGCCATCTCTACCTTCTTCCTTTGGGTGGCTTGTTTCATACTGACCTATACCTTCCCGGTATTGAATGAAAGTATAGGTGCCGAAGGAACTTTCTGGCTATACGGTGGTATCTGCCTGGCCGGATTCCTGTTCATACGCCAAAACCTGCCCGAAACAAAAGGGAAAACACTGGAAGAAATAGAAAAAGAATTAATCAAATAATACATAGAACAAGATGAAAGAAAGTGTTAATGTATGGGAGGAAGACATCCTGCTCCCTACCTATGGCATCGGACGCCCTGAGAAAAACCCGATGTTCCTGGAGAAACGTGTCTACCAGGGAAGCAGCGGAGTCGTATATCCGTATCCGGTCATCGAGAAAATTGAAGATACCTGCGAAGAGAAAAGTTATCATGCCGTATGGCTGGAGAACGAATACATCAAAGTCATGATCCTGCCCGAACTGGGAGGACGTATTCAAATGGCATTCGACAAGGTAAAGCAACGGCATTTTATCTATTACAATCACGTAATAAAGCCGGCACTGGTAGGACTCACCGGTCCCTGGATCTCCGGAGGCATTGAGTTCAACTGGCCTCAACATCACCGTCCCAGCACCTTCTTGCCGGTGGACTACAGCATCGAACGATGTAAAGACGGAAGTGTCGTTGTATGGGTAAGCGAACGGGAACGGATGTTCGGTCAAAAAGGAACAGCCGGATTTACACTCCGCCCGGGACGTGCCGTACTCGAGATACAAGGAAAAGTTTCCAACCCGACTCCGCTTCCACAAACTTTCCTTTGGTGGGCCAATCCGGCCGTAGCGGTCAATGACTGCTATCAGTCAGTATTCCCGTCGGATGTCAACGCTGTATTCGATCATGGAAAACGGGACGTGTCTCGTTATCCTATTGCTACCGGAACCTACTATAAAATGGATTATTCTGCCGGCGTGGATATTTCCAGATATAAAAATATTCCCGTACCGACCTCCTACATGGCAATCCGGTCTAACTATAATTTTGTAGGCGGGTACGAAAATGATACACAGGCAGGTGTCCTGCATGTGGCCAATCATCACATATCTCCCGGAAAAAAACAATGGACCTGGGGAAACGGGGATTTCGGACAGGCATGGGACCGCAACCTGACTGATGCTGACGGTCCGTACATAGAACTGATGACCGGAGTCTATACGGACAATCAACCGGACTTCAGTTGGTTGCAACCTTATGAAGAGAAGACTTTTACCCAATACTTCATGCCCTATCGGGAATTGGGAGTTGTGAAAAATGCCTCCTCCGAACTCTTAATGAATCTGGAAACCGAAGGAGAAGAATGTCGTTTGAAGTTGTTTGCCACCTCGGCTCAGCAAGGATTACGCATCGTAGTCCGTCAAGCGGGTGTTATACGCTTTGAGGAAATCGGTAGCCTCTCGCCTGAACAAGTATTCGACCGGCTGATCCCCATAAATGATCTTCACGAAGCGGAAGTCATTATCTACGATACCAACGGACGAAAAAAGCTAAGTTGGAAGGCCGAACCGGAAACAATCAAAGCAGTTCCGGAAGCAGCCAAACCCGCCCTTGCACCGGAAGAGATCAAAACCAACGAAGAACTCTATCTGACCGGATTGCATCTGGAACAATATCGTCATGCCACTTATTGCCCGACCGACTATTATCGGGAAGCACTCCGCCGGGACAATGGAGATGCACGTTGCAACAACGCCATGGGACTATGGCTGATACGCAAAGGAGAGTTTGCGCAGGCTGAACCATATCTTCGGAATGCCATTGCCCGACTCACCGAAAAGAATCCTAATCCCTATGATGGAGAAGCTTTCTATAACCTCGGACTTGCCCTAAAATTTCAGGGAAAAGATGATGAGGCCTACGATTCGTTCTATAAATCGTGTTGGAACGCGGCATGGCAAGACGCAGGCTACTATTCGCTGGCCCAGATTTCCGTGTCCCGCAGCAATTGGGAAGAAGCTCTCGAAGAGATTGAAAAATCCCTTCTCCACAACTGGCACAATCTGCGCGGACGCCATCTGAAAGCAATTATACTCCGCCATCTCGAACAAAAAGAGGAGGCTCTTGCCTGGATAGAAGACTCCTTGAAGACGGATGCATTCAACTTCGGTTGCCTGTTCGAAAAATACCTGATCACCCGGGATGAAACAGTATTGATCCAACTTCGGAACCTAATGAAACGTGGAGCACCCGATTACGAAGCACTGGTACTCGACTATACTTCTGCCGGACGATTTGAAGAAGCACTGGCTGTAGCCGAACTTGCCATTGCCCAACCTGTCGGTGAACAGACACTCTTACATTATTACAAGAGTTGGTGCCTGATCCGTCTAGGAAAAACAGCCGAAGCACAAATAGCCATTGCCACTGCCGAAAAAGAACCGGCCGATTATTGTTTCCCCAATGCCCTGGAAGCGATAGAAGCCCTTCAGTGTGTAGTCGACTTTGCAGGAAAAGTCCCCAAAGCACTTTATTACCTGGGAAATCTATGGTATGATAAACGCCGGTATCCCACTGCCATCGCAGCCTGGGAGCGCTCTTCGCGCGAAGACGAGACATTCCCCACCGTATGGCGTAATCTGTCACTGGCTTACTTCAACAAAATGAACCGTCCGGACGAAGCTGTCGCCTTACTGGAAAAAGCATTCCGCCTGGATCACACGGATGCCCGTGTACTGATGGAACTGGATCAATTGTACAAACGGCTGAACCGTCCGCACATAGAAAGACTGTGCTTTCTGGAACAGCACATAGATATCGTAATGACCCGTGACGACCTGTATCTGGAATACGTCACTTTACTGAACCAAACCGGGCAATATCGGGAAGCAATCCGACGGATCGACCAAAGAAAATTCCATCCGTGGGAAGGAGGAGAAGGAAAAGTACCCGCACAATATCAGCTGGCACGCCTGGAACTGGCAAAGGAGTTGATAAACCGGAAAAAATATGATGACGCACTCGCCTTAATAGATGAATGCTACATATACCCTACCCATCTGGGTGAAGGGAAACTACCGGGGGCACAGGAAAATGACTTCAATTATTACAAAGCATATATCCTGCAACAACAAGGGAGACCGGAAGAGGCTCACAGCCTGTTCGTCAAAGCCTGTTCAGGAAACAGCCAGCCAGCCGCTGCCATGTATTACAACGACCAGAAACCGGATAAAATATTCTACCAAGGACTGGCATACCGGAAATTAGGAGAGGAAGAAAAGGCACGCAGCCGGTTCAACCAATTAATTACTTATGGAGAAGAACACCTCTTCGACCGATTCAAGATGGATTATTTTGCCGTATCTTTACCCGATCTTTTGATTTGGGAAGACGATATGGATAAAAAGAACCGCATTCACTGCAACTACCTGATGGCACTGGGACATCTGGGACTGGGAAATAGAACAAAAGCCGAACACTTCTTTGATATAGCCGCCTCAATGGATAACAATCATCAAGGAGTACAAATTCACCGGAAATTAATGAATACCATTCTATCATGAAACAATCTTTTCAAAACACCCGGTACCGGGCGATTCTGCTCCTGACCGGATTGATGCTTGCCATGACCGCTATGGCGCAAACCCTAACGAATGATGCTCTTGACTTGTCGGGCATGTGGCGCTTCCAACTGGATCCGATGGGATTCGGTAAAACTCCCGGTTCGGAACTCTATCTGGACAAGCTCTCTGAAACCATTATGCTCCCCGGATCGACAGACCAGGGAGGTAAAGGAATTAAAAATACGGCACGCTACGTAGACCGTTTAAGCCGTAAATTCGAATATCAGGGAGCCGCCTGGTACCAACGGGAAGTAGTGATTCCGGAAGATTGGGCAGATCGGGAGATTTACCTGAAGCTGGAACGTTGCCATTGGGAAACCACCGTCTACGTGGATGACAAAGAGGCAGGAATGAAAGAGCACCTGAGCACACCGAACACGTTCGTATTGACTCCGCTACTTACTCCGGGAATCCACACACTGACCATTTGCGTAAACAATACACTTAAATATCCGATGGATCAATGGAACCATGGAACAACCGAATATACGCAGACTAACTGGAACGGAATAGCCGGAGACATCTTACTATATGCCAAGGAGAAAGCGCATATCCGCCAGATCAATGTATACCCCGATGTCAGCTCGAAAGCAGTGGAAGTATCTGTACAACCCGCTCCCCTAAAGACCGGACAGACAGGAAAACTGGAGCTATACATCCGCGAGCAAGGAGGTAAAATAATAGCCCGCCAAACACTAAATGCAGACAGTCTTCAGGTACATGCAGGCATACGCCAAACGCTCCCGATGGGAAATAGGGTGAAACTCTGGGATGAATTCACACCTTATTTATACGAGATAGAAGCCAGTTGGAACGTAGACGGAAAGACAGATACTCAAACCCGAACTTTCGGCATGCGGAACGTAGAGCAGGGTAAACATCATATCCGCCTGAACGGAAGAGACATTCACTTACGTGGAGTACTGGATTGTGCAGTCTTTCCCCTGACCGGTTATCCGTCGACAAATGTGGATGACTGGAAACGCATCTTCACCACCATTAAAGAATATGGAATGAATCACGTACGCTTTCACTCCTGGTGTCCGCCGGAAGCCGCTTTCGAAGCCGGTGACGAAGTAGGTATGTACCTCCAGGCCGAACTTCCCATGTGGATCAAAGATGTGGGTAAATATCCTGACCGGCGTGATTTCTTTGAAAAAGAGATGTATGCCATTCTCGATGCCTATGGCAATCACCCCTCTTTCATCCTGATGTGTAACGGCAACGAAAACGAAGGTGACTTCGCCGTATTGGAAGATCTGGTAAAAAAGGCACAGAAGTATGATAACCGACGGCTCTATAGCGCCTCGACCGCACGTACTCATACTCCTTCGGATCAGTACTATGTGTCGCATGTCACCTCGAAAGGATGGATTACCGTATACGAAGGAAAGCCATCGACTGACTGGGACCGTTGCAAAGAATCGGATATCGATGTACCGGTGATTGCTCACGAAACCGGACAACGCTGTATGTATCCCAACTTTGAGGAAATGAAGAAATATACCGGCGTTGTAGAAGCACGCAATTTCGAGGTATTCCGCGAACGGCTTGCCAAAAACGGCATGTTGCACCAAGCCAACGATTTCTTCCGGGCAACCGGAGCACATACGGTGCTGCAATATAAAGAGGTAAACGAATCGCTGCTCCGTACTCGCAACTCCGGTGGTTTTCAGTTGTTGGGACTGGCCGATTTCCCCGGACAGGGCAGTGCCTTTGTAGGCATCCTCGACGCTTTCTGGGAAAGCAAAGGACTGGTAACACCCGAAAAGTTCAGAGAATCGTGTGCTCCGACCGTACTCCTGGCACGTTTACCCAAACGCACTTTCAGAAACGGGGAAAAACTAAAGGCAAAAATGGAAATTTACCATTTCGGTAAAGATGCCCTGAACAGCCGGAAACTGAACTGGACACTGACCGGTGAAGACGGAACCGTATACCACAAAGGAAGCCTGAAGACAAAAAGCATACAACCTGCTACGGTAGATTCACTCGGAATCATCGAACTCCCCTTGAACGGGATGGACAGTGCCCGCAAACTGACCTTGAAGGCTGAGCTGGGCGGTATACACAATGAATGGGATGTGTGGGTATATCCGGAACAACCGAAAACGGAACAGCACAACTTTGTCTACACCCGTACCTGGAACGACGAAACCAAACAGTGGCTCAACGAAGGCAAGAATGTACTGTTAATTCCTGAAAAGTGTAAAGGACGCAAAGCGCACTTCGCCAGCCATTTCTGGAACCCGATTATGTTCAACTGGAATCCAATGATCGTAGGTACACTGATCGATAACGAGCATCCCGCCTTTCGCGACTTCCCCACCCGGAACTATGCCGACTGGCAATGGTGGGACATCCTGAACTATTCGACAGCCCTGGAACTCGACGAACTGAAAGAAATCACCCCATTGATACAGAGCATCGACTCATACGAGACCAACCAAAAACTGGGTATCTCGTTCGAAGCTAAGGTAGGAAAAGGAAAACTATTCGTGCTCTGTGCCGATCCGGAAAAGAAAATAGATGAAAGACCTGCGATGCAGCAGTTACTAACGTCTGTCCGTAATTATGTGTCATCCGGGCATTTCAACCCGACAAAGAGTTTACCCGTCTACCTGTTGGATGCACTTTTCGCCCCGGCATCCGAAGAGAAATCCGGAGACAAGGGTAGCAAGGCGATTGAATTGCTATTGAATAAATAGTCAGACGAATCTTAAAATACATTAAAAGAATAGCGGTCGCTCTATGGTGACTGCTATTCTCATTGTATTTATAATAGCACAAGTCTGAAAGTAGAACATTATAAACTGATCTTTTTTAATATTATGAAAATCAAACTACTATTACTACTCTGTTGTGGTCTGTGGAGCAGTTGCAACTCGTATGACTATTGTCCGGTCACTCCTTCAGAGAGTGATCTTGTATTCACCGGACTTGCCCGGTCGTGGGACGAAGCAATGCCCTTGGGAAATGCTACCGTCGGTGCCTTGGTATGGCAACGTGACTCCACCCTACGCCTGTCACTGGACAGAACCGATTTATGGGATTTACGTCCGGTAGACAGTCTGTCGGGAGATAACTTCCGCTTCTCCTGGGTAAAAGAACATATTCGCCAAAAGAACTATCTGCCCGTACAGAAAAAGCTGGACTGGCCTTATGACATGAATCCCGCGCCGTCCAAGATTCCCGGAGCTGCCATCGAATTTCCATTAGAGCAGATCGGCACTCCGACTCAGGTAAGACTTTACCTGAACAATGCCTTATGTGAAGCAGACTGGGCAGACGGTACACAAATGCAGACTTTCGTTCATGCTACCGAACCGATCGGATGGTTTGTATTCCGTAACCTGAAAACCCCGATAGAACCCTCCATCATCACTCCTGTATACAATAAAACGAAGCCGGATGGCAGCCTCGATCCGGTTTCGGGACAAGATCTGCACCGATTGGGCTATCAACAAGGAAAAGTGGTTCGTGAAGGAAACCAAATAACCTACCATCAAAAGGGATACGGAGACTTTTCGTATGACGTAACAGTCTGTTGGAAGCAAGAAGGCGAAACCTTGTACGGTACCTGGAGCGTCACCTCTTCCTTATCCGGCGAGCAAGCTTCCGAAAAGGCAGAAGCCGCCCTGCAACGCGGTCTAAAGCATGATTATCAGGCACACCTGGAATATTGGGACAAGTACTGGGCACAATCATCGATCACTCTACCCGATTCTGTACTGCAAAAACAGTATCAGAACGAAATGTATAAATTCGGTTCCACTACCCGCGAACACTCATACCCCATCTCCCTGCAGGCCGTATGGACAGCCGATAACGGCAAACTTCCGCCCTGGAAGGGAGACTATCATCACGATTTAAATACCCAGCTAAGTTACTGGCCGACCTATACAGGCAATCACCTGACCGAAGGAATGGGCTATCTGAACACGTTGTGGAACCAACGGGATGCATACAAACGCTACACCCGCCGCTATTTCGGTACCGAAGGGATGAATATACCGGGGGTTTGCACCCTGACAGGAGAACCCATGGGAGGATGGATACAATACTCCATGTCGCAAACCGTAGCTGCATGGCTGGCACAACACTTCTATCTGCAATGGAAATATTCGGCAGACCGCACTTTCCTCAAAGAGCGTGCTTATCCATTCATCAAGGATGTGGCAATCTATCTGGAGCAAATTTCAGAAGTTACCCCCGAAGGAGTACGTAAACTGGAATTCAGTTCAAGTCCCGAAATATTCGACAACTCCCTGCAAGCGTGGTTCAGCGACATGACCAATTATGACCTGGCAATGATGCACTTCCTCTTTAAGGCTGCTTCCGAACTGGCACACGAACTGAACCTGGCCGACGAAGCCGGACACTGGGCATCCCTGGAAGCCCAACTACCGGATTACGACGTAGACGAAGAAGGTTGCCTCACTTTCGCCAAAGGATATCCCTACAAAGAATCACACCGTCATTTTTCACATGCCATGGCTATCCATCCGCTGGGACTGATAGACTGGAGCGACGGAGAAAAGTCACAACACATCATCCGCGCCACCTTGAAGAGACTCGATGAAGTAGGGCCGGACTACTGGACAGGATATTCATACAGTTGGCTCGCCAATATGAAAGCCCGTGCATTCGATGGTGAAGGTGCCGCACAAGCCCTGAAAACCTTTGCGGAATGCTTCTGCCTGAAGAACACCTTCCATGCCAACGGTGACCAGACCCAAAGCGGCAAATCCCGCTTCACTTACCGCCCCTTCACGCTCGAAGGTAACTTCGCTTTTGCAGCAGGCATACAAGAAATGTTGCTGCAAAGTCACACAGGCGTAATACGCATCTTCCCGGCAATACCGAAAGAATGGAAAGATGTATCCTTCGAAAGCTTACGCGCCATGGGTGCATTCCTGGTATCGGCCCGGATGGAAGGTGGAGAAATCAATCGGGTACGCATCTATTCGGAGAAAGGCGGCATGTTGAAAATAGCCCGTCCCGGTACACTGAAGCCGAATAAGAACTATACTTTATCCGGCACGGATATCTTGAACATAGATACTCAAGCCGGTGAATGGATCGAGTTGAACCCTTAATGCACTCCGACAAAAAGTCAAGAGTGTATATATAGTGTCATTTTGTATTTTCTACCCGGTATAGCTTCTGCTATATCCGGGTAGTTTTCTTTGCGGTGATCAAAAACGCCTTTTCCGGCAATCAGGCTTTTGCAGAATATCACCTTTCCCGTCTGTTCAGATACACATCCCTACCCTTTCCGGCAAAAGCGCCACATTCATCTTCATCAAAAGGTGTAAACGGCTACATTCTGACACTTTTCCGACATTAACCGACACACGGCTAAAAAGTGAAAAAGAGGCGGAATAAGAGCAATGAATTTTATCTTCTGACCTAATGTAACTTTAGTTCTAATGAAATAGAGCGTTGGTTCTAAACGAATGCCGCCTCCCTTTTAAAGAAAGAAAACTTTCGTTTAATAGATTTCATGCATAGATATTGGAAAAATTTCACCTTTTACGTATTTTTTTGCAGTTTACATCCGTTTTTTATGCAGTCCTCTTCTCTGCCAGAGCTATTTTACCCCAATTGCGAGTCAGCAAAAAACAGGATATACTATCAGAATCACACCGATTGAGTCATTCTTCTTTCAGAAATCAAAAGTAGTTTTAAAGCCGGTCATTTATTAAAATAATATAAATTAAAACTATTATAC
>ENA-UEPG01001396-UEPG01001396.1-human-gut-metagenome-genome-assembly--contig:-NODE-1396-length-18992-cov-9.388951_pt1 | contig 18992 bp, 15 predicted proteins | sample MGYA00242893_ERZ507902 | MGnify/ENA primary metagenome ERZ507902 (study PRJEB26167, sample SAMN06115491) | human gut metagenome | host: Homo sapiens | place: China:Gansu | collected 2015-04-23... | reverse complement strand
GGGAGAGTAGGTAGCCGCCGTTTTTGAAGAGTCCCCTTGATTCATTAAGAGTCAAGGGGATTTCTGTTTTTATACACCTCATGGTTCGCTAGATACACATCCTATTTTCCTCTATATACTTCGTATTCGTACGGAAATGAACTAAATTATAAATAAAGGATTAGGCACGGATTACACGGATTAACACGGTTTCTTTGCGTAAACATTACACTAAAACCGTGAAATCCGTGCCTAAAAGATATTCCTTTCTGTACCGTATAACTTCTATATAACTTTTCAAAATAGCATAACCCTTTCAAAATGGTAGGGTATTTCTTTCATTCTTATAACTATCTCTTCTTTTTATTGTGTTGTAAATCAATTCTTTACATCTGTATCCCTTTTTCTGGCACACCTTTGGCATTATATCCGGTAAATAATTAGAATTATTAATCCATTTAAAAAGGTAAAAAACATGGGAATAACATTATCATTTATTTTCTGCCTGTTGAGCGGCTTCGCTTGCTTTTGGCTATTTGGGAAATCTATAGATTGGTTTGAGAATATTTAAAAGAAAAGGAGAATTGACTTATGTACACAATACTATTTGTATTAGGCATTGCAATCTTCGGTTATTTGATGTATGTGCTCATCAAACCGGAAAAGTTTTAAGTTATACACAGTTTAAGGTAAAAGTATGAATACAGAAATTTTAGGTGTAGTTGCGCAGATTGCCTTGATGGTAATCCTTGCTTATCCACTGGGAAAATATATAGCCAAAGTCTACAAAGGAGAAAAGACTTGGTCGGACTTTATGGCTCCTATTGAAAGGGTGATTTACAAAGTATGTGGAATCAACCCTAATGAAGAAATGAACTGGAAGCAGTTCTTGAAAGCCCTGTTAATATTGAACGCTTTTTGGTTCTTCTGGGGTATGGTATTATTGGTTTCGCAAGGATGGTTGCCTCTCAATCCGGATGGCAACGGCCCACAGTCGCCTGACCAGGCATTCAATACATGTATCAGTTTTATGGTCAACTGTAACTTGCAGCATTATAGCGGTGAAAGCGGATTGACTTACTTTACACAATTGTTTGTTGTCATGCTCTTCCAGTTTATTACTGCTGCAACAGGTATGGCGGCCATGGCAGGAATTATGAAGAGTATCGCCGCAAAGACGACACAAACAATCGGTAACTTTTGGCAGTTTCTCGTAGTAAGCTGTACACGTATCTTGTTGCCGCTTTCTCTGATTGTAGGTTTTGTCTTGATTCTTCAGGGAGTGCCGATGGGATTTGACGGAAAGATGCAAGTAACCACTCTTGAAGGGCAGGAACAAATGATTTCTCAGGGACCTACGGCTGCAATTGTTCCTATTAAACAATTGGGTACGAACGGCGGCGGCTACTTCGGTGTAAACTCATCCCATCCGTTGGAAAACCCGACTTATCTTACGAATATGGTAGAGTGTTGGTCGATTCTGATTATTCCGATGGCGATGGTACTTGCGTTGGGCTTCTATACACGAAGAAGAAAATTGGGATATACTATTTTCGGAGTGATGCTTTTTGCCTATTTGGCAGGTGTCTGCATTAATGTGAATCAGGAGATGGGCGGCAATCCTCGTATTGATGCTATGGGAATCAGTCAGGATAATGGTGCGATGGAAGGAAAAGAAGTGCGGTTGGGCGCCGGAGCAACGGCTTTGTGGAGTGTGACTACTACTGTAACTTCCAATGGTTCAGTGAATGGGATGCATGATTCTACCATGCCGCTGTCAGGAATGGTTGAAATGCTGAATATGCAGATTAATACCTGGTTTGGCGGTGTCGGTGTAGGATGGATGAATTACTACACCTTTATCATTATAGCCGTCTTTATCAGTGGGCTGATGGTAGGGCGTACGCCGGAATTTCTCGGAAAGAAAGTGGAAGCCCGCGAAATGAAAATCGCTACGATTGTCGCTTTGCTCCATCCGTTTGTGATATTGGTATTTACCGCTTTATCGTCTTATCTCTATACGCATCATCCCGATTTTGTACAAAGTGAGGGTGGGTGGCTCAATAACTTAGGTTTTCATGGATTGAGCGAGCAGCTTTATGAATATACTTCTTGTGCTGCTAATAACGGTTCAGGCTTTGAAGGCTTGGGAGACAATACGTATTTCTGGAATTATACTTGTGGTATTGTGTTGATTCTAAGTCGCTTTATACCTATCATCGGACAGGTTGCCATTGCCGGCTTGCTGGCTCAAAAGAAATTTATACCGGAAAGTGGCGGAACGTTAAAGACAGATACAGTGACTTTTGGAGTGATGACTTTTGCAGTTATCTTCATTATTGCCGCCCTGTCGTTCTTCCCGGTACACGCATTGAGTACGATTGCTGAACATTTAAGTTTGTAATTCTGAATTAGAGAAGATATGAAAAATAATAAATCAGCTTCTTTGTTTCCAAAGGAGCAAGTTATAGAAAGTCTGAAACAATCATTCGTGAAACTGAATCCGCGAATGATGATAAAGAATCCGATTATGTTTACGGTAGAAGTGGCTACGGCGGTGATGCTGTTCGTTACGCTCTACTCTATCGTAAATCCCTCGCAGGGGGCGTTCGGTTATAACATTGCTGTATTTTTTATCTTGTTCATCACTTTGTTGTTTGCCAATTTTGCCGAAGCCATCGCCGAAGCGCGTGGTAAGGCACAAGCCGACAGCTTGCGCAAGACTCGTGAAGAGACTCCGGCGAAGAAGGTGGAAGGAAGTAAAATCAGTATCGTAAGTTCTTCACAACTGAAGAAAGGCGATGTGTTTGTTTGCGAAGCCGGAGATGTAATCCCTTCGGATGGTGAAATCATCGAGGGATTGGCTTCTATCGACGAGAGTGCCATCACCGGCGAATCCGCTCCGGTGATCCGTGAAGCAGGGGGAGACAAGAGTTCTGTTACGGGGGGGACGAAAGTGCTGTCCGACCATATAAAAGTAATGGTGACTACGCAGCCGGGAGAAAGTTTTCTGGATAAGATGATTGCATTGGTGGAAGGTGCATCCCGTCAGAAAACACCGAATGAGATAGCATTGACTATTCTGTTGGCAGGTTTCACACTCGTTTTCGTCATTGTGTGTGTGACGTTGAAGCCGTTTGCCGATTATAGCAATACTGTCATCACCATTGCTTCTTTGATATCTCTGTTTGTGTGTCTGATTCCGACAACTATCGGTGGACTTCTTTCTGCTATCGGTATTGCCGGAATGGATCGCGCCCTTCGTGCGAACGTAATCACTAAATCCGGTAAAGCGGTAGAGACTGCTGGAGATATTGACACATTGCTGCTCGATAAAACGGGTACAATCACTATCGGTAACCGTAAAGCAACCCGCTTCCATACGGCTCCGGGCATCGAACTGCATGACTTTGTGGAAACCTGCCTGCTTTCTTCCCTCTCGGATGAAACGCCGGAAGGAAAATCAATCGTAGAACTGGGACGCGAATCGGGTATCCGTATGCGTAGCCTGAATACGGCAGGTGCGCACATGATTAAGTTTACGGCGGAAACCAAATGTTCCGGTGTCAATTTGGCTGATGGCACGCAAATCCGTAAAGGTGCTTTCGATGCTATCCGTAAGATGGTGGAGAGTGCCGGAAATAAGTTCCCGAAGGAAGTGGAAGAGGTGATTTCTGCTATTTCAAACAACGGTGGTACTCCGCTGGTGGTGTGTGTAAATCATAAAGTAGTGGGTGTTATCGAATTGCAGGATATTATCAAACCGGGTATTCAGGAACGTTTCGAACGTCTGCGCAAGATGGGAGTGAAGACGGTGATGGTGACCGGTGACAACCCGCTGACTGCCAAATATATCGCAGAAAAAGCCGGAGTCGATGATTTTATCGCCGAAGCCAAGCCGGAAGACAAGATGGAATATATCAAGAAAGAACAGCAGGCGGGCAAACTGGTAGCAATGATGGGTGATGGTACGAATGACGCTCCGGCTTTGGCACAGGCCAATGTAGGAGTAGCTATGAACAGCGGTACGCAGGCTGCCAAAGAAGCAGGTAATATGGTCGATTTGGATAATGACCCGACGAAGCTGATTGAGATTGTGGAAATAGGCAAGCAGTTGTTAATGACGCGCGGCACACTGACTACATTCTCTATCGCCAATGACGTGGCTAAGTATTTCGCCATCGTCCCGGCCTTGTTTATGGTTGCCATTCCCGAATTGGCTGCTCTGAATATCATGCACCTGCATAGTCCTGAAAGCGCGATTCTTTCGGCCGTTATCTTTAACGCGATAATCATTCCGATTCTGATTCCGTTGGCTTTGAAGGGCGTGCAATACAAGCCGATAGGTGCAAGTGCCTTGCTGCGCCGCAATCTGTTGATTTACGGTGTGGGCGGCGTGATTGTTCCTTTTGTCGGAATCAAATTGATTGATTTATTGGTAGGTTTATTCTTTTAATTAAAAAACGATAGCAATGAAAACTTTATTGAAGTCATTAAAAATAACACTTGTTTTCTGTGTCTTTTTCTCTGTGTTCTATATCCTTGTCCTGTGGCTGTTTGCGCAGGTGGCAGGGCCTAATAAGGGAAATGCCGAAGTGGCTACATTGGACGGCAAAGTTGTGGGGGCAGCCAATGTCGGTCAGATGTTTACAAAGGATATTTATTTTTGGGGACGACCTTCCTGTGCGGGCGACGGATATGATGCTACCAGTTCATCGGGTAGTAATAAAGGGGTGACGAATCCCGAATATCTGTCTGAAGTGGAAGCGCGTATAGATACTTTTCTGGTGCATCACCCTTATCTGAGCCGGCGGGAAGTGCCCGCCGAAATGGTAACGGCAAGTGCTTCCGGACTTGACCCGGATATAACTCCCGAATGTGCTTATGTACAAGTGAAGCGGGTGGCGCAGGCTCGCGGGCTGACAGAGCACCAGGTGAAAGAGATTGTTGACAAGAGTGTGGAAAAGCCATTTCTAGGTCTTTTTGGAACGGAGAAAGTGAATGTGCTGAAACTGAATATTGCACTTGAAGAAAAACATTGATAAGTGATGAACCATGAGCAGCGTTCCTGCCCGAATCGTCCGGGTGCATTTCCGGCGATTCAAATAAAAACAGGGATGGACAGGGCGCTGCTCTTTTCTTAGAAACATAAAATAGAATTAGAAAAAAGAGTATGAAGAATTATTTAAGCAAAAAGTATTTTTCAGGAGCAGCCGTTGTGGCAGCTATATGTATGTTGACGGCAAATACGGCAAAAGCGCAAGAATTTACCGTACAGGGGGATATTGTCAGTTCCTATGTTTGGAGAGGGTATTATCAGGGCGGTGGTGCTGCCTTCCAGCCGACTTTAGGATTCGGCATCGGTAATTTCTATATCGGTGCCTGGGGTTCTACCAATTTCAATGGTGGTAAGAAAGAGCTGGATTTATCCGCTTCCTATACCTTCGGGGAGAATGGTCCCACGTTTTCTTTGACTGATTATTGGTGGAAAGGGGAAGCGGAGCCGTCAGATGAAAGGAATAAATATTTCAACTACAACGCGCACGAAACGAATCACTTCTTTGAAGCCGGATTATCTTATACCTTGCCGATAGAAAGATTCCCGTTATCTGTTGCCTGGTACACCATGTTTGCAGGTGCCGACAAGAGGTATGACGCGGAAGGGGAAGAGAAGAATAATTATTCTTCTTATGTCGAACTGAACTATCCGTTTGTGGTGAAATCCTGCAATCTGAATCTGACCTGCGGATTTTTACCTTATCAGACGAATACAATTTATAATCTTCCTAACAGTGGCTTCGCTGTTACGAACATAGCTTTGAAGGCCATGAAAGATATAAAGATTAACGATAATTTTTCATTACCTATATTTGTCCAGGGAATTTGGAATCCACGATATGAAGATGCATATCTTGTATTTGGCCTGACTTTAAGGCCCTGAATTAAACTCATGAATTTTTAGTGTGTAAAGAACCCGTGGGAGTCGTGAAGATTGCCACGGGTTAGGATATAAAAAAACAGATTGGAAAAAATGGATGATAGAGAACAAAGCGTACAGCATTTCCTGGATTTGATAAAGAAGTCGCACCGGGGGAAGTTTAAGATTTACATCGGAATGATAGCCGGTGTAGGCAAGTCGTATCGTATGCTTCAGGAAGCGCATGAATTACTGGAGAATGGGGTGGACGTTCAAATCGGCTATGTCGAAACTCATGGACGAGCCGGGACGGAGGCGTTGCTGGAAGGTTTGCCTGTCATCCCACGACGCAAAATCTTCTACAAGGGAAAGGAACTGGAAGAAATGGATCTGGACACAATCATCCGCGTGCATCCTGAAATCGTGATTGTGGACGAGCTGGCACATACCAATGTGGAAGGAAGCCTGAACGAAAAACGGTGGCAGGACGTTATAGCATTGTTGGACGAGGGTATCAACGTGATTTCAGCAATCAATATCCAGCATATCGAAAGTGTGAACGAAGAAGTGCAGGAGATTACGGGTATTGAGGTGAAAGAACGGGTGCCGGACAGCGTGCTTCAGGAAGCGGACGAGGTTGTGAATATCGACTTGACAGCCGAAGAGCTGATTTCCCGTCTGAAAGCGGGAAAGATATATCGTCCGGAAAAGATTCGGATGGCATTGGATAACTTTTTCCGTACGGAGAATATTCTTCAATTGCGTGAACTGGCTTTGAAGGAAGTGGCGCTGCGTGTGGAAAAGAAGGTGGAAAACGAGGTGGTGATGGGCGTTGCCGTCGGTCTGCGCCATGAGAAGTTTATGGCTTGTATCAGCAGCCATGAGAGGACGCCCCGGCGGATTATCAGAAGGGCGGCGAAGTTGGCAACCCGGTATAATACTACTTTTATCGCTTTGTATGTCCAGACACCGAAAGAGAGCATGGACAGGATTGACCTGGCGCGCCAGCGTTATCTGCTGAACCATTTCAAACTGGTGGCGGAGCTTGGTGGAGAAGTGGTTCAGGTGCAGTCGAAGGATATTTTGGGGAGTATCGTCAAGGTTTGCAGGGAGAAGCAAATATCGACGGTCTGTATGGGAACTCCTGATTTACGGTTGCCGTATGCAATCTGTTCGGTATTGGGATACAGAAAGTTTTTAAATAATTTATCGCAAGCTAATGTAGATTTGATTATACTTGCATAATATTAATCGCATGAACATTATGAATATTAAAACGAAACTGATTCTTGGCATCGGGATGCTGGCGGGAATGATTATTTTGCTGGTGACCCTTTCGGTTATAAACCTGCAGATTCTGACGGCGACGGAACCGGATAGCCCTGCCGCCATGCCGGGGCTGGAACGTGCGTTGTTATGGATCTCCATTACCGGCGGTATTTGTATATTGACCGGTCTGGTGTTGCTCTATTGGCTGCCCCGTTCCATCAGCAAACCGATTAAGGAACTGAAAGAGGGAATCCTTGAAATTGCCGGTCATAATTATGGGAAGCGTTTGAATATGAGTGGTAATGAAGAGTTCCGTGAAGTAGCCGATAGTTTCAACCGGATGGCGGAACGTTTGGCTGAGTACCGTGCCAGCACCTTGTCGGACATTCTTTCCGCGAAGAAATTCATAGAAGCGATTGTGAACAGTATAGACGACCCCGTCATCGGATTGAACATGGAACGTGAGATTCTGTTTGTCAATGAGGAAGCCCTGAATGTGCTGAACCTGAAACGTGAGAATGTAATCCGCAAATCGGCGGAAGAGCTTGCCTTGAAAAACGATCTTCTCCGCCGTCTGATTCGCGAACTGGTGACACCAAGCGAACAGAAAGAGCCTTTGAAGATATACGCTGATAATAAGGAGAGTTATTTTAAGGCATCTTATGTCCCTATCATCAATACGGAAGCCGGGAACGACGAACCGCGTAAACTGGGCGATGTAATATTACTGAAAAATATAACGGAGTTCAAAGAACTGGATTCTGCCAGGACTACCTTTATCTCCACTATCTCCCATGAACTGAAAACTCCGATTTCCGCTATAATGATGAGTCTTCAACTGTTGGAGGACAAGCGTGTAGGCGAATTGAACGAGGAACAGGAGCAACTCTCAAAGAGCATCAAGGAGAGCAGCGAACGTTTACTTAGCATCACAGGCGAACTGCTGAACATGACTCAGGTGGAAGCCGGTAAACTGCAGATGATGCCGAAAATAACGAAACCGATTGAACTGATAGAGTATGCCATCAAAGCCAATCAGGTGCAAGCGGATAAGTTCAATATCCAAATAGAAGTGGAATATCCTGAAGAGAAAATAGGAAAACTCTTTGTAGACAGCGAAAAGATTGCCTGGGTATTGACTAACTTATTAAGCAATGCTATCCGTTACTCCAAGGAAAACGGTCATGTCGTCATCGGTGCCAGACAGGAAGATGCTATCATTGAATTATATGTTCAGGACTTCGGAAAAGGTATCGACCCGCGCTATCACAAAAGTATCTTCGACCGTTACTTCCGTGTCCCCGGAACAAAAGTGCAGGGAAGCGGGTTAGGACTGTCTATTTCGAGGGATTTTGTGGAAGCTCACGGCGGCACGTTGACGGTGGAAAGCGAACTGGGAAAGGGTAGCCGGTTTGTGATACGGTTGAAGGCGTAAGGTGAAACGCGTCGTTGTTGGCTTTATACGAATTGATGAAGAAAGCTATCCGTGGCAACGACACAAAAACATCTGATAGTCTGGTGAAACATATTCTTGCCGTTGACTCGTTGATGCTGATGAAAGATGAGGAGCTTGCTGAAAACGAATGTCACGGTGAGCTTATATTATACGTTGGATGGTACGAGCACAAACAACCGTGAACCATATCTAGGAATATTGTTTCGCAAGGATGGCAAGTATTATCTCAATAGTTCCGCATTACGTGACGAAGCGATTAACAATACGGATGTGGAAATAGAAAAGGAAAAATGAAACTTTGTGGAAACCAAACATTGTAACGTCTTTTAAAATATTTATATTTGCGGATAAGTTGATACGAAAGAAACTATTGACAATAACATAATTAAAAAACAGAATCAGATGAAACAGGACATGATTGTTATCCTTGACTTGGGTAGTCATGAGAATACGGTATTGGCTCGCGCCATCCGTGCGTTAGGAGTGTATAGTGAGATTTATCCTCACGACATCACAGTGGAAGAACTGAAAGCATTGCCCAATGTAAAGGGGATTATTATCAATGGCGGACCGAATAATGTGATTGACGGTGTGGCTATTGACGTAAATCCGGCTATCTATACGATGGGGATTCCCGTTATGGCTGCCGGTCACGATAAAGCGACTTGTGAGGTGAAACTGGCGGAATTTACGGACGACATTGAAGCTATTAAAAATGCTGTAAAATCTTTCGTTTTCGATACTTGCAAGGCCGAAGCTAACTGGAATATGACGAATTTTGTCAATGACCAGATAGAGCTGATCAGACGTCAGGTAGGCGACAAGAAAGTGTTGTTGGCTTTGTCGGGTGGAGTTGACAGTTCTGTGGTAGCTGCTCTGCTTCTGAAAGCAATCGGGGATAACTTGGTATGTGTGCACGTGAATCATGGTTTGATGCGTAAGGGTGAATCTGAAGACGTGGTTGAAGTATTCAGTAATCAGTTGAAGGCGAATCTTGTTTATGTGGATGTTACAGACCGTTTTCTTGATAAACTGGCTGGTGTGGAAGACCCCGAGCAGAAACGTAAAATTATCGGTGGCGAGTTTATCCGTGTGTTTGAAGAAGAAGCACGTAAATTGGACGGCATCGACTTTTTAGGTCAGGGTACCATTTATCCGGATATTGTGGAAAGCGGCACGAAGACTGCTAAAATGGTGAAATCTCATCATAATGTAGGCGGTCTGCCCGAAGACCTTAAATTCCAGCTTGTAGAACCTTTGCGCCAACTGTTTAAGGATGAAGTGCGTGCCTGTGGGCTGGAACTGGGCTTGCCTTATGAAATGGTTTATCGTCAGCCTTTCCCCGGTCCGGGTTTAGGTGTACGTTGCCTGGGTGCCATCACACGTGACCGTCTGGAAGCTGTACGTGAATCAGACGCTATCTTGCGTGAGGAATTCCAAATTGCAGGATTGGATAAGAAGGTATGGCAATACTTTACAGTAGTACCTGATTTCAAATCTGTCGGTGTGCGTGATAATGCCCGCTCTTTCGATTGGCCGGTTATCATTCGTGCTGTCAATACGGTAGATGCCATGACAGCTACTATCGAACCGGTTGAGTGGCCTGTCCTGATGAAAATCACAGACCGTATTCTGAAAGAAGTGAAGAATGTAAATCGTGTCTGCTATGATATGTCGCCAAAACCCAATGCGACCATAGAATGGGAATAAAAGGATAAAATAAAAAAAGCCCTCGAAAGCGTCGGATAGATAACTTTCGGGGGCTTTTTTGTTACATTGAATTTGACGCTGGCGCAAACCATAGCGCAAACCGAAGGTATATAAAAAGAAAAACGCCCAGAGGTGGAAGCCCTCCAAACGTCTTATCTGTAAGTCTTTCGACTTAGTAGCGGGACCCGGGATTGAACCGGGGACCTCATGATTATGAAACCGGGCTGTGCTGATGTCTTCCTATTTCTTTGCGTTTCACACTCTTGCTTAAGTAGCTTTTTTTCAAGGGCAAATATAATATTTCTTTTTCATTCGTAATCATGATACTTCTTCTATTTTCCGGTGATTTGTGCAATTTTTGTGCAAATGCTATTAATGAAGCCTATTTATTGAGAAATAATAAATATCAATTATCTTTGTTATGAATAAAAATGGAAAGCAGTTATGACAGACGTATATTCAAAGGAGAAGAGAAGTTATGTAATGTCTAAGATCCGTAGCAAAAATACTAAACCAGAAATACTTGTTCGGAAATACTTATTTAAGCAAGGTTTTAGGTTTAGAGTTAATGTAAAACGATTGCTAGGTACTCCAGATATTGTTTTAAGAAAGTACAGAAGTGTTATTTTTGTACATGGATGTTTTTGGCATGGGCATGGGAATTGCCCGGTTTATGTCCCTCCTAAAACTCATTCAGAATATTGGCTTGAGAAAATAAATAAAAATAGAGAACGAGATGCAAAAGTTAGGGCGGAAATAAAAGCTATGGGATGGAATGTTATTGTTATTTGGGAATGTCAGCTTAAGCCTAAGGTTCGTCAACAAACTTTTGAAGACCTGTCACATTTATTGAGGGGTTTCTTGTTGAAACAATATGGATATAAAAGAATATGGCGAATTTAATTTTTCAGCATTGATAGTGGCAGAATCAATGGTTGAGTATAATGAATTGAATCATGGTGATAATAAATAAATGTCTTGCAATTTTGTTAAGTGGATCGTTGTAATATACAAACAGTATATATTTAAATGAAAAATTGAAAAAAGTGAAGATTGTATTTAAGTGTGGTATTAATCTTTTTAATTTGAGATAAAAGCGTTTACATGAAATATTGGTTATTTAAAAATCTTTTTTGTTATGCTATTGTTTATGATAAAAAAAGTATCTTTGCACATATTAAGTGCTATATGTAAAGGACCAAATATCGATGAAAAAAGGAGTTGACATCTTTGCCGGGGCAGGTGGAATGAGTCTTGGAGCTATAAGTTCTGGGATTGAAATTGTATTATCTATTGACTGTGATGAAAGCTCTGTAAAAACATACAAGAGAAACCATCCTGATACTCTTGTAATACAAGATGATATTAAAAATATAGACCCCATGAAATATATTAAGGAAAATGATATATATGTTGTTTTTGGGGGACCTCCATGTCAAGGGTTTTCATTGTCTAATACAAAGACGAGAAATACAAAGAATCCCAATAATAAACTGTTTAAAGAGTTTGTTAGGTTTATTGATATTATATCTCCTGAATGGTTTGTGTTTGAAAATGTGGAAGGAATTACGAACTTTAATAATGGAAAAACAGTAAAAAGTATAAAACGGCTCTTTAGAAAGATGGGTTATTCAACTCAAGAAGCTGTATTGTATGCTTCTGATTATGGCGTTCCTCAGCATCGGAATAGGTTTTTCATGGTTGGTAATAAAAGGGGGATAAGATTCGAATTTCCTCAAAAATTCAATTATACGGTGAATGTGGAAGACGCAATATTAGATTTACCTGATTTGGAAAATGGAGATTCATTCGAGATTTTGCCATATAAAAAGAATGAAAACTTAAGTCGTTATGCTCTTTCAATGCGTAAAGGTTCTCTTTTTTCAACTCAAAATTATGTGTCACGTAATAAAGATTATGTAATAGAAAGATATAGCTATATTAAACAAGGAGAAAACTGGAGAGCGATTCCTGAGGAGCTTATGGGAAATTACGCAGACAGACATAACTGTCATAGTGGAATTTATAGGCGGCTTGATGCAGCTAAACCTTCAGTAGTAATCTCTAATTATCGGAAAAATATGTTGATTCATCCTTTTGCTAATCGAGGTTTATCAGTAAGAGAGGCCGCTCGTTTGCAGAGTTTTCCAGATAGCTTTGTTTTTGAAGGTTCTCTCATGCATATCCAACAGCAAATTGGTAATGCAGTTCCACCATTATTGGCAAAGGTTATTTTTGAACAAATATTATCCTATGGGAATGGAACAGGTGAATAGTTTGAGATTTAAATTTGATGTCAGTGCATATAGACTACTTGGAAGAGAACTTATTACTGATAGAATAACGGCTTTGTTTGAGCTTGTTAAGAATTGTTACGATGCTAATGCTGAGGTTGTAACGATTGATTTTATTAATATTAATCCATTGACAAAAGATAGTAAAATTGTTATTCGAGATAATGGCATAGGAATGACTTTTGAGGATATTCGAGATAAGTGGATGGTAATAGGTACTAGTAGTAAAAGAAGAAATAGTAAATCTCCTGCACCATATAATAGGAAAGTGGCGGGGAAAAAAGGGGTTGGTCGTTTTGCTGTTGATAAGTTAGGAGATAGATTATTGCTTAAGACTAAGAAAAAGCATTCTAGTACTGTTATTTGCTTGGAAACGGATTGGTCTTTTTATGCTCGAGAAGAGCGTCAACAGCTAGAGTTGGATTTTGATGGTAATCAAAAATTGTTTACGGATGTAGACAACTTATATTGGTTTCAAGAATTAAATGATAATTCGCAAGGGACAACTTTGGAGATTTCTGGAATAAACGATGTGTGGTCGGAAAAAGATTTGCAGAGGGCTACTAAAGAATTATCAAAACTTATACGTCCGAATTTGATTCAACGTTATCCTTTTGATGTATATATTAATGCTCCTCAATACCCAAGTTATGTTAATAAGAAAATAGAGAGCAATGTTATAGAGCATGCAACTCTTTCTGTTGAGCTTGGATATGATATTGATAACCAGAAACAAGAAATTCTTTCTATTATTGATGGGGAATTAACGAAAATTCTTGTACCAATACGTCCTTGCGGTCTTATTGGATTTACATTGTATTATTATGACCAGAAAGCGAAAGCTAAATTTAATAAGCTGACAGATGACAGAGTCGATGGCATTAAAGTATATCGTGATGGTCTTATTGCAACTCCATTTGCAGAATATGCAGACCGGAGGGATGGCCAAAAAGATTTGTTTGGAATTGACAAACGTCGATGGTCAGGTTTTTTTGACAAATTAAGTTCTAGGGACTTATTGGGCTGGGTTGATATTGCGGAAGATAGAAATCCAGAAATTATCGATGCAACAAACAGGCAAGATTTTGTAGATAATGACGCATGGAGAGAATTAAAATTTTTTGTTATTGAACAGATACAGAAAATAGAAGAGTATCTTAAATTACGGAAAAATCAAACAAGAGAGAAGACTAAATCCGAATTTAATAGCGCTAGTAATGATATTGGCATTATTCGACAAGAGATTAATAGGTTAATACAATCATCGCAGTCAGAGGAAAATAAGAAACAACTAGAAGATGTTTCTAAAAAGTTGTCAAAAGCGCAGGCTTCGGTAAATAAGGGATTGAGCGATTTCCAGAGATTAGAAGATGAAAAAAAACAGCAAGAAAATTTACTATTCAGTTTGGTCTCGTTGCAAACTTATGCTGCAATGTTATCTCATATTACTCGGACATCAATAGGAAGGATTAAACGTCAAGCAGAATATATCTCAAAATGGATTTTTTCATCTGAAAAAAATCGGATTTGCCAAAAATATGGAAAATATATATTTAAAGAGATGAATAATCTTGATAGAGCTGTTGATTTTATGCTCAAATATGCAAAAGATGATCAATGCTTCACTGAAATCAATGTAAAAGAAGCCCTCGATAATATATTTTATAATATATATGCAGATGAATTTGCTCGTAGAGGCATCCATGCTTTACTTGAACTGAATAAAGAACTGACGATAATTTATAATTTGAAAGCTTTTGAAGATATATTTGATAATTTAATAAGTAATTCTTTGAAAGCACTGAAAAATATAGAAGGCGAGAAAATTATAAAATGTAGTGGTATTGTAGAGAAGAATCAATTGGTGATTTTTTTCTCTGACAATGGTGTAGGTATTAAGGAAGAGGATAAATTTCGTATATTTGATGTATTTTATACGACGACTGCAGATTTTGGTGGAGCAGGACTTGGGCTTTTTATTGTAAAATCACGTCTTGAATCAATGCAAGGGTCGATAGAGGTTATAGATAATGAGCTGAAACCGACTGGCGTAACTTTTAAGATTGTACTACCTTTTAAAAAATAATTATATGGATAAGATGAAAGCTAAAGTTGTTATTGTAGAAGATGATGTTCAATTGAAAGATGATCCTTTTATAGAAGAGGCAAAAGAAGTCTTTGAAGAAGTTCATTTTATTGAAAATTCTTGTAGTGCTTTAGAATATATTGAATCACACATAAGTGATAAAATGATTGTTGTATTAGACTTAGAGTTTGCCTATAATATGCCAAATGGTCGTGATGTATTAAATAGGATACGGGAGATTTCTTTTTTGGTGCCAGTTATTATATGGAGTGCAGTAGATGAAGGAACTGATACGGTTTCAGATTTAATAAGGAATAGAGCTTTTGCTTATTACAAAAAAGGAGCAACATCGGAAGAATTAATGGCTGGTCTTAAAAAAGCTTTTACTTATATGAATACAGACATTAGTAATGTTATTGAAGAGTGGATTAAAGAACATCCTGGAGATAAGATGGATAAACCTTTTTTTGCAACGACAGATGGTAAATCATATACTTTGAAAGAAATATTGAGGGAAATAAGACTTCAAACGCCATTAGGTGTAGAAGTTGCAAAAAATATAAATAAACTAACTATTGATTTATTGATGAGGAATAAAGAAAAATTGTCATGACAAATGCTGTGGTTGTATACGATAATAATGATTTAGAGTTAGGGGATTTTTTTTGTTCTTGTGTGGACTCTTTGGACGAATTGTTTGAAAAATCAGGTATAAATCCGATAAAGTTAGGTAGTAGTGAGGTCAATACTTCTAATTTGTGTTCTTATATTTCTCCTATTAATGAACAAAAATTTTTCTTTTTAGGTTTTGTTCATGGGACTCATGACTCTATGCTGATTGGCGAGACGGAACATTTTGTTTCTTTGACTAATAACTATTATCTTTTTTCTAATGCTTTCATATATGCCTTTTCATGTTATAATGGAGCTGATTTGGCGGATACATTATTGGAAAATAAAGCATTGGTTTTTTGGGGGTATTCAGATAAAGCATGGGTTATTTATGATTATATTGATGAGTTTAAGGAATGTGCTTTATCTGGTTATCGACATTTTTTGAATGGCGCTACTATTGGGGCATCTCATCAATTGATGATTAAGGATATGAATGAACAAATTGATGCTCTGTATGAAGAAGATTTCTTTGTGGCTAGTATGTTTATGCGTAATAGAGACGCACTTATTGTAAAAGGGAATATGGAGTTAACAATTGATAATTTCTCGAATTAGTCTCTTGATTAGATAAATTTATTGTAACCATTCTATTTTCCGCCTTGACATAAGTTGTTAGCCGACATATCTTTGCGCCGTAACCTTTAACAAAAATGATTATGGCAAAAGAAAAAGTAAACTATCAGGAGGTATATGACCTCTACCAGTTATGCAGCGAGACCAAGGATCTTCGGGAGTTCTGTGCTGATTATGGGGTAAATTACGACAAGTTCATGAACTGGTAGCGTCACCAGCTGTGGAGTGAGAAGTTAGGCAAGACAGTCCAGGTTGAGCACCCAAGGTTGCTAAAGTCCAGATAACCGGCAAACCATGCAATAGTCCAACTGTGAAGTTTGAAGTGAAACAGCCTGAAGGTGAACCACCAATAAAATGGATTAAGTTACAGCTGGCGTCTGGCGCAACACTGTTCCTGAGAAACACCACCGTTCTTGATTTGAGCCTGTTGCTTAATAAAATGATAGGATGATATGCTTGGACTGAGTGCTAACCTGAACTATTACCTGTTTAACGGTAATGTTGATTTGCGGAAAGGCATTTTCCGTCTGTGTGAGAGTATAAGGGAAGAAATGTCACTTGACCCGAGCGATGCGTCCAATGTATATATGTTCATGTCCCGGAACCGAAAGGTCGTGAAGATACTTCATTACGAACGCGGTTTTTATGTGCTTTACGAAAAACGTCCTGTTATGGGCAAATTCAAGAAACCTGTATTTGATGAAGTCTCCAGGTGCTACCGGATACAATGGTCGGACATGGCTTATCTTACGGAAAGTATCGTAGTTGACAGGATGTATGTACCCCCTAAAGAATGAATAATAAACCGTTGTTTTTCAATGGAATAATATAAAAACAAACGATAAGAAGTTTGCGTAAGTGCCTGATTTTTCGTACCTTTATATCATGATTGATGAAAGGGCATACGAGTTACTTTGCTGTCAGCTGGGTCTGGCGAATGAGGAAAAGGCAGGGCTTCGCAAACAGGTAAACGAACTGATTGCGAGGCTTAAGGCAATTGAAGAATCCAACAAGGAGAACTCCAAGGCTCTGATGGAGACAATCAATGAGTTATCCGCAACAGTCGAGAACTATCGAAAGGAAATGGAACTTATGAGAAAGTAGCTTGGGGCAAAAGACGAGGTGAACAGAATGCTGGCAAACGAGATTTCCAATCTCAAGCTACAGCTTGATGACAGCAGGAAACGCCGTTTCGGCCGTACCTCCGAGCAAAGAAGGCTGCTGAACAACCGTAACCTTGACAAGTCTGCAATGGAGAAGTCCGAGTATGACGGTTCTGACAAGAAGGATGATGATAATAATAAGGCCGATGGTAACAAAACCGGCGGCAATACCTCTTCCGATAACGTGCCTGAACAGAACAGCAAACCTTCAAGAAGAAAGGAAACTGCCCCACGTGTAGAAAAGAGCAGGCTGAAGGTGGATAAGATAGTTGTTCATGAAATAGAAGACTATTACCAACTCCCGGATGGTGCAAGGTTTATGAACCGTAACGGTATGCCTGATGTTTGGGAATACAGGGTCATAGCACATGTAAGGGCTCGTAACGTGGAGCATGTTTACAAGGTGGCAAGGGTAAAGCTTGCAGACGGCACTTTCACAAGCACCATGGAGCATCCTCTGAAAAATCTTGGAGGTATCTTCTCTCCTGAACTGCTTGCCCGCCTGCTCTGCCTAAAATATGACTTCAGCATGCCAGAAAACAGACAGATAAGACTGCTTGCAAGAGAGGGCATCCACATAAGCAATACCACGCTGAACAGCTATATACATAACGGAATCGCCAAGCTAAAGGAGTTCATAGAAGATGTATTCAAGGAGTTTGTACAGAGAGCTAAATACCTTATGGTTGATGAGACCACCGAACTCGTAGGAGTGGAGACAAAGGAAGGCAGGGCTTACAGGAGAAAGTACTTATGGGCTTTCTTTGCCAAGCATATTAAGATGGTCTATTATCACTATAATAACGGCAGCAGGTCATCCGATGCGGCAAAGTCATTCCTGGAATATTTTATGGGAACCATATCCACTGACGGATATACGGTTTACAGGATGTACGATGGTGAAGACTCAAAGGTGCTTCATATAGGATGCTGGACGCACTGTAGAAGGTTGTGGGTTGATGCCCTGCCTTCAGACAGAACAGCGATGGACATAATAGATTCTATCGGTGAGATGTTCAGAAATGAAGACCTGTTCCGTATGATGAAACTCAGCGGTGAGCGGATTAAGGAAAGAAGGCTTAAGCTTACAGGACCGATTCTTGAACGTATCCATCATAAGGTGGTCATTATGATGCAGGATGCGAAGATTATGGCTAACGAACTGATGAGAAAGGCCGTGAACTATACGATAAACCAGTGGAAATCCTTGAGAAATATCCTCAAGGACGGTTCAGCGGAAATCTCGAACAACCTCTGTGAGCAAAGGATGAAACCTGTAAAGTTGCTGCTCAAGAACTGTATGAACGTAGGCAGTGAGGATGCGGCAGAAAACTCTGCATTCACCTTCTCTCTGATAGAAAGCTGTAAGTTGAACGGAATAGACCCTCAGGACTACCTGAAACACTTGTTTGAATGTATTCTTCATGGTAAGGACTGCGACAAGAAGGCTCTTCTGCCATGTTTCTATAAACCGGAATGTTAAAACAAAAATATTTTCTTACGGGCATTTTTATTTTATCGGCTGAAAGACAGCCGATAAAATTGGCGTGGCGGAAAATAGTATGGTTACAAATTTATTGTAAAAATTATGTGAGAATAGGATGACTTATTGCAAATGTGTTTGAAAATGCCTGTAAATGCCTTTTGAAAGACCCGATTAACTTATAATTCCAAAAATTCGGGGATATATTACCGGTAAACAATTCCGTTTACAAGTAATTCAAACATCATGATTAAAATCATTAAAAACGGCTCAGTTGTAATTCTTGGGGGATTAAGTTTTGTTAATTCCGTTCATGCATATACCTTTGCTAGCCTAAAAAGGAAGAAGCTCATATCCACTACTCCTCTAAATGATGCCCTAAATGCT
>ENA-UEPG01001393-UEPG01001393.1-human-gut-metagenome-genome-assembly--contig:-NODE-1393-length-19010-cov-3.142661_pt1 | contig 19010 bp, 15 predicted proteins | sample MGYA00242893_ERZ507902 | MGnify/ENA primary metagenome ERZ507902 (study PRJEB26167, sample SAMN06115491) | human gut metagenome | host: Homo sapiens | place: China:Gansu | collected 2015-04-23... | reverse complement strand
GGAGTTGAAAGGAAAATTTATGATAAAGGGGTCGGGGAGTTTGTGCGCTCACTTAAAAAAAAAGGTGGTCCTGTTCATGCTATGGATGAAGGGGAGATTAGGGGGCTTACTCTCAGAATTGAAAACGCGAAGCAGTTATTGAGCGAAGGCGCAGAATTAAAATCAACAACGACAGAATTACAGTCCGCAACTGCAAAATTACAGTCCGCAACTGCAAAATTACAGTCTGCATTGAAAAGCGATACTGCTCATAAAAATAGTGTTGCTTTAGGTACTAATTCTGTAACCACTCGTGATAACGAAGTTTATATTGGCTATGAAACCGAAAACGGTAAAGCATACGGCACCCGTGTTCTTGGTGGCTTAAGCGATGGTACGCGTAACAGTGATGCGGCAACTGTTGGGCAGTTAAACCGGAAAGTTGGTGGAGTTTATGATGATGTTAAAGCCCGTATAACTGTTGAGTCAGAGAAGCAGAAAAAATACACAGACCAGAAGACCAGTGAGTTTAACGAAAAAGTCGAATCCCGCACATTGGTTGGTGTGAGTTCTGATGGCACCCTGACCCGTGCAGAAGGTGCAAAGAACACCATTTCTGTTAACGATGGTCTGGTGGCCCTGTCTGGTCGTACTGACCGTATTGATGCAGCAGTTGGTGCCATTGATGGCCGTGTCACCCGTAACACGCAATCCATTGAGAAAAACAGCAAGGCGATTGCAGCCAATACCCGTACGCTGCAGCAACATTCAGCACGTCTGGACAGCCAGCAGCGCCAGATTAATGAAAACCATAAGGAAATGAAACGAGCAGCAGCACAGTCTGCGGCCCTGACAGGTCTGTTCCAGCCGTACAGTGTGGGTAAATTCAACGCCACGGCAGCGGTTGGTGGTTACAGCGACCAGCAGGCACTGGCGGTGGGTGTGGGTTACCGCTTCAACGAGCAGACCGCAGCGAAAGCAGGCGTGGCATTCAGTGATGGCGATGCCTCCTGGAATGTTGGTGTGAACTTCGAGTTTTAATTGCTGAAGGTGACATGAAGTATGACGGCAGGCGCAGGACTCTGGTCTGCCGTTTTTCATGGGGCATAAAAAACAGGAAGGTGCTGCGATGAAGGTGATTCTGGCTACCAGGAATCGCTATCTGGAGTATGGTCTGCAGGCGTTACTGAAGGGGCACAGTGTGATACTGGCGAGGGAGTTTTTCCTGCCGGAGAACCGCCGTTATATCCCGGACTTTGACGAATCCTGGCTGATAATCAGTGATGGCCTGCTGGGCAGGCTGATGCGGTGTATGTTCCAGGGGCGTCATTTTCTGCAACTGGATGCGGAGTTGCTCCGTGATGGTGAGCAGATAAGTGATGCCATACACAACGGCGTCTGGACGTATAACAGTGCTGCCCGCCCGCTGACGATGTCAGAGATGGTGGTGATGTTCGGTTATGTCTACCGCCAGTCGAGACCCTGTCGCCTTGCCAGTGAGATGGGTATTAACACAAAGACGGTGAATACCTTTCTGTATACGGGAATGGCGAAAAACGGGCTGTATGGTGTGAGCGTCAGACGGCTTGTTGGTGCCTGATGGCGGTCCTGCCGGATGCGCGGCATCTTCTGATGATTCAGAAGGTGCAGATGATGAACAAAGACAGAGACCGGAGATACGGGAGAAAGCGTTACACCACAGGCGCAATGTGTTTCATGTTGTTTGTGTGGCTGGGTGGGGTGGTGGCTCTTTTTACCGCGGCAGCTGTGTTGCTTCAGTAATCTGGCGGCAGTATTCGTCAGATTCGTTAACAGATATCCGGGCAGGCGTCACTGTTGACTGCTGTCCGGGAAAAGACAGGGAAACCGGGGGATGAACAGAATATATTCTCTCAGAATGAATGACAGAAAAGAACTGGTTGCGGTAGCGGAAACGGCGGGCGGCAGGAAAAAGTCGTCCGGCATTCCCGGTGCGGGGATGCTTTCCCGTCTTCTTCTGGCCTCTGGTGCCGTTGCCGGTGTTCTGTTTTCTTATCCGTCGCTGGCATCCGTTGTCGGGAATACCCTCCCCTGGCAGACCTACAGGGATTTTGCTGAGAACAAGGGCGCGTTTCATGCCGGTGCCACAAATATTCCGCTTTATGGCAGGAACGGGGCTGTCGGTGGGCGGCTGGACAAGGCGCCGATGATGGATTTCAGTGTTGTGGACCAGATACTGGGGGTGGCAACACTGATTTCTCCGCAGTATGTGGCGGGGGTTAAGCATAACGGCAGCTACAACACGGTGCGTTTTGGTTATGCGGATGATACGACATATCGCCTTGTTGACCGTAATGAGCACTGGCGTGATTTTCATACTCCCCGGCTGAACAAACTGGTGACAGAAGTTGCCCCGGTGAGCGTCACGGATGCCGGAACCGGCAAGGGGGTATACCAGAACCGCAGTCGTTATCCGGTGTTTTATCGTATGGGGAGTGGAACGCAGTACACCGGAGCTGCTTCCGGTGCGCTGACCAGAATAGCGGGTGCTTACGCCTGGAAGACGGGCGGGACGGTGGGAAGTCCGCTCATTTCTGACTGGAGTCTGGTGTCAAACCCGGGGTATCTGTACCAGAGTGTCAATGGTCCGCTGGCATCTTACGGGACACCGGGAGACAGTGGCTCACCGCTTTTTGCCTGGGATGCGGTGAAGAAGCAGTGGGTCCTTGTTGCTGTACTTAATGGTTATGCCGGTGAGAAAGGGAAGACGAACTGGTTTACGGTGATTCCCGCAGGGGATGTGAATAACACGATAAAGCAGGACAGTTCAGGCACTGTCGTGCCGGCAGTTGCCGGTGGTGACATTGTGTGGAATTACAATAAGGGAAGCGGAGAGGGAACCCTTTCTCAGGACGGGAAGGTATGGAAGATGAACGGCTTCAGGGGAGGGAGTCTGAATGACGGGAAAGATATCACCTTTGGGGGTAAGGGCACGGTTGTTCTGAAGGATGATGTTGTCCAGGGGGCGGGTTCGCTCACGTTTAATGGTGATTATACGGTCAGACCGGAAGGGAATCAGACCTGGGTGGGCGGGGGAATCATCGTGAACGACGGGCACCGTGTTGACTGGATGGTGAACGGACTTGCGGGAGACGCACTTCATAAAACTGGTAAGGGAACACTGGTGGTGGCCGGCAGTGGTGAAAATCCTGGCACCCTGAATACGGGGGACGGAACGGTTATTCTGGCACAGAAGGCTGATGCTGCAGGCAGGGTCCGGGCATTCAGTGAAGTCCGTATTGTCAGCGGACGGCCGGTTGTGGTGCTGCAGGACAGTCATCAGATTGAGGGGGACCGCATCCGCTGGGGATACCGGGGAGGCACGCTTGATATCAACGGCAATGATATGACCTTCCACCGGCTGGCTGCGGCTGATGAGGGGGCAGTACTCACAAGCCGGGCGGGTTCTGCCACAGTTCGTCTGGATTTCAGCCCGTCAGGGCAGAAGGCCGTGATGTGGCATGGTCATTTTACCGGCAACCTCAGTGTCCAGAACAACACGTCATCAGCGGTGGATTTCATCATGGATGGCGGAGCGGATATGTCCGGCAGTTTTACACAGCAGGGCGGGGGACTGTATATCCAGGGGCATCCGGTTGTTCATGCCGTGAGCAGTGAGGCGGTTGCGGCTGCATTGCGAAAGCAGGGTGATAATTCTGTTCTGACGCGGCCGGTATCATTTACCCAGAAGGACTGGGAGAGCAGGACGTTCAGCATCGGGCAACTGAAACTGAAGGAGGCGTCATTCAGCCTTTCCCGCAATGCGACACTGACGGGGGATATTGATGCTGATAATGCCACCATGGTGCTGGGAAGTGACTCGCTGTATCTGGATATGAAGGACGGCACGGGGAGCAGCAGTGCGCCGGTTAAGGGGACGTCTGCTGCGGGCGGTGCATCCGGTACCAGTACATTCCGCGGGAATGTGAATATGCGTCATTCTTCCCTGACGGTCCGCGACCATTTTACCGGCAGTATAACGGCATCGGACAGCCGGATAGTCGTGAACTCAGAGAATGTGCGTCTGGAAGGGGATTCCCGCCTGACGTCTTCTGCACTTACTGTCAGTGACGGCGGGCGTTTACATGTGAAGGGGGGACTGGAGACAGATGGTGGTGTGACACTGGATGGAGGAACCCTTCTGGTTGACGGGGGAAGTGTCAGGAATGATGTGTATGAACGTCTGCTGGCCTGGTCAGAGGAGCGTGGCGGGCTGAACGGAAGCGGTGAGTATGATTTTATGACGGGGGCAGCTGGTCTCCTGCGGGGTTATGTCAGAGGGAGTGCAGGTAATGTGAATCTGCAGAATGCGGCCTGGATGATGACGGGAAACTCATCCGTGAAGCATCTTGAGTCATCGGGAAGTGCTCTGTATTTCAGCAGGCCGGGCGGGGAGTTCCATACCCTGACGGCAGGCAGTATGGATATCAGCGACAGTGTTCTGGTGATGCGGACGGACCTTCACCACTCAGACCAGCTTCGGGTGACAGAATCGCTGCGGGGTAAGAATAATCTGTTGTTGGTTGATTTTACTGAGCGTTCTGACGGGCAGAAGGCGCTGAATATCCCTCTGGTGACAGCGCCGGCCGGTACCGGCGCGGATGTGTTCAGTGTGAAAACGCGTGATACCGGCTTCAGTCATATCACACCTGTTGTCAGGGCTGAACAGGGGACGGGCGGCACGGCCTGGCAGCTGAATGTTGTGCAGCCGGAAACTGCCGCAGAGCCTGTGGTGGATGAGGTGAGCAGGCCGTCGTTGCCGGTGGTGATGCGGCAGGATGCAAAGACACCGAATCCTGTGGAAGCCGTATCACCGGTCCCTTCACCGGCTCCGGCGGCGTCAGTGACGGATGTACCGACCGGAGAGAATACGGGGGAATCAGGTGAGTACCGTGATGAGACCCGGTGGCTGCTGACAGGATACCGGAGTACGGTTAATGTCTCTGCGGTCAGGGATGCCGGGATGCTGATGTCAATGGGGCACCGTAACTTCATTAATGAGGTCAACAACCTGAACAAACGTATGGGTGACCTGCGGGACATCAACGGCGAGGCCGGTGCATGGGCCCGTATCATGAGCGGAACCGGCTCTGCCGGTGGTGGCTTCAGTGACAACTACACACACGTTCAGGTGGGTGCGGATAAAAAACACGAACTGGACGGTCTGGACCTCTTCACCGGGGTGACCATGACATATACCGACAGCAACGCCGGCAGCGACACCTTCAGTGGTAAAACGAAGTCAGTGGGGGCGGGTCTGTATGCTTCAGCCCTGTTTGATTCCGGGGCCTATATCGACCTGATTGGTAAGTATGTTCACCATGATAATGAGTATACGGCGACCTTTGCCGGACTCGGCACAAAAGACTACGGCTCTCATTCCTGGTATGCCGGTGCTGAAGTGGGTTACCGCTATCATGTCACAGAGGATGCCTGGATTGAGCCACAGGCGGAACTGGTCTATGGTGCGGTATCCGGTAAACAGTTCAGCTGGAAGGACCAGGGAATGAACCTCACCATGAAGGATAAGGACTTTAATCCGCTGATTGGCCGTACCGGTGTGGATGTGGGTAAATCGTTCTCCGGTAAGGACTGGAAAGTGACGGCACGTGCCGGTCTTGGCTACCAGTTTGACCTGCTGGCGAACGGAGAAACGGTACTGCGTGATGCATCCGGAGAGAAGCGTATTAAGGGCGAGAAAGACGGCCGTATGCTGATGTCTGTGGGTCTGAACGCAGAGGTCCGTGACAACATCCGTTTTGGTCTGGAGTTTGAGAAATCAGCCTTTGGTAAGTACAACGTTGATAATGCTGTCAACGCCGGGTTCCGTTATTCATTCTGACGGTTGTTACTGAAGGGGATTATGGCCTGACGGCTCCCTGTAAATAAAGACAGGCACAGAAGATTGTGAGTTACTCAGTGTTCCACCAAAAAGTAAGGTCGCAACTCTGTGCCTGCTTCGTAAGTGTACAGTGAGGGCCATATGGTTATAACTGAAGCATCCGACGACGTGGTGTCTACCCAAAAAGCGACCTGTGAATATTAGGCTGGTTAAGTGCGTATTTTCATGGAAGGAGATCACCCAATAACCCCGATCTCCTTTATGTTAATACGCATTAAGCGGGTAAAACAGGAAGATTAAGAAAGGGAGAGTTTTTCGACTCCCCAACCAGGAGAAGCAGCTTATAACTACCAGATAGTTGTTATGTCATGCGGGACGGATAAAGTCATAAAAAATATGTTATTGCCGTGATTATGATCGCGTTATTGAATAAACCAGTCGTCAGCGGTTTCCCAGGCTTCCTGCAGTGTTTCCTGTACAAATTCGTGCGCGGATTCTTTATCTACAGCTCTTAAAATGGTGAGACTGTCATTGTTGGCGGCTCTGACAATCACGTCCACATCGTCATAACGTTTACTGACACGTCGAAGCATTTCTTGCTGCAGGGCAGAAACAGAACCTTTTGGCATTTTGCTGATTTTTTCTTTAGCGATACAGATCTCAACACGCATAACACCCTCCTGTAACTGTGGTTATGTACAGTATTATTTTTAACTGTATGTATAAACAGTGTCAAGGTGAGGGGAAGTGATTTTTTTGGGGCATGCATGGGACAAAAATGTCTGTTGTGGGGCATTTTGGGGCATGGTTGGGACACTTTGTTACATATGAACTTTGCCGATTTTCATATGACATGGAAATTCAAGAGTTTGATTCTACTAAAGAAAACACATGCTCTTGGGCGTTCTTTAGTGATTTTTAAAAATCCCGTATCACGCAGTTAAAGTGGCGGGCATACTCTTCAAGGCTGGTGATCCCCAACCGCACCCATTTAGGATGCGACCATTGCGGTAGACCGATGTAAATCATAACGCGTTGAGGATCTCTTCCACGCTACGCACACGGGCGATGCGCGGGTAGATATGGTTGATACTGTTATTGTGCTGCTCGGCGCTGGCGGCACTACAGGCGTCTTCGGCAATCACCAGATTAAAACCGAGTTCCCAGGCATTGCGGGCGGTGGATTCAACACCGATATTGGTCGAGATCCCACATAACACTATTGTATCGATACCTCGGCGGCGTAATTGCAACTCCAGATCCGTACCGTAAAACGCACCCCATTGACGTTTGATGATTTCGATATCGCTGTCGGTTGCACCTAATGCAGCAGGATGTTGCCACCAATTTTCGGGCAACACTTTAGCCGGTGAGGGCGCATCGACCGGCTGTTTTAATGCTTCAGCGTAATCGGCAGACCAGCCAACGCGCACCAGAAACACGGGCTGACCGCTGGCGCGAAATTTCGCCGCCAGCTTCCCGGCGCGATTAACCACCTCATCGGCAGTATGTGGACCACCGGCAAAAGGTAAGATGCCTTCTTGTAAATCGATCACCACCAGCGCAGTGGTTTTAGCATTAAGTTCAAGCATAATGACTCCTGAAAAAACAAAATCGTGCCTCACACCTTAATGCGATTAGCCGATGGCGGAACGACAAATTTTGTTAATTTTTATGAGTTCGGGCAACACCTTTATAGCAAACTGGCGTAGAGTCTGATTTCAGGCCCGATATAAAGTGGTAACGAGGCGTTCCAGCGCGGGCCAGACTCTTAGGGTGCGGCAGAATTTCCAGTATAATAGCCGCCTTTTTTCATTCAGTTGTGACATACAGCTAACGCTGCGACTTGGTCACCTGCGCAGCAGGGGGCATCCGCCGGCAGCTAAGTTAAGGGATATCTCATGCGTACAGAATATTGTGGACAGCTCCGTTTGTCCCACGTGGGGCAGCAGGTGACTCTGTGTGGTTGGGTCAACCGTCGTCGTGATCTTGGTAGCCTGATCTTCATCGATATGCGCGACCGCGAAGGTATCGTGCAGGTATTTTTCGATCCGGATCGTGCGGACGCGTTAAAGCTGGCCTCTGAACTGCGTAATGAGTTCTGCATTCAGGTCACGGGCACCGTACGTGCGCGTGACGAAAAAAATATTAACCGCGATATGGCGACTGGCGAAATCGAAGTACTGGCGTCCTCGCTGACTATCATCAACCGTGCAGATGTTCTGCCGCTTGACTCTAACCACGTCAACACCGAAGAAGCGCGTCTGAAATACCGCTACCTCGACCTGCGTCGCCCGGAAATGGCTCAGCGCCTGAAAACCCGCGCTAAAATCACCAGCCTGGTGCGCCGTTTTATGGATGACCACGGCTTCCTCGACATCGAAACTCCGATGCTGACCAAAGCCACGCCGGAAGGCGCGCGTGACTATCTTGTGCCTTCTCGTGTGCACAAAGGTAAATTCTACGCACTGCCGCAATCCCCACAGTTGTTCAAACAGCTGCTGATGATGTCCGGCTTTGACCGTTACTATCAGATCGTTAAATGCTTCCGTGACGAAGACCTGCGCGCTGATCGTCAGCCTGAATTTACTCAGATCGATGTGGAAACTTCTTTCATGACCGCGCCGCAAGTGCGTGAAGTGATGGAAGCGCTGGTGCGTCATCTGTGGCTGGAAGTGAAGGGTGTGGATCTGGGCGATTTCCCGGTAATGACCTTTGCGGAAGCAGAACGCCGTTATGGTTCTGATAAACCGGATCTGCGTAACCCGATGGAACTGACTGACGTTGCTGATCTGCTGAAATCTGTTGAGTTTGCTGTATTTGCAGGTCCGGCGAACGATCCGAAAGGTCGCGTAGCGGCTCTGCGCGTTCCGGGCGGCGCATCGCTGACCCGTAAGCAGATCGACGAATACGGTAACTTCGTTAAAATCTACGGCGCGAAAGGTCTGGCTTACATCAAAGTTAACGAACGCGCGAAAGGTCTGGAAGGTATCAACAGCCCGGTAGCGAAGTTCCTTAATGCAGAAATCATCGAAGACATCCTGGATCGTACTGCCGCGCAAGATGGCGATATGATTTTCTTCGGTGCCGACAACAAGAAAATTGTTGCCGACGCGATGGGTGCACTGCGCCTGAAAGTGGGTAAAGACCTTGGTCTGACCGACGAAAGCAAATGGGCACCGCTGTGGGTTATCGACTTCCCGATGTTTGAAGACGACGGTGAAGGCGGCCTGACGGCAATGCACCATCCGTTCACCTCACCGAAAGATATGACGGCTGCAGAACTGAAAGCTGCACCGGAAAATGCGGTGGCGAACGCTTACGATATGGTCATCAATGGTTACGAAGTGGGCGGTGGTTCAGTACGTATCCATAATGGTGATATGCAGCAGACGGTGTTTGGTATTCTGGGTATCAACGAAGAGGAACAGCGCGAGAAATTCGGCTTCCTGCTCGACGCCCTGAAATACGGTACTCCGCCGCACGCAGGTCTGGCATTCGGTCTTGACCGTCTGACCATGCTGCTGACCGGCACCGACAATATCCGTGACGTTATCGCCTTCCCGAAAACCACGGCGGCAGCGTGTCTGATGACTGAAGCACCGAGCTTTGCTAACCCGACTGCACTGGCTGAGCTGAGCATTCAGGTTGTGAAGAAGGCTGAGAATAACTGATATGACTCAAATACACGAAATCATTCGCGTTGCATCGAGGCGGCAACTGAGTGAACTCCCATGAGCATAGATAACTATGTGAATGGGATGAGCGAAGGCAGTCAACGAAGAGGCAGCGTGAAGGATAAAGTGTATAAGCGTCCCGTTTCGATCTTAGTGGTCATCTATGCGCAAGATACGAAACGGGTGCTGATGTTGCAGCGGCGTGACGATCCCGATTTCTGGCAGTCGGTAACCGGCAGCGTGGAAGAGGGTGAAACCGCGCCGCAAGCTGCCATGCGCGAAGTAAAGGAAGAGGTCACCATTGATGTTGTCGCTGAACAACTGACCTTAATTGACTGTCAGCGCACGGTAGAGTTTGAAATTTTTTCACATTTACGTCATCGCTATGCGCCGGGCGTGACGCGTAATACGGAATCATGGTTCTGTCTTGCGCTTCCGCACGAGCGGCAGATCGTTTTCACTGAACATCTGGCTTACAAGTGGCTTGATGCGCCTGCTGCGGCGGCGCTCACTAAGTCCTGGAGCAACCGGCAGGCGATTGAACAGTTTGTAATTAACGCTGCCTGAACAGGCAGGGCTATCTGGAGATATTTTTATGGCAGGTCATAGTAAATGGGCCAACACCAGACATCGTAAAGCTGCGCAGGATGCTAAGCGCGGTAAAATCTTCACTAAAATCATTCGTGAGCTGGTAACCGCGGCTAAGCTGGGCGGTGGCGATCCGGACGCTAACCCGCGTCTGCGTGCGGCGGTGGATAAAGCACTGTCTAACAACATGACCCGTGACACACTGAACCGCGCAATTGCACGTGGTGTGGGCGGTGATGATGATGCAAACATGGAAACCATCATCTACGAAGGTTACGGTCCTGGCGGCACGGCAATCATGATTGAATGTCTGTCTGACAACCGCAACCGTACCGTTGCTGAAGTGCGTCATGCATTCAGCAAATGTGGTGGTAACCTCGGTACTGATGGTTCCGTAGCCTATCTGTTCAGCAAAAAAGGCGTGATCTCCTTCGAGAAAGGCGATGAAGACACCATCATGGAAGCAGCTCTGGAAGCGGGTGCTGAAGACGTTGTGACCTATGATGACGGCGCGATTGACGTCTACACTGCATGGGAAGAAATGGGTAAAGTACGCGACGCTCTGGAAGCGGCAGGTCTGAAAGCAGACAGCGCGGAAGTTTCCATGATCCCGTCTACCAAAGCTGATATGGATGCAGAAACCGCACCGAAACTGATGCGTCTGATCGATATGCTGGAAGATTGCGACGACGTGCAGGAAGTTTACCATAACGGTGAAATCTCTGATGAGGTCGCAGCGACTCTCTGATGAGGCCTGCTAAACAGCAAAACGGAGACGCGTGATGGCTATTATTCTCGGCATTGACCCGGGTTCGCGCGTGACCGGCTATGGCGTCATCCGCCAGGTAGGTAGGCAACTGTCCTACCTGGGTAGCGGATGCATCCGCACCAAAGTGGATGATTTACCGTCTCGTCTGAAACTCATCTATGCGGGCGTGACGGAAATCATCACCCAGTTCCAGCCTGATTATTTCGCCATTGAACAAGTCTTTATGGCAAAGAACGCTGACTCAGCCCTGAAACTGGGCCAGGCGCGCGGCGTGGCGATTGTGGCGGCGGTGAATCAGGAATTGCCGGTATTTGAATACGCGGCACGTCAGGTAAAGCAAACGGTGGTAGGTATTGGCAGTGCCGAAAAAAGCCAGGTGCAGCATATGGTCCGCACCTTGCTGAAACTGCCCGCTAATCCACAGGCGGATGCCGCCGATGCGCTGGCGATTGCTATCACCCACTGCCACGTTAGTCAGAATGCGATGCAGATGAGCGAATCGCGGCTGAACCTGGCGAGAGGGCGACTGCGTTAAGTTATACCGCCTCGGTCAGTTCCGGCTGAGGCGTTTCCACTCCCTCCGCATGAATCAACACCAAACCCGGATGATGCCACAAACTGGCTGGCGTGACGGTTTTACGCTCCCACGGAATAGAACCCAGGAACCAGAATTTCCAGAAAGTGAGTTTTGCATTCGGATTGCTATTTAACAATTCTCCAAACGTCTCTATTTCACCCACCGGAATACATAGCGCTTCTTTATAAATATCAAAAACAAATTTTGAACAGAACTGGCGCGAAGATTCGTATTTAAAACCGGTGTGGTAAAGTTTGCGTAGCCGGGAGGGAACCTGTTCAACAATTCGTTGTTTTTGTCGTTCTGTCAGCCCAGCGTCTAATCGCTTTATAGCATAGCGTTGATTAGACGAACGTTTAATAAAACGAGATAGCGTGGTGATGGTTGAAAGGGGAACCCGGCTTTCTGCAACCAGGAAGTCTTCACCGTTATGACCGATAATGATCCCGACGTGATTACTCCAGCAATTTGATGCAGCTGATATTTGACCAAATAAGGCAGCACCTATACATGTAAAGACGATATCTCCAATTTCATATTCAGCAGGGTAATTAATATTCACGTTGTCATTCCATTGAAATAGATACAAATATACGTAATAGCATAAAAAATTTATTTTTTCAGGAGGCGCAATGTATATTTTTATTACGCATTTCTTCACTGAATATGTAATATTAAAATATTTGCTTCCAATATAACCTGTAGAATAAATTATACTGTGCCATTTTTCAGTTCATCGAGACACCTCGCAAGTTTTCTTCATCCTTCGCTGGATATCTATCCAGCATTTTTTTATCATACAGCATTATCTTTGATTCATTACGCAGGAGCGTCATGTGATAGGCAGACTCAGAGGCATCATCATTGAAAAACAACCCCCGCTGGTGTTAATTGAAGTGGGCGGCGTAGGCTATGAAGTGCATATGCCGATGACCTGTTTTTATGAACTCCCTGAAGCGGGTCAGGAAGCGATCGTTTTCACCCACTTTGTGGTGCGTGAAGACGCGCAACTGCTGTACGGTTTTAACAATAAACAAGAGCGCACATTGTTCAAAGAGTTGATCAAAACCAACGGCGTCGGCCCGAAGTTGGCGCTGGCGATCCTCTCCGGAATGTCAGCGCAGCAGTTCGTTAATGCCGTTGAGCGTGAAGAAGTGGGGGCACTGGTGAAACTGCCGGGTATTGGCAAAAAAACCGCCGAACGCTTGATTGTTGAAATGAAAGACCGATTTAAAGGTTTGCATGGCGATCTCTTTACGCCAGCCGCCGACCTGGTACTCACGTCTCCTGCCAGCCCGGCGACCGACGATGCTGAACAAGAAGCGGTTGCCGCGCTGGTGGCGCTGGGCTATAAACCACAAGAAGCAAGCCGCATGGTGAGCAAAATCGCTCGCCCTGACGCCAGCAGTGAAACTTTAATTCGCGAAGCCCTACGCGCCGCGTTATGAGGTAAAGGATGATTGAAGCAGACCGTCTGATTTCTGCCGGTACCACTTTGCCGGAAGATGTAGCAGATCGCGCCATTCGCCCCAAATTACTGGAAGAGTATGTTGGTCAGCCGCAGGTTCGTTCACAGATGGAGATTTTCATCAAAGCAGCGAAACTGCGCGGCGATGCCCTCGATCATCTGTTGATTTTTGGTCCTCCGGGGTTGGGTAAAACTACGCTTGCCAACATTGTCGCCAATGAAATGGGCGTTAATTTACGCACGACTTCTGGTCCGGTGCTGGAAAAGGCGGGCGATTTGGCTGCGATGCTCACTAACCTTGAACCGCATGACGTGCTGTTTATTGATGAGATCCACCGTCTATCGCCAGTTGTTGAAGAAGTGCTGTACCCGGCAATGGAAGAACACCACCTGGATATCATGATTGGTGAAGGTCAGGCGGCACGCTCCATTAAAATTGATTTGCCGCCGTTTACCCTGATTGGTGCAACCACGCGCGCAGGTTCGCTGACATCACCGTTGCGCGACCGTTTTGGTATTGTGCAACGTCTGGAGTTTTATCAGGTGCCGGATCTGCAATATATCGTCAGTCGCAGCGCACGCTTTATGGGGCTTGAGATGAGTGATGACGGCGCGCTGGAAGTTGCTCGTCGCGCTCGCGGTACGCCGCGCATTGCCAACCGTCTGCTGCGTCGAGTGCGTGATTTCGCCGAAGTGAAGCACGATGGCACCATCTCGGCAGATATCGCTGCTCAGGCGCTGGATATGTTGAATGTCGATGCTGAAGGTTTCGATTATATGGACCGCAAATTGTTGCTGGCGGTAATCGATAAGTTCTTTGGTGGACCTGTAGGTCTGGATAACCTGGCGGCAGCCATTGGCGAAGAACGTGAAACCATTGAGGATGTGCTGGAACCTTATTTGATTCAGCAAGGCTTTTTGCAGCGTACACCGCGTGGGCGTATGGCGACGACGCGGGCGTGGAATCACTTTGGCATAACGCCGCCAGAAATGCCGTAAGTCGGATTGGTCGCTCGCGCCGCATCCGGCACTGGCAATATGCCTGATGCGACGCTGTTCGCGTCTTACCAGGACTACCAGAGATACCGAACCGTAGGTCGGATAAGGCGCTCGCGCCGCATCCGACAAATGTGTTCAGCGATAGATTAGCTGGCCTGCTTTTTTATCATACTGAGAATAAATAACAGTGCCGCACATAGCACCACCGACGGACCCGCCGGCGTATCGTAAACCGCGGAAAAGGTTAAACCGCCAGTCACTGCCACCATCCCCACCAAAACAGCGACACCAGCCATCTGTTCCGGCGTGCGGGCAAAGCGACGCGCAGTAGCAGCAGGAATAATCAGCAACGAAGTAATAATCAACGCACCGACAAATTTCATCGCTACACCAATCGTCAATGCCGTCACCAGCATCAACAACAATTTCACTCGCTGTAATTTCACACCATCAACAAACGCCAGATCCGGGCTTATCGTCATTGACAGCAAATTGCGCCATTGCCAGAACAAAATAGCCACCACGATGACCACGCCAATCGCAATAGAGATGAGATCTTCTGGCGTCACTGCCAGCAAATCACCGAACAGGTAAGCCATCAAATCAACACGAATATTAGACATCAGACTCACGACCACCAGGCCCAGCGACAGGGCACTGTGCGCCATAATCCCTAATAACGTGTCGATCGCCAGCTGTGGACGCTTCTCCAGCCATACCAGACCGCCCGCCAGCAGCAGCGTAACGGCAATCACCGCATAGAATGGATTCACGTCCAGCAACAAACCAAACGCGACGCCAAGTAATGAGGCATGAGCCAGCGTATCACCGAAATAAGACATACGACGCCAGACTACAAACGAACCCAGCGGACCCGCGGCACAGGCGAGCATGATCCCGGCTAACCAACCGGGAAATAATAATTCAATCATGAGCGATCATTTCCCCGACGCAAAACAATTCGTCCCTGTAAATCGTGACGATGGTTATGATGATGGCGATAGATACCCAGTTGTTCAGCACCACGAGGACCAAACATTGAAATAAACTCCGGATGCAGGGAAACAACTTCCGGTGTACCGGAACAACAAATGTGGTGATTCAGGCAAAGCACTTCATCGGTTTTTGCCATCACCAGATGCAGATCGTGAGAAACCATTAAAACGCCACAATCCAGTTCGCGACGCAACTGGTCAATAAGGTCATATAACGCCACCTGACCATTCACATCCACGCCCTGAGTGGGTTCATCCAGCACTAATAATTGCGGTCGATTTAACAATGCTCGCGCTAATAGTACACGCTGCGTTTCGCCACCAGAGAGCTTTTGCATCGGTGCGTTAATCAGGTGCCCGGCCTGGACACGTTTCAGTGCAGGCAAAATATCTTCTTTATGTGTACCAGGGCGTAAGCGTAAAAAACGGTTTACGGTCAGTGGCAACGTGGTGTCGAGATACAGCTTCTGCGGTACATAGCCGATGCGCAGTTTTCCGTTGCGCTTGATAACCCCTTCATCGGGTGTTACCAGCCCGAGCACTACCCGTACCAGTGTCGACTTACCTGCGCCATTTGGCCCAAGTAAAGTCAAAATTTTTCCAGGTTTAAGTTCCAGCGACACATCAGAGAGGACGCGGCGTTGGCCAAAAGAAACCGAGACATTTTCCAGGGAAACCAGACTTGTCATGTTAATTTTAGTCTTGCAGTAGTCATGAAATGTTATAATATCACACTTCTCATATTCATTACGATTATTGGTCGCATTATGTTACATAAAAAAACGCTTCTTTTCGCAGCATTATCCGCCGCTCTCTGGGGAGGTGCAACACAGGCCGCAGATGCCGCCGTTGTCGCTTCGCTTAAACCCGTTGGGTTCATCGCTTCTGCCATTGCTGATGGGGTAACAGAAACAGAGGTTTTACTTCCTGACGGCGCTTCAGAACATGATTATTCACTGCGCCCATCGGATGTAAAACGCTTACAGAACGCGGACTTAGTCGTTTGGGTTGGCCCGGAGATGGAAGCGTTTATGCAAAAACCGGTAAGCAAATTACCAGGAGCGAAGCAGGTAACGATTGCGCAGCTTGAAGATGTGAAACCGCTACTGATGAAAAGTATTCACGGCGATGATGATGATCACGACCACGCGGAAAAAAGTGACGAAGATCACCATCACGGCGATTTCAACATGCATCTTTGGCTTTCCCCAGAGATAGCGCGGGCTACAGCGGTTGCAATCCATGGAAAATTAGTGGAACTTATGCCGCAAAGTCGAGCCAAACTTGACGCCAACCTGAAGGATTTTGAGGCACAATTAGCCTCAACCGAAACGCAGGTTGGTAACGAGCTCGCGCCGCTCAAGGGGAAAGGTTATTTCGTTTTTCACGATGCTTACGGCTATTTCGAAAAACAGTTCGGACTGACACCGCTTGGTCATTTTACCGTTAACCCTGAGATTCAACCTGGCGCGCAGCGTTTACATGAAATAAGAACACAGTTGGTTGAGCAAAAAGCAACCTGCGTTTTTGCTGAGCCACAGTTCAGGCCAGCGGTCGTTGAGAGCGTCGCACGAGGGACATCCGTTCGTATGGGAACGTTGGATCCCCTGGGGACGAATATCAAACTGGGTAAAACAAGCTATTCAGAATTCCTGAATCAATTAGCCAACCAGTATGCGAGCTGCCTGAAAGGAGATTAATGAGGAAGTGATTACGTGCAACAGATAGCCCGCTCTGTCGCCCTGGCGTTTAATAATTTACCGCGACCACACCGCGTTATGTTGGGGTCGCTCACCGTTCTTACTCTGGCCGTCGCTGTCTGGCGGCCCTATGTTTATCACCGCGATGCCACGCCAATTGTCAAAACCATTGAGCTGGAACAGAACGAAATTCGTTCGCTCTTACCTGAAGCCAGTGAGCCGATTGATCAAGCTGCACAAGAAGATGAAGCCATTCCCCAGGACGAACTGGATGACAAAATCGCCGGTGAAGCGGGCGTGCATGAATATGTTGTTTCCACTGGCGATACGCTAAGCAGCATTCTCAATCAGTATGGTATTGATATGGGTGATATCACCCAACTGGCTGCGGCCGACAAAGAATTGCGTAACCTGAAAATCGGTCAACAACTCTCCTGGACATTAACCGCGGACGGCGAACTGCAGCGCCTCACCTGGGAAGTGTCTCGTCGTGAAACCCGAACCTATGACCGTACTGCCGCTAACGGTTTTAAAATGACCAGCGAAATGCAGCAAGGAGAGTGGGTTAACAATCTGCTGAAAGGTACCGTCGGGGGAAGCTTTGTTGCCAGCGCCAGAAACGCCGGTTTAACCAGCGCCGAAGTGAGCGCAGTGATTAAAGCCATGCAGTGGCAAATGGATTTCCGCAAACTGAAAAAAGGCGATGAATTTGCGGTGTTAATGTCTCGAGAAATGCTTGATGGTAAACGTGAGCAAAGCCAGCTGCTGGGCGTACGTTTGCGTTCAGAAGGTAAAGATTATTACGCTATCCGCGCTGAAGATGGCAAATTCTACGATCATAACGGTACTGGTCTGGCGAAAGGATTCTTGCGATTCCCGACGGCGAAACAGTTCCGTATCTCGTCTAACTTTAACCCGCGTCGTACTAATCCGGTGACCGGTCGCGTTGCACCACACAGAGGTGTTGATTTCGCCATGCCGCAGGGTACGCCAGTGCTTTCAGTGGGTGACGGTGAAGTGGTGGTTGCCAAACGCAGTGGCGCAGCAGGTTATTATGTGGCTATTCGTCATGGTCGCAGCTACACCACGCGTTATATGCACTTGCGCAAGATTCTGGTGAAACCGGGACAGAAGGTGAAACGTGGCGACCGTATCGCGCTTTCCGGTAATACCGGACGTTCAACCGGGCCGCATCTGCACTATGAAGTATGGATAAACCAGCAGGCCGTAAACCCGCTGACGGCAAAACTGCCGCGTACCGAAGGGCTGACCGGCTCCGATCGTCGCGAATTCCTGGCGCAGGCCAAAGAGATTGTGCCGCAGCTACGGTTTGATTAATTAACATCCATTCGCAGCCGGTACGCAGTCAGTACCGGCTTTTTTTATTTGGTGCGGGGCAAGTTGCGCCGCTACACTATCACCAGATTGATTTTTGCCTTATCCGAAACTGGAAAAGCATGGAAACGAAAAAAAATAATAGCGAATACATTCCTGAGTTTGATAAATCCTTTCGCCACCTGCGCTACTGGGGAGCATGGCTGGGCGTAGCAGCGATGGCGGGTATCGCTTTAACGCCGCCAAAGTTCCGTGATCCCATTCTGGCACGGCTGGGACGTTTTGCCGGACGCCTGGGAAAAAGCTCACGCCGTCGTGCGTTAATCAATTTGTCGCTCTGCTTTCCAGAACGTAGTGAAGCTGAACGCGAAGCGATTGTTGATGAGATGTTTGCCACCGCGCCGCAAGCGATGGCAATGATGGCTGAGTTGGCAATACGCGGGCCGGAGAAAATTCAGCCGCGCGTTGACTGGCAAGGGCTGGAGATTATCGAAGAGATGCGACGTAATAACGAGAAAGTGATCTTTCTGGTGCCGCACGGTTGGGCCGTCGATATTCCTGCCATGCTGATGGCCTCGCAAGGGCAGAAAATGGCAGCGATGTTCCATAATCAGGGCAACCCGGTTTTTGATTATGTCTGGAACACGGTGCGTCGTCGTTTTGGCGGTCGTCTGCATGCGAGAAATGATGGTATTAAACCATTCATCCAGTCGGTACGTCAGGGGTACTGGGGATATTATTTACCCGATCAGGATCATGGCCCAGAGCACAGCGAATTTGTGGATTTCTTTGCCACCTATAAAGCGACGTTGCCCGCGATTGGTCGTTTGATGAAAGTGTGCCGTGCGCGCGTTGTACCGCTGTTTCCGATTTATGATGGCAAGACGCATCGCCTGACGATTCAGGTGCGCCCACCGATGGATGATCTGTTAGAGGCAGATGACCATACGATTGCGCGGCGGATGAATGAAGAAGTCGAGATTTTTGTTGGTCCGCGACCAGAACAATACACCTGGATATTAAAATTGCTGAAAACTCGCAA
>ENA-UEPG01001384-UEPG01001384.1-human-gut-metagenome-genome-assembly--contig:-NODE-1384-length-19110-cov-3.267956_pt1 | contig 19110 bp, 13 predicted proteins | sample MGYA00242893_ERZ507902 | MGnify/ENA primary metagenome ERZ507902 (study PRJEB26167, sample SAMN06115491) | human gut metagenome | host: Homo sapiens | place: China:Gansu | collected 2015-04-23... | reverse complement strand
GTTTTGGTTAACTGAATATTCCAGTTATCGCGATACACCAGATGATTAGTATTGCGGAACGGCAGCGTATACGTCGGTATCAATTGGCCCTGGCTGGACGACGTTAATGGTGATCACCAGTAACAGGATCGCAGCCGAGTAGATCAACACATCCAGTGGCGATTTATGATCGACGATGATCAAGCGCACAATGGCGGTGATCCCAATATAGACAAAGTAACGTAGCGGGAAGTGAAAACCGGACTGAAAGTACTTCACAATCAGCGCGATAAATTCGAAATAGAGAAAGTAAACCACCAGTCCTTCTACCAGCTCATATTTGCTGGTTTGTTCTGGCGCGAACAGCACATCAGCCAGATGCACCGTTTCTTTGCCGAGGAAGACAACCAAAATCAGGCCGAGGCACAGCAGGCCAAGATTGAGTACGGTCTGCAAAATGGTGGAGATAAACTCCACGCGCGGACGAGAGAGTGACGTCATAGCAGTACCTCCTTCACAGTGGCGAGCTTCCTGTATAACGCAAAAATGTGACGGAGATCTATATTTTTTGTGTATGTTTTGTTCAACCTGGATTTGGAGCGCGCCTCCACCAAAGCCGGATATACCTACCCGTAGGCCGGATAAGCCGCGCCTGGCGGCGCATCCGGCAAGACAAACCGCACCATAGCCGGTACTGCAAAAATCACCCATTCAGGTGATTCCCAGCCACCAGCAATGCGCGAAAAATCGACAATGTTCCTCTGGAACAAATGAAACGTAACCTGATAAAGGTGGTAAAAATGAAGCCTTATTTTGCTGCTTTGATGTTATCAGTCTCTGTTCTTCCTGCTTATGCTGGTCCGCTCGGTACTGCTGATAAAGCCGACCTACCGCAAAGCAATGTCTCCAGCCCAATGATGGCCCAGTCGCTCAGGCAACCAGACCTGCAACCAATATCGACGGACAGGAAGACAGAATGTTTTCGCCTTTACACACCAGATCGCAAACCGGGGGTGAACTGCGTTCCTGATGGCTCGACAGGCCATTAAGAATAAAGGTGCCAGTGAGTGCGAAAACTGGCACCTTTCCCATGACTTAGCGGAAATTGACGCTACGGTCGCTGGTCATGTCATACAACTGGAACTTACGCCCAAGTTGTTGACCACCGTCACGCGTCAGCGGCGTCCAGCCAATCGCCGCACGGCTGCGTGTCGGGCCAGACGAGAAGAGATCCAACGGTACCGAGACATACACGCCTTTGGTGAAGTCCCCTTCGCCGTACTCCTCTTTCGAAACATTAGTGATCGTGGCATAGCCACCCACCACCACGCCGCTATCAAAGCGTTTGGCGATCTCCAGCGTGCCGCCTTTATCCCCTGCCAGATACTGCCCGACGCTCGCTTTCACTAACACATCCTGAGCGAAAGATGGCGTCCAGTAGGCGGTCAGATGTCCGGTTTTCACGCTGTAGTCGGTGAATTTCATCATATCTTTTGCACTACGCCAGTCGCGCTGTTTAACGTAGTTGGCATCCAGACCAAACGCCCAGTTGCTGTCCAGCGGGCGATACAACACTTCTGCCCCCGCACCGCCAAACATGGTTTCGAGATAACCACCGTAGACCTGACCGTAGAAGCCGTTGCCCAGATGCTGGAAGTAGTTGGCTTGCAGGTTATTCACATAGACATCGTTCTGCACATACTCGCGCACATGGGTACGCACGCGCGGTAAGTGCGAGTCCTGCGGAGGATTAGTGTAGTTAAACTTGTCGTAGTTGTTGGCAAGATTTGCAAACAGGCTGCCGGTGGTCAGCAGATGGTCCGTCAGCCACAAATCCGCCGTTCCCATCACGCCCAGCTGATACATGTAAAAGTTTTCCGGGCCACCGACCGACTGGTTCAGCACCGGATCGATATGGAAATCAAAGCGTGATTTGTCGATATACCAGCCCTGCTCGGTGGACTGCGGAACCACTGGCTCGACGCGTTTTTGCGCCAGCGTCGTTTCGTGGCCCAACGGCTCTCCGGCGAGATGATTTTTCAGGCTGGCGACATCGGTTTCCGTCGTCGCCTGCGGCATGTTAAGGCGATTTTCCGTAATGCGGATCGTTTTGATCCCATCCGGCAGATCGTTCATCACGATCCGATTAGCACGGATGATCCCTTCGCGCGAATCACGATATTTCACCTGCTCGCCGGTGACATACAGCGTATCGCCTTTCGCCTGGATCTGCGGATCGGCCAGTCCGGCGTTGTATTTCAACAGCGTTAACTGATTCGCCACCACCGAATGCTGCAAAATGGCATCCTGCGGCTGCGGTTGATATTGCGGGCGGGCGTTATCGTTGTAAGACGGGCGCAGATCGTTAAAGTTGGTGCGCAACGTAACGCCAAACATAAAGGTGTTGCCACGTTCATAGCTAAGGTTAACGTCGGCCCAATCGGTAACGCGATAAATCGCACCGACGTTAAACTTACTTTTTTGCTCCAGCTTCCCGGCAAAATCCTGCTGATAATTATTGCCTTCATACTCCAGTTTCAGGCGCAGCGGTTGCCAGGGCGTCTGGTATTCCACGCCGCCAAACAGTGAGGCAGGACCGTGGAACATCTGGCTACCGTCGATAGATCCCGCCTGTTTGTAGCTGTTATCGCGATAGCAATATTTATCACTGGCTGAACAGAGCGGATTTTTCACATTACCGCTGGTGCCCAAATATCCCCAGCCCAGGCCGAGCGTAAAATCGAACGGCCCCCAGGCTTTGCTGGCAACAAGATATTCCGCATCAAACAGCCCCGTACCGCCGATATCCCGCGCACCAACCGCCACTTGCGGCAGCCAGTAACTCTCTTCCCACAAACGCAGTTTGAGATCGAAGGCTTTATCTTTATACGTTTGATCGCCAGAGAACGCTTCGACGCTGCTGTACTGCCGGGTGCGCACGTCGGTGTAGCGCAGCGTTGTTTCCAGCCACGGGAAGAGTTGCACTGAAGCTGAGTAATAACGGTACTGATCGTTATCGCGATAGTTCAGGCTCAACTCCCCTTCCCGCGCCATGCGTGCGGTGGGCGTTTGTAATAATCCTACGCCACCGAAATCCGACTGCGACGGGCCAATGGGCGCAGGATATGTTTCGCCGTAGCAAGCCATGCTAATGCCCAGCGCCAGTAAGCTAAGCAGATGTCTTTTTTTCATTATTGGGGTATCCGCTGCGTCAGAGTCTGAAGAATGTCGGCGTTCAGGGCATCAGGCGTCTTACTCCAGACGGAGTCCGCGAGGCCAACATAAATAATGCTGCCGGGCATCGGCTCTACGTGACGCTTGTTCCAGTAAGCCACCGGCGCTTTTTGCGTGCGTCCGTCCGGGTAAACCACCCACGCGTAGCTGCGATCCGCACCGCTGAGCAGGCTCTGGTCAGAGAGATAGCTCGCCACGTCGCGACCTGGAGTGAATGGCTGCTTGCCAGGACGGCTGATAAGCCCGAATAACGTGACCGTGGACGGCGGTGGTCCGACCCACAGCGTGTAGTTGCCCTGCAACGGCGGGTTACCGCGTTCAGCAACGCGGACGATATCGGGATCAAGATTGATTTTTTGCCTGCCCGTCACCTTCAACGCCTGAATTTGCTGGCGTAAGGCGTTAATCGCAGCGGCATCGTCGGCGCTGGAATCTGCGCCCTGTTCTGCCAGCCGTGTCAGCAACGCCTGCTGCTGACGCAATGCTGCCGCCGTTGCCAGCTCTTCGCTAATCACCGCACCGGGCCACCAGCTGTTTGCCAGCCGCGGTTGGCCTACCAGATCGATTAAATGCTCTGCGCCCGTTAGCGTTTTGGCCTCACTGCTGCCATTGCTGAACACCTTGACGGTTCCTGCCGCGAAGACCGATGACGCTCCCACACTCAAAAGCAACGCGACAATAGTTTGTTTAATCATTGTTTTGCCGCCTTGATGAGAGTGGTTTTCACCGGAAAATAATCCGCGCCGAGATACTGTTCCGACTGGCGAATTTGCCCTTCGCTGTCGATCCAATAGCGGTTATGCCAGCGCGCCTGGTCGGTGGAGACTTCTTCGTCCAGCACGCGAACCGGGGTTTCATCGCTGCCGACTTTGACGGTATCGGTGCCATCCCATTTGAAGACTGAGCGTGCGGTGGCGTAGCGTACCTGCTGGTACTCGGTCCAGCCCATCGTGCGCGTCCAGCTTGCGCCATCAACGATTTGTGCGGGTTTAATCAGCGGGTCGGCAGCAAGGTTATTCACTTCAATCAGGTTGTCGCCGCCGAGCAGAGTCTTCACCAGACGGCCATGTTGGGTAACGAGAGTAGCCTGATCCTGAGTGACCCATTTTTGTTGTCCGTCTTCAGCGAAGGCCAGCACCACAAATAACTGCGGCCCGCCATTAAGCTGCATGTACTGGCTGGCGTAGGGCATATTTTGAATATCATCGTCCGTCAGCTGTACGCCTGGCGTGCCGAACAGACTGTCCCACAGTGAATTGCCCAGCTCTTTAGTCGTGGCTGAACAGGCCTGTAATAGCAGGCAGATAAGAATGAGTGCAGGTCGCTTCACGACTCTTCTCCAGAGGGGCAGAATAACCACACCGGAGTGTGGTTATGGTAAATCCCTTCATACTTCAAGCCACAGATGCAATGACTCAAATTATTTTGGGGATACATACTTTATTACTGGGTACTGGTGGTCGTGGTTGTGGTGGTCCCGGTATTAGAACCATCACCGCCACCGGTTGCCGCGAGCGCGACACCCACCGCCGAGCTTACGGTGCTGACGCTGGTCGCGGAGGAACTCCCCGCCGAAACCGACGTTGCTGCCGACCCTGCCGCTTCGCCCACCTGTACAGGTGCAGCCCACGCAGAAGTCGCCGCAAGCGCAGATATGGCAAAAATGCCATACAGAACTTTTTTCATAACAATTTCCCTTCATTGAATGAATGGAGATTTACCCAAAAACATTTCGGGCGGGATCGAGTATACACAACTAAAGCATGCGAATTACGGCGCGGGGAATTAGCGATGGCGTTTTAGGATAATTGGAATGAATATCAAATATAAGTTTCAACTTATATTTAAATAACAATAAAAATCATAAACTTAAAATAAAAACAAAAGCAATTAATCTGCGTATTTTCCGAAATAAACAACGATTAAAAATCTATTTTAGGATTAACCTCACAGCATGATTTCCGTTAAATCACAGACAAGGGGATTTATCTGATAAAAAATGCCGACATAACGTCGGCATTTTTATTAAGGTTATTTAATTAACCGCGCCACGCTTTATAGCGGTTAATCAGACCATTGGTCGAGCTATCGTGGCTGCTGATTTCTTTATCATCTTTCAGCTCTGGCAGAATACGGTTCGCCAGCTGTTTACCCAGTTCCACGCCCCACTGGTCGAAGGTGAAGATGTTCAGGATCACGCCCTGAGTAAAGATTTTGTGCTCATACAGCGCAATCAACGCACCCAGGCTGAACGGAGTGATTTCACGCAGCAGGATGGAGTTGGTCGGGCGGTTACCTTCGAATACTTTGAACGGCACCACGTAGTCAAGCGTTGCCGGATCTTTACCCTGATCACGATATTCCTGCTCAACCACTTCGCGGGATTTACCAAACGCCAGCGCTTCGGTCTGAGCAAAGAAGTTAGACAGCAGTTTCTGGTGATGATCAGAGAGCGGGTTATGGGTGATAGCCGGAGCGATGAAATCGCACGGTACCATTTTGGTTCCCTGGTGGATCAGCTGGTAGAACGCGTGCTGACCGTTAGTGCCTGGTTCACCCCAGATAATCGGGCCAGTCTGGTAATCCACAACGTTACCGTTACGGTCAACATACTTACCGTTGGACTCCATATTGCCCTGCTGGAAGTACGCCGCGAAACGGTGCATATACTGGTCATACGGCAGAATCGCTTCAGTTTCCGCACCAAAGAAATTGTTGTACCAGATGCCAATCAGCGCCAGCAGTACAGGCAGGTTTTTCTCGGCAGGCGTGGTGGAGAAATGCTTGTCCATCGCGTGTGCGCCGGAAAGCAGTTCAACGAAGTTATCAAAGCCGATGGAGAGAACAATCGACAGGCCAATCGCTGACCACAAAGAGTAACGGCCGCCAACCCAGTCCCAGAACTCGAACATGTTGGCAGTATCAATACCAAACTCGCCAACGGCTTTGGCATTGGTGGAAAGCGCCGCAAAGTGTTTTGCAACGTGTTTTTCATCACCTGCCGCTTTCAGGAACCAGTCACGCGCGCTATGGGCGTTGGTCATAGTTTCCTGAGTGGTGAAGGTTTTAGATGCTACCAGGAACAGCGTGGTTTCCGGGTTTACTTTTTTCAGCACTTCCGCGATGTGAGTCCCATCGACGTTAGAAACAAAGTGCATGTTCAGGTGGTTTTTGTACGGACGCAGAGCTTCGGTCACCATGTATGGGCCGAGGTCAGAACCGCCGATCCCGATGTTCACTACGTCAGTGATTGCTTTGCCGGTATAACCTTTCCACTCACCGGAAATAATCGCTTCTGAGAAGGTTTTCATCTTCTCCAGCACCGCGTTGACTTCCGGCATTACGTCTTTGCCATCAACCAAAATCGGGGTATTGCTACGGTTACGCAGCGCTACGTGCAGCACGGCGCGGTTTTCAGTGCGGTTGATCTTCTCGCCAGAGAACATCGACTTAATCGCGCCCGCCAGATCGCACTCTTTCGCCAGATCCTGTAATTTCGCCAGCGTCTCTTCAGTGATGCGGTTTTTGGAGTAATCCACCAGCATCTGATCGTCGAAGGTTGCGGAGAACTTAGAAAAACGATCGCCGTCTTTAGCAAAAAGATCGGCGATCGTAACGTCTTTCATTTCATCGAAGTGTTTCTGTAGTGCCTGCCAGGCAGCGGTCTGCGTTGGATTGATGTTTTTCATTAGCAATACTCTTCTGATTTTGAGAATTGTGACTTTGGAAGATTGTAGCGCCAGTCACAGAAAAATGTGATGGTTTTAGTGCCGTTAGCGTAATGTTGAGTGTAAACCCTTAGCGCAGTGAAGCATTTATTAGCTGAACTACTGACCGCCAGGAGTGGATGAAAAATCCGCATGACCCCATCGTTGACAACCGCCCCGCTCACCCTTTATTTATAAATGTACTACCTGCGCTAGCGCAGGCCAGAAGAGGCGCGTTGCCCAAGTAACGGTGTTGGAGGAGCCAGTCCTGTGATAACACCTGAGGGGGTGCATCGCCGAGGTGATTGAACGGCTGGCCACGTTCATCATCGGCTACAGGGGCTGAATCCCCTGGGTTGTCACCAGAAGCGTTCGCAGTCGGGCGTTTCGCAAGTGGTGGAGCACTTCTGGGTGAAAATAGTAGCGAAGTATCGCTCTGCGCCCACCCGTCTTCCGCTCTTCCCTTGTGCCAAGGCTGAAAATGGATCCCCTGACACGAGGTAGTTATGTCTGAAATTGTTGTCTCCAAATTTGGCGGTACCAGCGTAGCTGATTTTGACGCCATGAACCGCAGCGCTGATATTGTGCTTTCTGATGCCAACGTGCGTTTAGTTGTCCTCTCGGCTTCTGCTGGTATCACTAATCTGCTGGTCGCTTTAGCTGAAGGACTGGAACCTGGCGAGCGATTCGAAAAACTCGACGCTATCCGCAACATCCAGTTTGCCATTCTGGAACGTCTGCGTTACCCGAACGTTATCCGTGAAGAGATTGAACGTCTGCTGGAGAACATTACTGTTCTGGCAGAAGCGGCGGCGCTGGCAACGTCTCCGGCGCTGACAGATGAGCTGGTCAGCCACGGCGAGCTGATGTCGACCCTGCTGTTTGTCGAAATCCTGCGCGAACGCGATGTTCAGGCACAGTGGTTTGATGTACGTAAAGTGATGCGTACCAACGACCGATTTGGTCGTGCAGAGCCAGATGTAGCCGCGCTGGCGGAACTGGCCGCGCTGCAGCTGCTCCCACGCCTCAATGAAGGCTTAGTGATCACCCAGGGATTTATCGGTAGCGAAAATAAAGGTCGTACAACGACGCTTGGCCGTGGAGGCAGCGATTATACGGCAGCCTTGCTGGCGGAGGCTTTACACGCATCTCGTGTTGATATCTGGACCGACGTCCCGGGCATCTACACCACCGATCCACGCGTAGTTTCCGCAGCAAAACGCATTGATGAAATCGCGTTTGCCGAAGCGGCAGAGATGGCAACTTTTGGTGCAAAAGTACTGCATCCGGCAACGTTGCTACCCGCAGTACGCAGCGATATCCCGGTCTTTGTCGGCTCCAGCAAAGACCCACGCGCAGGTGGTACGCTGGTGTGCAATAAAACTGAAAATCCGCCGCTGTTCCGCGCTCTGGCGCTTCGTCGCAATCAGACTCTGCTCACTTTGCACAGCCTGAATATGCTGCATTCTCGCGGTTTCCTCGCGGAAGTTTTCGGCATCCTCGCGCGGCATAATATTTCGGTAGACTTAATCACCACGTCAGAAGTGAGCGTGGCATTAACCCTTGATACCACCGGTTCAACCTCCACTGGCGATACGTTGCTGACGCAATCTCTGCTGATGGAGCTTTCCGCACTGTGCCGGGTGGAAGTAGAAGAAGGTCTGGCGCTGGTCGCGTTGATTGGCAATGACCTGTCAAAAGCCTGCGGCGTTGGCAAAGAGGTATTCGGCGTACTGGAACCGTTCAACATTCGCATGATTTGTTATGGCGCATCCAGCCATAACCTGTGCTTCCTGGTGCCCGGCGAAGATGCCGAGCAGGTGGTGCAAAAACTGCATAGTAATTTGTTTGAGTAAATACTGTATGGCCTGGAAGCTATATTTCGGGCCGTATTGATTTTCTTGTCACTATGCTCATCAATAAACGAGCCTGTACTCTGTTAACCAGCGTCTTTATCGGAGAATAATTGCCTTTAATTTTTTTATCTGCATCTCTAATTAATTATCGAAAGAGATAAATAGTTAAGAGAAGGCAAAATGAATATTATCAGTTCTGCTCGCAAACGAATTCCCGTACACTGAACTCTCTGGCTCACTGAGGGCACCATCATGGCACTCCCCCGTATTACCCAAAAAGAGATGACTGAACGCGAGCAGCGTGAACTTAAAACACTGCTGGATCGGGCGCGGATTGCGCATGGTCGCGTATTGACCAACTCCGAAACCAACAGCATTAAGAAAGATTACATCGATAAATTAATGGTTGAGCGTGAGGCTGAAGCGAAAAAAGCCCGCCAGTTGAAGAAAAAGCAGGCTTATAAACCGGATCCTGAAGCGTCATTTAGCTGGTCAGCAAATACGTCGACGCGCGGCAGGCGCTAATCCACAATCAACGCCTGAGATTTTCACTCGTCAGTGTGAACACAATTTTCCCCTCACCCTAACCCTTTTCCCGAAGGGGCGAGGGGACTGTCCGGGCACTTTTGGGCCGTTTTCATCAGTCTGAGGCGTTAATCAGCGCCCCTTCTTTTTACGCCCCGGCGAGGTAAAACGCTTACCGTTGGACGCCGGGCGACCGCCTTTTTCCGCCGTTTTTTCCATCTTAACGACTGGACGTTTGATGCCCGCTGTTTTCGGTTTGGCCTTCGCTTTAGGTTTTACCTCGGAAGAGGAATTTTCAATGAGCTTAAAGAGGTCGATTAACTCATCGTCGGTTAAATCGCGCCATTCCCCCAGCGGAATGCCGCTTAAGCTAACGTTCATGATGCGCGTGCGTTCCAGCTTTTTCACTTCATAGCCGAAATGCTCGCACATGCGCCGGATCTGACGGTTCAGCCCCTGCACCAGGGTAATGCGGAAGACAAACGGCGCTTCTTTTTTAACTTTGCACTTTTTGGTCACTGTCCCGAGGATTGGCACCCCCGCACTCATGCCGCGAATAAACTCCTCGGTAATCGGTTTATCGACCGTCACCAGATACTCTTTCTCATGATCATTGCCAGCACGCAGGATCTTATTCACCAGATCGCCGTGATTGGTGAGGAAAATCAGCCCCTGGGAGTCTTTATCCAGGCGGCCAATCGGGAACACGCGTTTGCTGTGGTTAACGAAATCGACAATGTTATCGCGCTCGCCATCTTCGGTGGTGCTTACAATACCAACGGGCTTGTTCAGGGCGATAAGTACCAAATCTTCGGCTTCCCGAGGTTCAATCAACTGACCGTTTACTTTCACAACGTCGCCGGGTTTCACCTGATCGCCAATGGTGGCTCGCTTGCCATTAAGGAACACATTGCCTTGCTCGATATAGCGATCCGCTTCGCGGCGTGAGCAAATTCCGCTTTCGCTGATGTATTTATTTAAACGGACTGATGAGTCGGGCAGCATAAATTCTCCTGTAAAAAACGGAATATACCGTACCTTTGGGTTGATAAAAAATAGTCATGAGCGAACTATTTGTTATTTCCATTGGCTTGAATTCGTTACCTGCTCAAATCACTTTCCAGAAGCAATGTGCGACATCGTGAGCCATGTCAGTAAGTGGTTAAATTCGCAGTGGTAGCATGCCTCCCGTGATTTCTTACTAACCGGAGAAGTAATGGAACTGCTTTTATTGAGTAACTCGACGCTGCCGGGTAAAGCCTGGCTGGAACATGCACTGCCGCTAATTGCTGAACAGTTGCAGGGTCGCCGCTCAGCGGTGTTTATCCCTTTCGCTGGCGTAACGCAGACCTGGGATGATTACACAGCGAAAACGGCTGCGGTTCTCGCTCCGCTGGGTGTTTCTGTCACCGGTATTCATAGCGTTGTCGATCCCGTTGCCGCGATTGAAAATGCTGAGATCGTGATTGTCGGCGGCGGGAATACTTTCCAGTTGCTGAAACAGTGCCGCGAGCGCGGGCTGCTGGCACCAATTACTGACGTGGTTAAACGTGGCGCTCTGTATATTGGCTGGAGCGCAGGCGCTAACCTTGCTTGCCCAACTATTCGTACCACCAACGATATGCCGATTGTCGATCCGCAAGGTTTCGATGCGCTAAATCTGTTCCCGCTGCAAATCAACCCGCACTTCACCAACGCGCTGCCGGAAGGCCATAAAGGTGAAACCCGTGAGCAGCGTATTCGCGAACTGCTGGTCGTCGCGCCAGAACTGACGATTATTGGTCTACCGGAAGGTAACTGGATCACAGTGAGTAAAGGTCACGCAACGCTGGGTGGCCCGAACACCACTTATGTGTTTAAGGCTGGTGAAGAAGCGGTTCCGCTGGAAGCTGGTCACCGTTTTTAAGTGAATTGCCGGATGCATGATCCGGCATCTTGTTCATAGTGCCTGATGCGACGCTTGACGCGTCTTATCAGGCCTACAGGATTCACAATATTAATACTCGTCCCGTCCTTCATCTTCATCCGGCTGTTCCAGCACACTGTAAGCCACCGAACAAAACAGCGAGTTCAGGCGCTGCATATCTCCCAGTAAGCCTAAATGTAGCGAACTGGTTTCAATGCTCTGCACGTTTTGCTGATGCAGGCGATCGACGTGGGCGTGGGAATAGCGGCGATTAAGAATGCGAAAACGATGTTTGCTGCGACGCAAACGACGAGCGCTGGTGACATCGCCAGAGAAGAACACCGACATTGCCAGCTTTAAATTACTGAGCAATTGCTCATAGAGCGCATCCAGTTCCTTCAACCCATCAAGCGAAAATGCCCGCCGTGCTGCCAGTGATTTGTCAGCAATTTCGCTGCCCATGCGCTCGACGATATCGGAGGCCTGTTCAAGGTTGAGCGACATTTCGATGATCTCTGCCCAGCGGCGCGACTCTTCCTCCGCCAGCTCTTCTTTTGGCATCCGCGCCAGATACAGCTTAATGGCGGTGTAGAGAACGTTGATATCATCTGCCAGCTTACGCAGCTCTTTCTCCTGCCGTGGCTCACCGTGCATCACTTTATTCAACCCTTCCATCATCTGTTCCATGGCGTCGCCAATGCGCAGGGTTTCGCGCGCGGCGTTCGCCAGAGCAAGCGTGGGCGTATCCAGCGCGCTGACATCCAGATGTTTAGGCCGTAGCTGGGTATCCAGTTCCGGTTCATCGCGAATAATCGTTTTGCAAAACCGTGCCATCGGGTCAACAAATGGCAGCATGACCAGGCAACGTACAAGGTTGTAGAAGACGTGGAAATAGATCACCAGTTCCGCTTTTGGCAATGACAACTTCCCCATTGTCTCTGCCAGCAAATGGACAAACGGCAGGATAATCAGGCTACCCACCAGCTTAAACAGCAGACTACCCAGCGCGACACGGCGGGCTGCGGCATTGGCGGCACTGTTGTTGAGCATTGCCAGCAGACCGGAACCGAGGTTAGCACCAATCACCAGACAGAGCGCCACGGGGAAGGAGATAATGCCTGCAGCGGTCAGAGTCGCGGTCAGCAGTACAGCAGCAAGGCTGGAGTAGCTGATAATGGCGAACATCGCGCCAATCAGCGCATCCAGCAGAATATCGCCGGTCAGCGAGGCAAAGATCACCTGAACGCCGTTTGCCTGGGTGATCGGCGTTACGGCCTGCACAATCAACTCCAGCGCTAGCAAAATCAGCCCAAGACCAATACCGACGCGGCCCAGTTGCCCGGCGCGTGACTGTTTGCGTCCGAGGAAAAAAATCACGCCGATAAAAATAAGTAACGGTGACAGCCAGGATAAGTCGAAGGTGAGAATACGCGCCATTAGCGCCGTCCCGACATCTGCACCCAGCACAATGACCAGAGCCGGTGCGAGGGCTACCAGATCCTGAGCGACAAACGAGGTCACCAGCATGGTGGTGGCATTACTGCTCTGTACCAGTGCGGTAACGCCGATCCCCGCGCAAAAGGCGAGCGGCTTTTTTTCGACGCTCCGGCTAAGGACAGTACGCAAACGCGCGCCGAAGACGCGCATTACGCCGGTTCGAACAATATGAGTCCCCCAGACCAGCAGGGCGACGGCAGAAAGCAGGTGAAGCAGCGTTAACACGAGTTCAGGTTCTCCTTATCGTTATATGTTCCTGAAGCAATTGAATGACCAAAGGACCGGAAACACGCTGACTGGCATCTTTACTGTGCCTTTTGACATTCGTTTTTCCGGCTAAGATTATTCCAGCCTGTTTCCAGTATAAGTGTTTCATATTAATAAAGAGACAGGGCACTCATTGAGCGCCCTGTTTGTTGTAAGGAAAAGTGACAGATTTGTGAATCAGTCCGCGTCATACCCCAGATTCGGTGCCAGCCAGCGCTCAACTTCGGTAACGCTCATACCTTTACGGCGGGCATAATCTTCAACCTGATCGCGCTGAATTTGTGCTACAGCGTAGTACTTGCTGTCCGGGTGGCTGAAGTACCAACCCGAAACCGATGCACCGGGCCACATGGCGAAAGATTCTGTGAGTTTCATGCCAGTGTGTTTTTCCACTTCCAGCAGCTCCCAGATGGTGGCTTTTTCCGTATGTTCCGGGCAGGCCGGATAGCCCGGTGCCGGACGGATGCCCCGGTAGTTTTCGCGGATCAGCTCTTCGTTGCTGAGGTTCTCGTTCGGCGCATAGCCCCAGTAGACTTTACGCACACGCTCATGGAGATACTCCGCAAAGGCTTCGGCTAAACGGTCGGCAAGCGCTTTCACCATGATTTTGTTGTAATCATCGTGCTGCGCTTCAAAGGCATCAGCCAGTGCGTCCTCTTCCAGCCCGCCAGTCACGGCAAATGCGCCGATGTAATCTGCTTTACCAGAAAGCTTCGGCGCAACGAAGTCAGCGAGACAGTAGTTAGCGAAGCCGGTTTTTTCGGTCTGTTGACGCAGATGGTGGCTGACGTTGATCACATGGGTACGCGTTTCGTCACGGTAGATTTCAATGTCATCGCCCACACGGTTTGCCGGGAACAGGCCCACCACGCCACGCGGATTCAGCGTTTTTTCGGCGCTTAATTTATCCAGCATGTCGTTGGCGTCTTTAAACAGCCGCTGCGCCTCAACGCCCACCACTTCATCTTCCAGAATGCGCGGATACTTCCCGGCCAGCGACCAGGTCATAAAGAACGGTGTCCAGTCGATGTAATTACGCAGCGTTTCGATGCTGGCTTCGACTTCCTGCACGCCGAGACGGTGCGCCACCGGCGGCGTGTAAGCCTGCCAGTCAAAAGCGAAATCGTTATCGCGCGCCGCTTCCAGCGTGACCGGTGGTGTGCGCGGTTTCTTGCGCCCGTGCTGAATACGTACGGTTTCGTACTCCTTGCGGGTACGAGCGACAAAATCATCACGCTGGGTATCGGAAAGCAGCGCCGCCACCACACCAACGGTACGCGAGGCATTCTGCACATACACCGTCGGGCCGCTGTAGTTCTGCTCGATTTTCACCGCCGTGTGCGCTTTTGAGGTCGTCGCGCCGCCAATCAGTAACGGAATAGTGAAGCCCTGACGCTCCATCTCTTTCGCCACGTTAACCATCTCGTCCAGCGACGGCGTGATAAGCCCCGAAAGGCCAATCAGATCAGCATTCACTTCTTTAGCGGTACGGAGAATTTTTTCCGCAGGCACCATAACGCCGAGATCGACAATTTCGTAGTTGTTACATTGCAGCACCACACCAACGATATTTTTACCGATGTCGTGGACGTCGCCCTTCACGGTGGCGATCACCATCTTGCCGTTGGTTTTGCCCTGCTCTTTGCTGGCTTCAATAAACGGTTCGAGGTAGGCCACCGCCTGTTTCATGACGCGCGCCGATTTGACCACCTGTGGCAGGAACATTTTCCCTTCGCCAAACAGGTCGCCGACCACATTCATGCCGTCCATCAACGGGCCTTCAATCACTTCAATCGGGCGCGTAGCCTGCTGGCGGGCTTCTTCGGTATCCTGCTCGATAAACTCGGTAATGCCTTTGACCAGCGAGTATTCCAGACGTTTATTCACTTCCCACGAGCGCCACTCCGCCTGCTGGGCGTTGGCGGTGTCGTCGGTTTTGCTGCCGCGATATTTCTCGGCAAGCTCCAGTAAACGCTCGGTGCCATCGTCGCGACGATTAAGAATCACATCTTCCACCGCGTCGCGCAGTTCAGCGGGCAAGTCGTCGTAAATCGCCAGCTGCCCGGCGTTGACGATCCCCATATCCATGCCATTGCGAATAGCGTAGTAGAGGAACACTGCGTGAATGGCTTCGCGCACCGGATCGTTGCCACGGAACGAGAAAGAAACGTTAGATACGCCGCCGGAAATCAGCGCGTGCGGCAGTTCGCGTTTGATGTCTTCACACGCGCCGATAAAGTCCTGCGCGTAGTTGTTGTGCTCTTCAATGCCAGTTGCGACCGCGAAGATGTTTGGGTCGAAGATGATATCTTCTGGCGGGAAGCCAACCTCTTCGGTGAGGATTTTGTACGCCCGACGGCAAATCTCGATTTTCCGTGCGCGAGTATCGGCCTGTCCCTGTTCGTCGAAGGCCATTACCACCACTGCCGCACCATAGCGACGCAACAGCTTCGCGTGATGGATAAAGGCGTCGACGCCTTCTTTCATCGAAATAGAGTTAACAATGCCTTTGCCCTGGATACACTTCAGACCTTTTTCAATGACGTCCCATTTTGAGGAGTCGATCATAATCGGCACGCGAGCGATATCCGGTTCACCGGCAATCAGATTGAGAAAACGCACCATCGCCGCTTCGGCATCGAGCATCCCTTCATCCATGTTGATATCGATAATCTGCGCGCCGTTTTCCACCTGTTGACGCGCGACATCCAGCGCCTCGCTGTATTTCTCTTCTTTGATCAGGCGCTTGAACTTAGCGGAACCGGTGACGTTGGTGCGTTCACCCACGTTCACAAACAGGCTATCTTCGCCAATGTTCAGCGGCTCCAGGCCGGACAAACGGCAGGCTACGGGAATTTCCGGCAGTTTGCGCGGCGCTAATCCTTCTACTGCACGACTCATCGCTGCAATATGTTGTGGCGTGGTGCCACAGCAGCCGCCGACGATATTGAGAAAACCCGCTTGCGCCCATTCACGTATCTGTTTTGCCATCGTGTCGGCGTCGAGATCGTACTCACCAAAGGCGTTGGGTAGCCCGGCGTTCGGGTGCGCGGTGACGTAGCATTCCGCAATCCGTGATAATTCCTGCACGTACTGGCGCAGTTCGTCTGGCCCCAGCGCACAGTTAAGGCCGAAAGTCAGCGCTTCGGCGTGGCGCAGAGAGTTATAAAACGCTTCGGTGGTCTGCCCGGAGAGCGTGCGCCCGGAGGCGTCGGTGATGGTGCCGGAGATCATAATCGGCAGCTCAACGCCCAGCGCTTCAAACTCCGTTTTCACCGCAAATACCGCCGCTTTGGCGTTAAGGGTGTCGAAAACGGTTTCAATCAGGATCAGATCCGCGCCACCTTCCACCAGCGCTTTGGTGGATTCGCGATAGGCCGCCACCAGCTGGTCAAAAGTGATGTTGCGGAATGCCGGATCGTTGACGTCCGGAGAAATAGACGCCGTGCGGTTGGTCGGGCCGAGAACACCGGCAACGTAGCGCGGTTTCTCCGGCGTGCGCGCGGTCCACTCATCAGCACAGGCGCGCGCCAGTTTCGCCGCCGCAAAGTTGATTTCCGCCGACAGGGATTCCATCTGGTAATCCGCCATCGCAATGGTCGTGGAGTTGAAGGTGTTGGTTTCGATGATATCCGCGCCCGCTTCAAAGTAGGCGTTGTGGATAGCGGCGATCACTTCCGGTTTACTGAGTACCAGCAGGTCGTTGTTGCCTTTGAGGTCGCATGGCCAGTCGGCAAAGCGTTCACCACGAAAATCGGCTTCGTTCAGTCGATAACTCTGGATCATGGTGCCCATACCGCCGTCCAGCACCAGAATACGTTCATTTAACTGCGCACGCAGTTGTTCCACTTTGCTGCTCACACTTGCTCCCGACACGCTCAACCCAGATTTAATAAAAATTCAACAAACCATACTGGCATAAACGCATCTGTGGTAAAAGCGACCACCACGCAACATGAGATTTGTTCAACATTAACTCATCGGATCAGTTCAGCAACTATTGCATTAGCTAACAATAAAAATGAAAATGATTTCCACGATACAGAAAAAGGAGACTGTCATGGTCGCACCCATTCCCGCGAAACGCGGCAGAAAACCCGCCGTTGCCACCGCACCAGCGACTGGACAGGTTCAGTCTTTAACGCGTGGCCTGAAATTACTGGAGTGGATTGCCGAATCCAATGGCAGTGTGGCACTCACGGAGCTGGCGCAACAAGCCGGGTTACCCAATTCCACGACCCACCGCCTGCTAACCACGATGCAACAGCAGGGTTTCGTGCGTCAGGTTGGCGAACTGGGACATTGGGCAATCGGCGCACATGCCTTTATGGTCGGCAGCAGCTTTCTCCAGAGCCGTAATTTGTTAGCGATTGTTCACCCTATCCTGCGCAATCTAATGGAAGAGTCTGGCGAAACGGTCAATATGGCGGTGCTTGATCAAAGCGATCACGAAGCGATTATTATCGACCAGGTACAGTGTACGCATCTGATGCGAATGTCCGCGCCTATCGGCGGTAAATTGCCGATGCACGCTTCCGGTGCGGGTAAAGCCTTTTTAGCCCAACTGAGCGAAGAACAGGTGACGAAGCTGCTGCACCGCAAAGGGTTACATGCCTATACCCACGCAACGCTGGTGTCTCCTGTGCATTTAAAAGAAGATCTCGCCCAAACGCGCAAACGGGGTTATTCATTTGACGATGAGGAACATGCACTGGGGCTACGTTGCCTTGCAGCGTGTATGTTCGATGAGCACCGTGAACCGTTTGCCGCAATTTCTATTTCCGGACCGATTTCACGTATTACCGATGACCGCGTGACCGAGTTTGGCGCGATGGTGATTAAAGCGGCGAAGGAAGTGACGCTGGCGTACGGTGGAATGCGCTGACTTTTTCTGGCGGGCAGAGGCAATATTCTGCCCATCATACCTGAGTGGCAATAGAATAAGGGTGTCTGTTAATCGCATTGACGCCAAAATAACTTAATGTCATACACTTCACACACTTTTATTAACTCAGCATTATTTTTAAACATCAAACCACTTAATTATTAACAAAATCGCAAGATCTCATTCCACCGAAACTTTTACGGCTGCATTATGAGATTGAGCGATTTATGATATTTCTTTACTTGTAATCATATTAAATTTTTTCACTGTTCTGATAGTTAAAATTCAAGACATCAATAAACAATGAGATATTTAAATGATTACTCGTATTCCTCGTAGTTCTTTCTCTGCAAATATTAATAATACAGCCCAGACAAATGAACACCAAACCCTGAGTGAATTGTTTTATAAAGAACTCGAGGATAAATTTTCTGGCAAGGAGCTGGCGACGCCTCTATTAAAAAGCTTCTCAGAGAACTGTAGACAAAATGGTCGTCATATCTTTAGCAACAAGGATTTTGTCATTAAATTTTCCACGTCCGTCTTACAAGCTGATAAGAAAGAAATTACGATAATTAATAAAAACGAAAACACGACACTTACTCAAACCATTGCCCCAATATTTGAAAAATACCTAATGGAAATTTTACCTCAACGCTCAGACACTCTTGATAAACAAGAATTAAACCTAAAATCAGATAGAAAAGAAAAAGAATTCCCAAGAATTAAACTTAATGGTCAATGTTATTTTCCGGGGCGACCCCAAAACCGTATAGTATGCCGACACATTGCTGCACAATATATTAATGATATTTATCAGAATGTTGATTACAAACCCCATCAAGATGATTACTCTTCAGCTGAAAAATTTCTCACTCACTTCAACAAAAAATGCAAAAACCAGACTTTGGCGTTGGTTTCCAGCCGTCCTGAGGGGCGTTGCGTTGCTGCCTGCGGTGATTTCGGGCTAGTTATTAAAGCATATTTTGACAAGATGGAATCAAATGGCATCAGTGTTATGGCAGCCATATTACTGGTGGATAACCATGCTTTGACGGTCCGGCTAAGAATAAAGAACACAACTGAAGGATGTACCCATTACGTGGTTTCGGTTTATGATCCTAATGTAACTAACGATAAAATAAGAATTATGAGCGAAAGCAAAGAGAATATTAAACACTATTCTCTGATGGATTTTATGAATGTAGATTATAGCCTCCTGAAATGGTCAAATGATCATGTTATTAATCAATC
>ENA-UEPG01001381-UEPG01001381.1-human-gut-metagenome-genome-assembly--contig:-NODE-1381-length-19167-cov-3.067417_pt1 | contig 19167 bp, 12 predicted proteins | sample MGYA00242893_ERZ507902 | MGnify/ENA primary metagenome ERZ507902 (study PRJEB26167, sample SAMN06115491) | human gut metagenome | host: Homo sapiens | place: China:Gansu | collected 2015-04-23... | reverse complement strand
AATGGATCAATACCATTCACCGGATTCAGCGGATACGCATACAGACTCCATCCCCCCTCCAGCCCTATCGGGTCCTGAGTGATATACCGCCCCTGCAACGGATCGTAGTACCGGTTCCGGTTGTAGTACAGCCCCGACTCCTTATCATACTGCTGCCCCGGCAGCCGGTACGGCTGGTGCAGGTGATGCGGGTTCTCTTCATTCAGCTGGTTGCCCCACTCATCATACTCCCCGCTCCACGCAATGTTTCCATCCGCATCCATCAGCGCCAGCATTATTTACTATGTAGGAAATTCAAAACACATCCATTTTTCTTATTAATTTCTATAATAAATACACCACCCGCAACTTCATAAGGTAACTTTGCTCCCTCAACAACCCAACTATCTGGTAGTTCCGTAATTAAATATGGTTTTTCTTCTTCTGCAATCCGTTCGCCATAGCGATACCTAACATATATTTCAGCTAATTGTATCGCCATTGTTTCAGTTTTTACCGTATTTTTAACAGAGTATTTATCTAAATGTAATTTTTCCACATACCTCATAAAAATAATGTTTTCATCAGAACCGTAAACAGCTGTCTCATTACAGGCAAATAGTCTAAAAAATGAAAGCATCGAAAATATTGAACTATATTTCATTGAATCTCCTTATAGGCCCCACTAATAAAAGCACTAAAATTAATCATGATACGGTATGCATACTGAACTCAATCCCGGGACACTATTTCTGATAAAAATATATTCTCCTTTATTATTAAGCGCCTCAAATCGTCCATCAGGTGTTGCGAGATAAAATGCTTCAAGATTATTATCTTTACTTCTTACAAGATTTTTATCGCTACTTGAAAAAAATTCATCAACATAATCGCCATGACTATCTGCACCGTGAGTATGATAAGCAGCAACTCTATCTGTACCTGTGGGACATTTTCTTTTCAGAGGATATGACTCCTTTCTTAAATTATCAGTTTCTGCCTTAGATGCAAAATATTTTCCATTAGTATCTTTACAGACAATACCAGAGTATTCCATATCATTACATAGAGATCTATTCTGCGTTTCTTTCAAAGCATCTAACGCAGCATCTGCAGTACTATCAAATTTACTTGGTCCTATTATACGTGAAAGAACACCACAAACTCCCCCCGTACATGCTCCAGATCTGGCATCATCCCAAGTCTGCAATAATCCCATAGGGTCAATTTGTTGTAGTGGATTTAAAGGATACTGATATAAATTCCATCCCCCTTTCAACCCCATCGGGTCCTGAGTAATATACCGCCCCTGCAACGGATCGTAGTACCGGTGACGGTTATAGTACAGCCCTGATTCCTCATCATGCTGCTGCCCTGGCAGACGGTACGGCTGGTGCAGGTGATGCGGGTTCTCCTCATTAAGCTGGTTGCCCCATTCATCATACTCCCCGCGCCACGCCGTATTGCCGTCTTCGCTGATGCGCGCCAGCGGCAGGCCCCGGTGGTCGCAGTGATAAAGATGAGCTTTTCGCGCCGGTGTGTATTCCGGCTCCACCTGTCTGGCCAGTTGCTCCACCGTCAGCCCGCACTGCGCAAGCCACGCCCGGCTTTCACTGCTCACGCGGTCTGCCCGGATTTCTTCCTCCAGCCTGTCCAGCAGCCGCACCAGTTCAGCCGGGAACACCACGCCGTGGCCGTTCTCACTCCCTTCCTGCTGGAGCGTCTCTGCCAGGCTGCGCCGCTGCGCTTTTTCCCGCTCGCCGTTCTCTGTCTCGACCCGGATGAGCGGCGTGAAGCTTCCCGGCTCGTATACCGTCTGGATACGTGTGGTGTCAGTCTGCACCGTCGTCAGCCTGTCTCCGTCCCAGCCATACCACGTCACCTCCGGTTTACGCGACAGCGACATCCACCCCGTCAGGTCACGCTCCCGCCGCCAGACCCGTTTTGCCATTCGCCGTCCCAGCGGGTCGTAGAGGTAGCGGCTCTCGACCAGTGGCTCGCCATGCTGTATCCGCGTGTAGAACACCAGGCGGTGCTGGCTGTCGTAGTGGTAGTGGTGGGTCCGCTCGTCGTCCGTCCGTATCACACCCGCCGGGATGCGGTCCGTCTTCTCCGTCAGCCTGCCGTATTCATCGTGGCGGTAGACATAGTGCGCATCCTCCGCGATGCGGTTATCCGGCCACACTGTGAGTGTACTGTCCGGGTGCAGCTCCGGGTCCGGCAGCCGGTTGCCCGCCGGGTCCGTGGCATACGGGATGCGGATGTCCAGGTCTGGTGCGAGGGTGCGCACACTCTCCAGCCTGCCCGTGGCGCTGTAGCCGTATTCCCGCGTCTGTCGCGGGCCGCTGATGCGCACCAGGTCGCCGTTGTCATTCCACCCGTAGTCACGGTCATACACCAGGCTGTTCAGGTGCTGGCTCTGTAACTGGCCTGCGGGGGTGTATGTGCTGGTCAGTTTATATGCGGCATTACTGCCTGCCATGCTGCCGAAGCTGCGCACCGTCTCACGGTGCAGCCTGTCCCGCGTATACTCGACCAGCGGCGTCCCGCCCAGCTTCATTCCCGCCAGGTAACCGCTGCCATACGTCAGCCACTCCACCGGCGGCAGGCTGTCCGGCGTGACGCGGTTTGCCAGCCCCTGTTCGTTGTACGCATGTCCGGTCTCATGGTGCCACAGCAGTTCCCCCGTCTCCGGGTTCTCCACCGTCTGGCGTTCGCCGGTCAGGCGGCCTTTATCGTCATAGCCGTAGTGGACCGACACGCGGTGGCCTTCACTGGTATGGCTGAGGGTGGTTAACCACCCGTGCTCATCATACTGCCACTGCTCTGCCGGGTCGCCGTTCACCGTCCGGTGCGTGATGCGGTCCGACGCATCGTAGTGCCAGAGGGTGATAAGCCCCTCATCTTCACTCTGCGTGAGTTTTCCGGTCAGGTCATAATGATAACGTTGCGTCCGCCCGTCAAAGCCGCCCTGCTGTACCAGCCGGTCCAGCGCATCGTAACTGAAGACGCTGTGGCTGCCGTTCTCGTTGGTCAGGCTGATGACACGTCCGGCAGCATCGTACTCCATACTGCGCGTCAGCCCGCCCTGCGTGGTGCTGACCGCCTTTCCCCACGCATCGTACTGTGTCTCGCTCCGGTTGCCGTCCGGGGTGATAACGGCAGTCAGGTCGCCTGCGGCGTTGTATTCATACCGCGTTTCACGGCCCTGTGCGTCTTTCACCGAGGTTAACCGGCCACGGTTGTCATAGTGGCGGTAAAGGCTGATACCTTCCTCGCGGTGAACCGCCGTCATCTGGCCGAAGCGGTCGTATTCATAGCGGGTCTGGTAGCCCGAGCAGTCAGTGAACGCCAGCAACTGCCCGTAGCGGCTCCACGTCATCTGCCGGGTGCTGCCCGTCGCATCCGTTGTCGTCGCCGGTAACTCACTGTGCGCGTCATCGTAGCGGTAGCGTACTGTCTCCCCGCTGCGCGATGTCTCCGATACCAGCCTGCCCGGTTCATCATATTCCCGGCGGCTCTCCAGCCCGTCCGGGTACACCACCGCCGTCAGCTGGTTCCCGTCGTTATAGTAAAATTTCGTCTCCCGCCCGTCCGGTGTGGTGATGTCCGTGATATCGCCGGACACCACATTCAGACCGTACTCTGTCCTCCGTCCCGCCGCGTCCGTCTGCGCCGTGAGCCTTCCTGCCGCGTCATACCCGCTGCGCGTGACGCTGCCGTCCGCCAGTTCTTTTTTCACCACCCGTTTCAGCCCGGCCCCGCCTTCTGTATGCAGCACCTCACGCCGGTTCAGGCTGTCCGTGACGGTGATGCGGTCCTGCTCATAAAGATAGCGGTAGCTTAACCCTGCCGGGTTCAGTTGCTCCACCACCCGCCCCGTATCGTCGTAGCGGTAGCGCATCTCCGGCCTTCCCGCGTAACGGTGCGCCACCATCCGGCCCGGGTGCTGCGCGTCATACGTGAAAGCGCGCACCTGCGTATTGCTGCGGTCATATACCGCCAGCAGTTCACCGGCTTCCGTATACGTGTACCGCACCAGTGGCGCAGCGGGCAGGCTCTCCGGGTATGCCGGGTCGTGCATCAGCCACACCGCCGAAAGGCGGATACCCCTGTCGGGGCCGTATTCGGTACCGGGCAGTGTGTCGGGGAACGCTGAGGCTGAGAGAGGGCGGGAACTGTCAGAAGAAGATAGCGAAGAGGTGCGGGCCTCTTCCGCACGCTGCGCCTGCGTGGTCAGCACCAGACGGAACTCCCGCCCGGCACCGTCCGTCACGCCGGTGATTTCCCCGGCCAGGTCGCCTGCGGCCTCACGCCGGTACGTCAGCGTCCGCCCGAAACGGTCTGCCAGCCCGGTAAGCACCCGGTACGGCGGCAGCGGCGCTGGCAGTACGTCCTCAGCACCCGGCACCCGCTCTGACCACCCCAGTATCCACCACGGCCCCTGTGCGCTGTTGGTCGCCAGGTAAAGATGCGGGCTTAACCGGATATCCGGCGGCAGCGCCCCCCACAGCCGCGCCAGCGTGTGGCCGTCCGGCTGCGCTGCCTTACCACCGCGCACCAGCCACATTGACTCGCTGCGGCTGTACACCGCCTCCCCCGGCAGCAGCGGCTCAAAGTGAATGCTCCGCCCGCCGTTGTCGTTGAGTACCAGTGCATCATCGCGTAGCTGTAAGCGGATATCAGAAGGCGCTTTCCAGCCGGGGCCAAACACTCCCACCGGCGCGGGTGTCCTGGTCCGGTAGCTGCTGTAGGTGCGGGAGAGAATGAACGGCAGCGGGCCGGGCAGCGCAAGGTCCGTCTCGCCGGGCAGCACCTTCGCCCCCAGCAGCGGATTTACCGGGTTGCCCGAAGTCATCCCGCCCGGACACACCGAGCACGCCACGCCGGTGGGCGCGCCAATTCTTACACCTGCCGAACCCTGGACAATGGGACCGCCATACTGAGTCATATCTCCCTGACGCGCCGCTGGTTTTCCGCTCATGATTCAATTCCTTCTTCTGTTTATTTTTAATGCTGGTTTGTTACTGAATACCGAACAGGTACGGGATCAGTACTCTCTCATATCCGGCGTATCCTGCTTTTCATCAGGGGTCTTCGGTGGGGATTTCGAGGCTGCACAGTTCCAGTTAATCAACAGTGAGTCACCATTAACCTGCTCCTTACCCTGCAAATGAATTTTTGTGCCGTTGAGAAAAATTTGTCCGTCCTTCGTCAGCACCAGCCTTGCCTTACCACAGCAGAGCTCCAGATGCTCACCGGCGGAGTAAATCGCGGTCTGCCCGGTATCATCCTTTTTCGTTTTACCAACGGTGAAGGTAACGTTATTTCCGACTTTGACGTCATAACCCAGCCCGACCCTCAACGATTTATGCAAACCGATCTGCGAGGACTGCATCAGAGCCACCGAAGTGTTCATAATGCCACCTACCGTCGTCTGGTACGCCACGCCCACGGTCAGCGCACGAACAAGTCCAATCGTTTCCACCTGACCAGAACCCACTTTAATTATCTGGTTACTGCCCACCGTCTCTATCTGGTTGACACCCACCGTCTGTATCTGATTGTTGGTAACCGCAATCATCTGATTGTTGCCAATGGTTTCAGCATGGTTGTTTATCACATCAGTGGTGCGGTTATTCAGCACCTCGGTGTTCATGTTCTTCTGCGCGTGGATGTAGACCTGTTCTTTCCCTGTCGCATCGTCAAACTTCAGTTCATTAAACCCGCTGCCCTTATAGGTTTTCGAACGAATGGTCATCTGCGTCTTCGTCCCCGGCAGGCTGCCGGGTGTGCGGTTTTCATGGTGGTAGGTACGCCCCATAATAATCGGCTGGTCCGGGTCGCCGTTGAGGAAGTCCACAATCACCTCCTGACCCACTCGCGGTATCGCCAGGTTGCCAAAGCCGGTGCCTGCCCACGCCTGTGCCACACGGATCCAGCATGAACTGTCCTGGTTTGACGGGTTATAGCGGTCCCAGTTAAATTTCACCCGCACGCGGCCATGTTCATCACAGAAGATTTCCTCGCCTGCCGGTCCCGTCACGACGGCGCTCTGCGGGCCGTCGACCAGCGGTTTCAGCAACGGCTGTGGTCGCCATGTTCTGTCTGCCGGGATCACCGCAAAATGGTTCTCCAGCGCCGTCCCCGCTCCCTGCCGTCCTGGCACCGCCTGTGGCTGTTCGCCGTGCAGTTCACTTGCCACCACCTGCCATTCCCGGTTCAGGTTCGCCTGCGGATGCCCCGTCAGCGCAATTCGCCGTCCCGGCCATATCTCCGGCGAACGGCTTGTTCCGCGCGCCACTTCTGCGTTGTTTCGCCAGCCATCCATCTGCCAGCAGGCAAAGTTCTGCCCGTGGGCACCCTTGAAACGTCCGGGGTAGTCATACACTTCATACTGCGTGCGCTGGTAGTCCTGGTGCTGGCCTTCCTGTTCAAAACGTCCGGCCCAGCCGGGGCGTTTAAAGGTGTAGTCTTTGGTCACCACGGAAGATGGGCGGATTTGTGCGCTGTAGAGGAACTGGCTGATGCATAGGGTGCTCACCTCGGTACGGGTGTTCGGATTCCAGGGGATCTCAAAGGACTCCGGCAGATAACGCACGGTATCGCACAGGACCAGGCTCTGGTCGGTACTTTTTTGCGCGTGCTCCTCATAAAAGAAGATGCCTTCCTCCGCCGCCATCCGGCACAGGAAATCGTAATCGGTTTCGCCGTACTGGACACAAAACTCACGGGAAGGATGCGGCTCGCTGAACAGCGGACTCCACTCGGTCACCCCGTTTTCCTGCAATATCGTGCCGAGGATGCTTTCGATGTCCTCATTCTGGAAGATACGGAAGTTCTGGCGCAGACCGGCACGCCACAGCGGCGGGTGCACCTTCATGCTGTACAGCATCTGGTTTTTGTCGTTCTCCCCGAGTTCAAACCAGGTCACCACGCCTTTCACCCGGCGCTGTACTTCATCGCCCTGCCATATCGTCAGGTAGGCCATTTTGTCGAGGATCTGCTGGAATTCAAGGGAGAGAAACTGCTGGCTGACCAGAGAGAGATCGAGGGAAAAAAGCGAAGAGAGTGACTGGTTCAGATGAAAGGAAACCACCGCAAAAGCATCCGGTGGCAGGCCGTCCACTTCCAGCGTGAAACGTAATCCGGTTGACATAGCAACCTCCGGGGTTAAGGAAAAACAGACAGTTCGCTGTTAAAGCGGCTGTGACAGTACAGTGTTACGCTTGCGTTCAGGCACGCTACCGCCGAAGTTTCCGGCAGCCGCCATCTCCCGTGAACGTAACCCCTTACTGACAACCTTTCTTTCTACGGCGTAATACAAAAACAGCATCCGGCCTGATAGCCGGATGCTGTTGGCTTAACTTATGCTTCCAGCGGTGCGCGCCAGTCGTCGGCACCGGAGGTGCCAGATTTGACGTGTTCCCATTCAATTTTGCGGTAGGCCAGTGAAACTTCGAGCAACTGGGTGAACTCGCGTTTCGCCGGGTCCTGGCAATGCGGCATATGCAGTTTCATATCGACAATCGTCGAATCAGTCAGGCGGGTAGTGAAATAATGCTCCTGTTTGCCTTCCACAGAGGTACGCCACCAGTGAAGTTCAGTGGTTGGCAGCATTTCGCCGGAGGCCAGTGCGTTGTACATCAGCGGAACCGCTTTGTTCAGCGCCACGGTAAAAATGAAAGGCTTGTGAGCACGCTGACCCGCAGGCTGGCCGGACTGAGGATCGGTCGGGACAGTAACGTTATGCAGGAATTCCTGCACCAGCATCTCGTCTTCGTGCCCCTGCACATAGATGTTGCCGACAGAATCAGCGGTAAATGCACCTGCAGTAATATTTCCCTGGGTCTGACCAGTGATGGAGATATAACACGGTGTTGGCATTTGTAAACTCCTTGTTAACGTGGTTAATTACTACTTACAATGACCTGCCGTTAATCCCAGACAGGCAGATGCAGCTCACTTCACGGAACCGCATCATTTTCAGTATTTTTTACATACAAACCGAGCTAGAATTTACGGTTGTCGTAAAAACTATTTTTAAAATCATTAAATCTCTTATTCAGCAATAACTTAATAATATATATCTGGATAACCATACCCAACTGTTCAAAGTCCGTATTGCCTCCATAAAATGGCCAAAGCTGAATCATGAATAAATATTGTATTTATCCTTTCTGAATTATCATTTTGATAATTTTTGAGATATTCCTTAAAAATACCCACTTAATCAATCACAAAACAAATATATAAACAAGCAATCATTAGATTAGCTTATGTTTAATAAAATTATTATATAATTCAATAAGATACATAAAAATTCTATATTTAAATTATTGCCATAATACACCTGACGCGAATTGCACAGGTTCATACAATCTATTTAACGCTTGCAGAATACCCCTCTTTACGATCGATAAAAAGTCCTTTTCTTATTTATTTTGAAGCGTAAAATGCGGGGTGATGAAGGAGTGGTGATTTTATTTTCACCGCCATCAAGGCGGCATTTCCGATATTTTTTACGGTACGAATATGCCGTGTTCATGGCCTGTACGAGATAACATGACGGATCACTTTTATGAGCAAAAAATTTGAAGGCAGCGTCGCGCCTCGCGAACGTATTAATATATCGTATGTCCCAAAAACAGATGGCCAGACGGCTGAAGTGGAACTTCCGCTTAACATGCTCGTTGTCGGCGATACCGGAAATACGCAGGAAACATCCTCACTGGATGAACGTCAGGCAGTTTCCGTTAACAAGCACAATTTCAGTGCAGTGATGGCTGAAGCAGCCATTGGCCTCAATTTTACCGTCCCCGCCACGCTGAAGGGAAGCACAACGGACGATGAGCTGAATGTGGCGCTGAATATCAAGTCACTGGATGATTTTTCACCAGATAGCGTGGCCCGGCAGGTTCCGGAAGTGAATAAATTGCTGGAACTGCGTGAAGCACTGACTGCACTGAAGGGGCCGATGGGTAACCTTCCGGCATTCCGTACCCAGCTCCAGGCATTGCTGGAAAATGAGGAGTCCCGCGAGCAGTTGCTCAAAGAAATCGGCCAAGTGAGTGGGAAATAACCACCACTATTTCATTAAACAGGGTTATCCAGGCATGACGGCACACAAAAATATCTCCGGGACATACCACCTCTCTGTTGCAGACATTCTGCAGGTGGTTTACCAGGTATGTTTCAGCCCGTCCGTTGAAATCAACCAGGATGGTGTGGCTGCGCTGATTACAACACTGGATCGCCGTATCAGTGATCTATTGGATGAGATTATCCATCTTTGTGAGTTTCAGCAGAGCGCGCCGTACTGGCGGCGCGTACTTCACTGACGGCGAAAACCCGGTTTCAGAAACACAGCTAAAACAGAAGGATTTTCAGTATGTCTTTACAGGAAGAGGAACTCGTTTCCAGTCATGCCGGGCAGACTGATCAGGCATCGTCGCTGCTTGATCAAATCATGGCACAGACCCGTATTCAGCCCGGTTCGGAAGGTTATGACGTTGCCCGCCAGGGTGTGACAGCCTTTATTGCCAGCATCCTGCAATCCACTGCATCTGCCGAACCGGTCAATAAACTGGCCGTGGACAGCATGATTGCAGATATTGATGAACGCATCAGCCGCCAGATGGATGTCATCATCCATGCGCCTGCCTTTCAGCAGGTCGAGTCGTTCTGGCGCTCACTGAAAACCATGGTGGATCGCGTTGATTTCCGTGAAAACATCAAGGTCAACGTGCTTCATGTCACCAAGCAGGAACTTCTGGAAGACTTTGAGTTTGCGCCAGAAATTATTCAGTCCGGATTTTATAAGCACGTTTATTCGTCCGGTTTCGGACAGTTTGGCGGTGAACCCATCGCTGCCGTGCTGGGCGCTTATGAGTTCAAAAATACCGCGCCTGACATGAAACTGCTGCAATACGTCAGTGCCGTGGGCGCAATGGCGCACGCACCGTTCCTGTCCTCCGTTTCCCCGGAGTTTATGGGGCTGAACTCGTGGACCGAACTGCCTAATATCAAAGATCTTTATGCCATCTTTGAAGGTCCGGCCTACACCAAATGGCGCGCCCTGCGTGACTCGGAAGATTCGCGCTATTTAGGGCTTACGGCACCCCGCTTCCTGCTTCGCCAGCCCTATTCACCAACAGATAACCCTGTTAAGAACTTTAACTATTACGAAGATGTCAGCCAGAACCACGAAGATTATCTGTGGGGTAATACGGCCTGGATGCTGGCATGCAATATCGCAGACAGTTTTGCCAAATACCGCTGGTGTCCAAACATTATCGGTCCGCAAAGCGGCGGCGCAGTGAAAGATCTGCCGGTGCATCTGTTCGAAACGATGGGGCAGATTCAGGCCAAAATCCCAACCGAGGTGCTGGTCACCGATCGCCGCGAATTTGAACTGGCTGAAGAGGGTTTTATCACCCTTACCATGCGTAAAGACTCTGATAATGCAGCCTTTTTCTCTGCAAACTCGGTACAAAAACCGAAGCACTTTCCGGGAAAAGATGCAGAAACCAACTATAAGCTGGGTACGCAGCTTCCTTATCTCTTCATCATCAATCGGTTAGCGCACTACATCAAGGTGTTGCAGCGTGAACAACTGGGGTCATGGAAAGAAAGGAGCGACTTAGAAAGAGAGCTTAATACCTGGATCCGTCAGTATGTTGCCGACCAGGAAAACCCGCCTGCAGACGTGCGCAGCCGCAAACCTCTGCGCGCTGCCAAAGTTGAGGTTATGGATGTAGAAGGCGAACCCGGCTGGTACCAGGTCGCGCTGAGCGTGCGGCCCCATTTTAAATTTATGGGGGCAAATTTTGAGCTTTCCCTGGTTGGCCGGTTAGACAGGGAGTAACACACCATGATACCGGATCGGGAAAGAACCACAGGTTCTCTTTTTGAGCGTATGGAAGCCTCTTCGGCCAGAAACCGGCAGGGAGGCAGTATTCATTCGCTCAGGCAATCCATTCGCCAGAACCTACGAAACATTCTTAATACCCGGTCCGGTAGTTGCCGGGGTGCGCCTGAGCTGGGCATTGATGAACCGGAAGGGGCTGAAAACTTCCGCGAATCAATGAGTCGGGCCATCGCGCAATGTATAGAACGCTATGAACCCCGGATCTCACACGCTGAAGTGCAGGTAGTGGTTTCATCCGCCTCCAGCCCGCTGGATATGACGTTTCATATTACAGCCTGGGTGACATTTAACGAAACGCATGAGGTGCTTGAATTTGATATGGCACCGAATGGCAGCCAGCATTACCGGGTGGACTGACAAATGGAATTTGAAGAACGCTATTTCCGGGAAGAACTCGATTACCTGCGCCAGCTTAGCAAGCTGCTGGCAACGGAAAAACCCCATCTGGCCCGCTTCCTGGCCGAAAAAGATGCAGATCCGGATATTGAACGCCTGCTGGAAGGGGTGGCTTTTCTTACCGGCAATCTCCGCCAGAAAATTGAGGATGAATTCCCAGAACTGACGCACGGGCTTATTAAGATGCTATGGCCTAATTACCTGCGTCCGGTTCCGGCAATGACCCTTATTGAATATACGCCGGATATGGATAAGTCTTCTGTACCGGTGTTAATCCCCCGTAATGAGCAGTTTACAACCAACGCCGGGGAAATCAGAGTTGATGAAGTGCTGCCCTCTGATGCTAAAAAGGAGGAGCCGCCTCCCTGTACCTTCACCCTCTGCCGGGATATCTGGCTGCTGCCCGTTCGCCTGGAGCAGATTGAAAACCGCAGTACGACCCGTAATGGTGTTATCAACATCACCTTTTCGGTCGCACCGGGAACGGACTTCCGCACGCTGGATCTGAACAAACTTCGCTTCTGGCTCGGCAATGACGACAACTATACCCGTGACCAGCTTTATTTATGGTTCTGCGAATACTTGCAGGGTGCCGACCTGACTGTGGGTGAACAGCATCTTCGCCTGCCTGAGTTTATGCTAAAAGCTGTCGGTTTTGAGCCGCAGGATGCCATGCTGCCCTGGCCGAAAAACGTCCACAGCGGCTACCGGATCCTTCAGGAGTATTTCTGTTACCCCGATGCGTTTCTCTTTTTTGATCTTTGTGGTTGTCCGGCTTTGCCTGACGGATTGCAGGCGGAATTCTTTACCCTGCAACTGCGTTTTTCGCGCCCTTTGCCCGTGGACATCCGGCTGCGCCGCGATTCCCTGCGCCTGTATTGCGCACCTGCCATTAATTTATTTATCCACCATGCAGAAGCCATCACGCTGGACAACCGGCGGGCAGACTATCCGCTGGTTCCCAGCCGCCATTACCCACAACATTACGATGTATTTTCCGTTAACAGTGTGGTGAGCCAGGTCCAGGATATGTTCAGGAAAAAAGATCTGGGGCGTCCTGTTTCGACGCAGGCCGCGCGCCAGTGGCCAGCCTTTGAAAGTTTCAGCCATCAGATGGAATACAGCCGGAAGCGGGAAGTGGTGTACTGGCATCACCGGACCAAAACATCCCTGTTCCATCGCGGCTTTGATCATACCCTTGCCTTTATACATGCTGATGGCAGTTATCCGTCAGACGAATCTCTGCTCAGTAATGAAGTGGTTTCGGTATCGCTGACCTGTACCAACCGTGAGCTTCCGTCACAAATTCGTTCCGGCGATATCACCGGCACAACCGGTAAAAATGCAGCTGTTGCTTCATTTCGCAACATTACCCGCCCGACGCAACCACTCTGGCCGGTCATTGATGGCAGCCTGCACTGGTCCCTACTCTCCGCCATGAACCTGAATTATCTGTCATTACTGGATACGGACGCGCTGAAGCAGGTCATCGCCAACTTTGATCGCCACGCAATCCATCATCCGCAGACGGCACGGCTGTCACAACAAAAGCTGGATGCCATTGAGCGTCTGGAGACCCGCCCCGTTGATCGCCTGTTTACGGGTATTCCCGTCCGGGGACTGGCCTCCACGCTGTATCTGCACCCGGAGCCGTTTGTCTGTGAAGGGGAAATGTATCTGCTCGGTACGGTGCTTTCGCATTTTCTGTCGCTGTACGCCAGCGTTAACTCATTCCACATGCTGACCGTTGTGAACACAGAAAGCCAGGAGACATGGAAATGGACGGAAAGAATCGGGCAGCATCCTCTTATCTGAGTCCGGGAAATCCCCCGGCAGATAAAGAGCAGAATGATCCGCTGGCACAGGTTTTCCATAATGCCTGCTCTTACAATTTTTTTGCGATGGCGGAGCTGTTGCACCGCCTGGCAAAGGGTGAAAAGGGGACGCCAGAATTATCCCTGCGTGACGATCCGGCACAGGAAACCCTGCGTTTCAGCGCCGATGCCAGCCTTGCCTTCCCGTGCAGTGATATCAGTGCGCTGAAACGGGATACATCAGGGGCATTCAGGATGACCACCACCTTTATGGGGTTACAGGGGAGCCAGTCGCCTCTCCCCGGTTATTACCTCGATCACCTGGCCTGGAAAGCGGTACATGAACAAAGTCCGGTAGGTGATTTTCTGGATATGTTCAGCCACCGCCTGACCCAGTTTGTCTGGCATATCTGGCGTAAGTACCGCTATCACATCAGTTTTCGTAACGGCGGTGTGGATGCGTTCTCGCAGCGCATGTACTCCCTTGTTGGGCTGGGCCACCGCCAGCTTCGCGATAAGCTGGCGATTAATCACAGCAAAATGCTGGCGTATTCCGGGATCCTGGCAAATCCGGGACGATCCCCGGAAATAATCTGTGGCCTGGTGTCCCACTGCTTTGATTTGTCAGAAGTGACGCTGCAAAACTGGCAACGTCGCAAGGTGGATATTGAACCGGATCAGCAAAATAGCCTGGGGAGTTATTCACTTAAAAATGGCGAAAAACTGGCAGGAAGATCGGTACTGGGCAACTTTGTTCTGGGTACACGGGTGCCCGATCTCAGCGGAAAATTCCAGCTCAGTATTACCAGCCTGACCCGAAAACAGTTCCTCTCTTTTCTGCCGTCCGGCGAAAACTTCCTGCCACTGACGATGTTCGTGTCCTTCATCCTGCGCGATCAGCTTGCCTGGGACTTACATCTGGGGCTGGCGCCGGAGCAGGTGGGCGCAATGCGCCTGGGTGATAACAAAAGTGCGCTGCTGGGCTGGACCAGCTTCCTCGGCACACCGGAAGAACGACCCTCAGTCACCATCAGGGTACGGTCGTAAATTATGATAATCACGGAGCAGAATATGCCGGAAGAGAAACTACAGACGCTTTCATTGCAGGTCATTAACGGCAGTGAGCTGGAAAGCGGGCGGGCGGCGCGCTGTCTATTCACACAGCAGGGAAATGTCGGCCATGGCCCCGAATGCCACTGGTCGGTACAGGATCGTCAGCAGAGCATTCCGGCCCAGGCTTTTACCGTTATCCTGCACGATGGCACATTTTGTCTGCGCCCGCAGACGGCACAACTGTGGCTGAATCAGGCAAAAGTCACAGCAACATCAGACCTAATACAGTTGCGCCAGGGCGATGAGATCCAGATCGGACGGCTGATGCCCCAGCTTACCGGGCTGCTGTTTAATGACCACACACCGTTTATCAGTGAGCAGACGAAACAATGGCTGGCAGCTTCGCCCGACGCCAAAGTTGCACCGGTTGCGCAAATCGGTGAGGAATCGAAGGCAGCCAGAGCCTGTTTTGCTGAGCAGGGTCTGGAGGCGGCGCTGCGATATCTGGACATGCTACCCGAAGGCGATCCCCGCGATCAGTTTCACCGCCAGTACCTTGCCGCACAGTTGACGGAAGAGGCGGGGCTGGTACAGCTTGCGCAGCAGCAGTACCGGATGTTGTTCAGGATGGGATTGCAGATGATGGTGGCAGACTGGGAGCCGTCCCTGCTTGAGCAGCTAGAACAAAAATTCACGGCAGAACAATAAAAGAGAACAGGAGTTTTTGTGTTCAGATTACCAACACCCCGACTACTCAGCGGACTCAAATCAGCCCTACGCCCGGCGATGCCCCGGTTTAAAGTCTCCGCTTTCTGGCTGCTGATACTGGCGTGGATTTTTCTGCTGGTATGGATCTGGTGGAAAGGCCCGACGTGGACGCTGTATGAAGAACAGTGGCTCAAACCACTGGCGAACCGCTGGCTGGCAACGGCGGCGTGGGGGATTATTGCCCTGATGTGGCTTACCGTCCGGGTGATGAAGCGCCTGCAACAGCTTGAAAAAATGCAAAAGCAACAGCGCGAGGAAGCCGTTGATCCGCTCAGCGTGGAACTGAACGCCCAGCAGCGTTATCTTGACCGCTGGCTGCTGCGCCTGCAACGCCATCTCGACAACCGCCGTTTCCTGTGGCAGTTGCCGTGGTATATGGTCATCGGCCCGGCGGGCAGTGGCAAAACGACACTGCTGCGCGAGGGTTTTCCGTCCGACATTATTTATGCCCCGGAGGGCGCACGCGGCGCAGAACAACGCCTGTATCTCACGCCCCATGTCGGTAAACAGGCGGTGATCTTTGATATCGACGGCACACTCTGCGCTCCCGCTGATGCGGATATCCTGCATCGCCGTCTGTGGGAACATGCCCTCGGCTGGCTGAAAGAAAAGCGCGCGCGCCAGCCGCTGAACGGGATTATTCTGACACTCGATTTACCCGATCTGCTTACCGCAGACAAACGCCGCCGCGAGCATCTGTTACAGACGCTGCGCAGCCGCTTGCAGGATATACGCCAGCATCTTCACTGCCAGTTACCGGTTTACGTGGTACTCACCCGGCTTGATTTATTGCAGGGTTTTGCCGCCCTGTTCCAGTCACTGAACAGACAGGATCGCGATGCGATTCTGGGCGTCACGTTCACCCGCCGCGCCCATGAAAATGATGACTGGCGAACAGAGTTGAATGCTTTCTGGCAGACATGGGTGGATCGAATGAATCTGGCGTTGCCGGATCTGATGGTCGCTCAGACTCACACCCGCACGTCTTTATTCAGTTTTTCCCGCCAGATGCAGGGAAGCCGTGAACCGCTGGTGTCACTGCTTGAGGGTCTGCTTGATGGCGAAAATATGAACGTGATGCTGCGTGGTGTCTATCTCACCTCTTCGCTTCAGCGTGGGCAGATGGATGATATATTCACCCAGTCTGCCGCCCGCCAGTACCGGCTGGGCAATAACCCACTGGCGTCCTGGCCCCTGGTGGACACCGCGCCTTATTTCACCCGCAGCCTGTTCCCGCAGGCATTACTCGCAGAGCCTAATCTGGCAACAGAGAGCCGCGCCTGGCTGATACGTTCCCGTCGCCGCCTGACAGTTTTCTCTGCCACAGGCGGCGTGGCAGCACTTCTGCTCATCACCGGCTGGCATCACTATTACAACGGTAACTATCAGTCCGGCATCACCGTGCTTAAGCAGGCCAAAGCCTTTATGGACGTGCCGCCTCCGCAGGGGGAAGATGACTTTGGCAACCTGCAACTGCCGCTTCTGAACCCGGTACGCGATGCCACACTGGCCTATGGCGACTGGGGCGACCGCAGCCGTCTGGCCGATATGGGACTGTACCAGGGACGACGTATCGGGCCTTATGTGGAACAGACCTATCTGCAACTGCTGGAGCAACGTTACCTGCCCTCGCTGTTTAACGGGCTGGTCAAAGCGATGAACGCCGCGCCGCCGGAGAGTGAAGAAAAACTCGCGGTGCTGCGCGTAATGCGAATGCTGGAGGACAAAAGCGGACGTAACAATGAGGTGGTGAAGCAGTATATGGCAAAACGCTGGAGCGAAAAATTCCACGGCCAGCGCGATATCCAGGCACAACTGATGTCCCATCTTGACTACGCGCTGGCTCATACTGACTGGCATGCAGAGCGTCAGGCGGGCGACGGTGGCGCCATCAGCCGCTGGACGCCATATGACAAGCCCGTGGTATCAGCACAGAAAGAACTGAGCAAACTGCCTGTCTACCAGCGGGTTTACCAGAGCCTGAAAACGCGGGCGCTGGGCGTTCTTCCTGCCGACCTCAATCTGCGTGACCAGGTAGGGCCAACCTTTGACCAGGTGTTTACATCTGCCGATGACAACAAACTGGTTGTTCCACAGTTTCTTACCCGTTACGGCCTGCAAAGCTATTTTGTAAAACAGCGCGATGAACTGGTTGAACTGACGGCGATGGATTCCTGGGTACTTAACCTTACCCGCAGCGTGAAATACAGTGACGCCGACCGCGCGGAAATCCAGCGCCAGTTGACCGAGCAGTATATCAGCGACTACACCGCCACCTGGCGGGCTGGGATGGACAATCTGAATATCCGCAATTTTGAGTCCATCGGACAACTGACCGGGGCGCTGGAGCAGGTTATCAGCGGTGACCAGCCTTTGCAGCGGGCGCTGACCGTCCTGCGTGACAACACACAGCCAGGCGTCTTTTCTGAAAAACTCTCTGCCAAAGAACGGGAGGAAGCCCTGGCAGAGCCGGATTACCAGTTACTCACCCGCCTCGGGCATGAATTCGCCCCGGAAAACAGTACCCTGGCAGTACAGAAAGACAAAGAAAGCACGATGCAGGCCGTGTACCTGCAGCTCACCGAGTTACACCGCTACCTGCTGGCGATCCAGAACGCGCCTGTACCTGGGAAATCGGCACTGAAAGCCGTGCAGTTACGGCTTGATCAGAACAGCAGCGATCCCATATTCGCCACCCGCCAGATGGCAAAAACGCTGCCTGCTCCGCTCAACCGCTGGGTTGGCAGACTGACTGACCAGGCCTGGCATGTGGTGATGGTGGAGGCTGTTCATTATATGGAAGTGGACTGGCGCGACAGCGTGGTGAAACCGTTTAACGAGCAACTGGCAAATAACTATCCGTTTAATCCACATTCTGCACAGGATGCCTCACTGGATGCCTTCGAACGATTCTTTAAACCAGATGGCATACTGGATACCTTCTACCAGCAGAACCTGAAGCTGTTTATCGATAATGACCTGAGTCTGGAGGATGGCGATAACAACGTCATTATTCGCGAAGATATTATTGCGCAACTGGAAACCGCGCAGAAAATCCGTGACATATTCTTCAGCAAACAGAACGGTCTGGGAACATCCTTTGCCGTGGAAACGGTATCGCTTTCCGGCAACAAACGCCGCAGCGTACTGAACCTTGACGGTCAGTTAGTCGATTACAGCCAGGGCCGTAACTATACCGCCCATCTGGTCTGGCCTAACAACATGCGCGAAGGCAACGAAAGTAAGCTGACGCTCATCGGCACCAGCGGCAACGCGCCGCGCAGTATCAGCTTCAGCGGGCCGTGGGCGCAGTTCCGCCTGTTCGGGGCCGGACAACTGACCGGAGTACAGGATGGCAACTTTACCGTGCGCTTTAGCGTGGACGGTGGCGCGATGACCTACCGTGTGCATACCGACACGGAAGATAACCCGTTCAGCGGTGGGTTATTCAGCCAGTTTGGCCTGTCAGACACACTGTACTGAGGAGGCAGGGATGAATAGTAACGGACTGACACAAACTATCGTTACCGGCAGTGACCCGCGCGGGCTGCCGGAATTCAGCGCCATCCGCGAGGAAATAAACAAAGCCAGCCACCCGTCACAGCCTGAGCTGAACTGGAAACTGGTGGAGTCGCTGGCGCTGGCGATTTTTAAAGCCAACGGTGTGGATTTACACACCGCCACCTACTATACGCTTGCCCGGACACGGACACAGGGACTGGCGGGATTCTGCGAAGGTGCGGAACTGCTGGCGGCAATGGTAAGCCACGACTGGGATAAGTTCTGGCCGCAGGGCGGCCCGGCGCGTACTGAAATGCTGGACTGGTTTAACTCCCGAACCGGCAATATTCTGCGTCAGCAAATCTCCTTTGCGGAATCCGACCTACCACTGATCTACCGCACAGAGCGGGCATTGCAGCTTATCTGCGATAAGCTCCAGCAGGTGGAACTGAAGCGCGTTCCGCGCGTGGAGAATCTGCTCTATTTTATGCAGAACACGCGTAAACGGCTTGAACCCCAGCTGAAGAGTAACACTGAGAACGCCGCACAGACCACGGTCAGAACGCTGATTTATGCCCCGGAAACACAGGCATCTTCCACACCAGAAGCGGTAGTGCCTCCCCTGCCCGGCCTGCCTGAGATGAAAGTGGAAGTGCGCAGTCTGACAGAGAATCCCCCACAGGCCAGTGTGATAAAGCAAGGCAGTACGGTAAGAGGGTTTATCAC
>ENA-UEPG01001376-UEPG01001376.1-human-gut-metagenome-genome-assembly--contig:-NODE-1376-length-19209-cov-31.894156_pt1 | contig 19209 bp, 22 predicted proteins | sample MGYA00242893_ERZ507902 | MGnify/ENA primary metagenome ERZ507902 (study PRJEB26167, sample SAMN06115491) | human gut metagenome | host: Homo sapiens | place: China:Gansu | collected 2015-04-23... | reverse complement strand
CTGACACACCTCTAATCTTTGATTATTTCCACCGGAAAAGTTACGATTTGCCCAAAGTGCGGCTTCCGTCCGCTATAGTATTTTAAACTTCCGCGAAGCGGAAAAATTTTTTGAAAATGAACAACATTTATTGCGAAGACCCGAAAGTAATTTGGCATCCACATGCCTCTAAGCTGATACAGAAGTATCGTACGTTTACAATGCCGTCTGGTGTATATCACGGTTCTGTTCTCCATGTGAACAAGAATCATGTTAATAAAAACAATATTGATAAATATACTATTGTAAATCCTGCTACTGGTGAAACTTTTCCTATGTTCTTGATTGTTCCCTGTAACAAATGTGCTCTTTGTAATGAAAAAAAAGCTCAACAATGGTCTTTTCGTGCTCTTTGTGAATCATATACTTCTAATAAACAAGCTTATTTTATAACTCTTACTTACAACAATGAACACTTACCGAAAAACGGAGTATTTCCGGAAGAGATTCAACTCTTTTTTAAGCGTCTTCGTACCAAACTTGATAGACGTGGTATTTCTCATAATCTTCGCTATATTGCAGTTTCTGAATATGGACACTGGTCTAAACGTCCTCACTATCATATTATATTATGGAATTTCCCTGATAACTTTGAAACCGCATACTCGCGGCTTACACTCATTGAAAGCTGCTGGCGTCGTCCTACTGGTGAGTACAATCCTGACGGATCACCTGTTACTAGGTCTATTGGTTTTGCTTATTGTGTTCCTGTTATCAATGGTGGTATCAATTATGTCATGAAATATATGGGTAAGCGTGAATGCGCTCCTAAGGATATGAATCCTACGTTTATGCTCGCTTCTCGTAAGAATGGAGGTATTGGTTTTGCTTATGCTGAACAGCTTCGCGCATTTTATGAGCAACAGCCTGACACATGTGATATGTCTGTACTTAACATATATACCGGACAATCCTTGACTACTATGTTACCTCGTTATTACCGTATGAAGTTTATGCCGTCTACTTCAATGTGTTATGACCCTAATTTTATTAAGTATTTTAAAGACACTGTACGCTGGTTTGAAACTGCTCGTTATCTTCATAAGCAATACAAACTTCCTTTTAAGTTTACCTATCCTGAAGAATTTCTCCGCCTTGTTCGTATGACTGGCAAAACTCCGTATTATAATCCCTACAAAACTGTCGTAAATGATACATTTATAAAGTATTATCTTCCTCAATTCTGTTCACAGACTGTTTATGAGGATTTGTATTATAAAGCATTTAGTTATGCGCTTGATTGCCTGTCTACCGCTCTTGTATTCTTTGATTCTTCTCAAGTCCTGAAGCATGAAAAATCCTTACAAATGAATTCTTTACAACAATCTGCTATCAATGTTCGAATGTCTATGAGAGAGGAACTTAACCTTAAAAAGGCTTCTTATGATGTTCGTGATAAGATGAATAGACATTATAGAAAAGAGAAGATTTAAACTAGATTTAACTATCGATTAACACTATATTAACAATAGAATTCTTATCTTTGTAGTGTAAGAAAAAGAAATACTAATTTAATTTATGTGTTATGAAAAAGTACATTGTTTTTTATGTTAACAAAAATGGTTTAAGAGATTTTGTAATTATTGATGCTCCGAATTTAAAAGAAGCTATTCTTGTTTCTGAATTATATTCTAAGGTTACTAAGTGTGAGATTTTAGGCGTTTGTCTGCATTGTTTTGATTCGTTTAAATTGGATACTCATGAATAAGTATACATTTATTTTTGAAATTGGTTGGCGTGACCCTAAAACTGGTCAATTAAAACCTTATGAGTATCGCAAGAAAACTCAAATGACTATTAATGATGCTCGTGCTTATGCTCGTCGTTTGTCTAATACCCAAAACGTTCTTCATGTTCGTTTTTATAAAGAAATGTACTAATATGTATAAAGGTGTTTTAAAGTTTATTAAAAGAGAAACGCTTCATGAAGAGTTTTTTATAAATATCGGTATTTTTAACCGTCCTTCGACTGCTGAACGTTTTCGTAAGCAATTGCAGGATGCTAATATAGGTTATGATGTTTTATTAATTCTTGAAAAATTATGAAAATTACTCCTAGTCAGTGGATTGACCTTGTAAAGTTGATCTCCACGTTTATTATCGGTGTGATTACTGCCCTTACAGTACAGTCTTGTACTGCGTCTATGTCTGTGTTTTGGAAAAATTCTAATTCAAAACAGGATTCTCAACAAACTACCCAGCAAAAGGTAGATTCTGTAACTATTAAACCTCAATTTTAAAAATGGCACAAAATGTTTTTGACGCTACATTTGATGCGAATAATCGTATCGATGTTAATTCATTTGATTGGTCTCACGTGAATAACTTGACTACTAATTTTGGTCGTATTACTCCCGTATTCTGTGAGCTTGTTCCCGCAAAAGGTTCTCTCCGTATTAATCCCGAGTTTGGTCTTGAGTTGATGCCTATGGTCTTTCCTGTTCAAACTCGTATGTTTGCACGTCTTAACTTCTTCAAGGTAACTCTTCGTTCCATGTGGGAAGATTATTCCGACTTCATTTCTAATTTCCGTGATGACTTGGAAGAGCCGTATATACTTCCTAACAAGGATGGTTTTAACCTTATGTGTAGAACTAATACACTAGGTGATTATCTTGGTCTTCCAACACGGAAAACTTCATTCTCAACTTATGCTACTTCTGTTATTTCTCGTTGTTCACCTTCTGGTGATAGTGGTGATCAAGGTCTTTATTTCATAAAATCTTCCCAATCTTGGGGTAGTATATTTTCTCAATGGAATGGCACTATTTCTAGCATTAGTACTATTTCTTGTGCTAACACTACCTCCGATGAAGGTTCTACTGTTATGTTATCGTGCTCTAATACTTTTGATATTGGTAATTTCCCGTCGGCTTCATTGTCATTTAAAATGACCACCACTTCTAGTTTTAAAAAAATGCCTTGTCGGATTATGATATTCCACAGTGTATTAAAAACTAAGTTCTATGTTGATTCTGAATTTGCGTTATCTTCTGATGGTAAAACTGCTCGTTTGAGTCTTCCTCTTGGTAGTATTGTAGAAAAGCTTGGCTCTAATAAGAGTGGTCTATGTTACTTAGCAATCTTAATAAATAGTCTTAGTCTGAACTCCCCTACTACTGCTATTACTACCCAATCAGTTGATGTTTATGCTGATTCTGAACTCTCGGAGGTTACTTATGATACTTATCCGTTTCGAACTCAAAAAAATAACACTGCTGATTATCCTAAATTGCTTGCTTATCGTTTTCGTGCTTACGAAGCTGTGTATAATGCTTATTATCGTGACATACGTAACAATCCGTTTGTAGTTAACGGTCGTCCTGTTTATAATAAATGGCTGCCTAATATGCAAGGTGGTGCTGATACTACACTATATGAACTTCATCAATGTAATTGGGAGCGTGATTTCTTAACCACCGCTGTACCGAATCCTCAACAAGGTGCGAATGCTCCTCTTGTTGGTCTTGCGATGGGCGATGTTGTTACCCGTGCTGAAGATGGTACATTATCCGTTCAAAAACAAACTGTTCTTGTCGACGAAGATGGCTCTAAGTATGGATTGTCTTACAAACTTTCTGAAGATGGTGAACGTCTTGTTGGTGTTGATTATGACCCAGTATCTGAAAAAACTCCTGTAACTGCTATTAATTCTTATGCCGAATTGGCTGCTCTTGCAACCCAGCAAGGTTCAGGTTTTACAATTGAGACACTTCGTTATGTTAATGCTTACCAGAAATTTCTTGAACTCAACATGCGTAAAGGATTTTCTTACAAACAGATCATGCAAGGTCGCTGGGATATTGATATTCGTTTTGACGAACTTCTTATGCCTGAATTTATTGGAGGTATTTCTCGTGAATTGTCGATGCGTACCGTCGAACAAACCGTTGATCAACAAAGTGCATCTTCTCAAGGACAATATGCTGAAGCTCTTGGCTCGAAGACCGGTATTGCCGGTGTTTATGGTTCCACGTCTAATAATATTGAAGTATTCTGTGATGAAGAATCGTATATTATTGGTTTGTTAACCGTGACTCCCGTGCCTGTTTATACGCAATTGTTGCCGAAAGATTTTACGTACAATGGTTTATTAGACCACTATCAGCCGGAATTTGATCGTATTGGTTTCCAACCTATTACTTATAAGGAAATATGTCCGATGAATGCCGATAATTCGACTTCTCCTAAATTCTTAGAGCGTACGTTTGGATATCAACGTCCGTGGTATGAGTATGTTGCTAAGTATGATGGTGCGCACGGTTTGTTCCGATCTGACATGAAGAATTTCATTCTGAATCGCACATTCTCTGGATTACCTCAACTTGGACAGCAATTTTTGCTCGTAGACCCTGATACGGTTAACCGAGTATTCAGCGTTACGGAATACACTGATAAGATTTTCGGTTACGTGAAATTTAACGCGACTTGGCCGACCTGCAATATACCGCATATCGTATTGAAGCACAAACCAGGAACTTTGAGAAAGCAACCGATAACATACATCGTTATATCTATCTGACTGATTCGCTGACACGCTCAAACATGCAGTTTTCCGCCGGCATGGTGGAACGCGAATATTTTAAAGAACGGACTGACTTTGCCGAATACCGGATGAAAAACCGTACTACCTGGGAAATCGCAGCAGCAACTGTAATCCTTCTGATGATAGGAGTGGCTTATTACATCACCCGCCAACGCCTGCGACTGCAACGCGAACGTACCGACCGCTATCTGCTACTGGCAGAAGAAGCTAATTCCGAGTACAAAACTCTGACCGAACGCATGGAAGGACAACGCAATACTGAAAACCATCTAAAAGGATTGATAGCCTCTCGTTTTGACATTATCGACAAATTGGGAAAAACTTACTACGAACGCGAGAATACCGCATCACAACAGGCCGCCATGTTCCACGAAGTGAAACAAATAATCACCGATTTTGCAGAAAACAATGAAATGCTGCAAGAACTGGAGCTTATCGTAAATACCTGCCATGACAACGCCATGCAAAAACTCCGGAATGATTTCCCTGCAATGAAAGAAGCTGACATCCGGTTACTCTGCTATATCTTTGTAGGTTTTTCACCACAAGTAATAAGCCTGTTCATGAAAGATACGGTAGCCAATGTATATGCCCGTAAGTCACGACTTAAATCACGTATCAAATCAGCAGAGACTGCTAACAAGGACCTGTTTTTATCACTTTTCGGATAGGTGTTAGGCCAGTGTTAGAAATCTGAGAACCCATTCAAAATAACTATCTGAATATCAACACTATTAAAACACCAGTGTTAGATTTACAAGATCGTATCATAACTCAAAAATGATACGATCTTACTACTTTTGCATTCGAAAAAATTGAAAAAAGAGAAGATTATGAGAAAGATTGTTATTCTGCTAGGTATCATACTTTTTATGATAGCGTGCGAAAAAGGAAACGAAGAAGTGAGAGAAGCTAAAGTAGTGGTTGTCGTTTATGATGAAAATGGAAAAATTGCAACGGGTATTCCCGTAAAGATGTATAATGAAAAAGATTATAAAGTTTTTGAGAAAGATAATCTGACCTTACCTACTGCGGTTGCCCGAACCAATGAAAGCGGGATAGCCACCTTTATTTTACCGCAAGAAGAATGGTTCGCAGCACAGTCGCAGCGGTTCTTTACATTCGTGGTACAAGAAGGTGGCGGACCTGATAACTACCAGATATGGTCTTCCGGCAGAACCGTAGAAGCAGGTAAGGTAGTGAAAATAGAAATACGTTTAACCCAATTCCCTAACTAAGCTTTTATCACAATGAAACAAACTAAACTTAATATATTAATAGTACTTTGCCTGCAAATGATGACAGGACTTACATTACTGAGTTGCAGCACTGAAAACGATGAATTCAAGAAGGAACTGCCTCCAACGGAGCAACCATCTGAACCCACAGGAGCCTTACTTGAACGTTTTTCCATAGACCAGCTGCCTGCAAAAACGATTTATGCATTAGGAGAGAGTATAGACTTAACTGGACTCAAAGTGACAGGTGAATATGATGATGGGAAACAACGGTCCGTGAATGTTGCCCCAAAACAGATCAGTGGTTTCTCGTCATCTGTCCCTGCCGACAAACAGGAAGTGACCATAACAATAGAAGGAAAGCAGAAAAGCTTTACTATTCAGGTGGCGCCTGTCCGTGTGGAAAACGGAGTTCTGACAGAAGTCCTGAAAGGGTACGATAAAATCATACTCCCCAACAGCGTGAAATCCATTCCTAAAAACGCTTTCAACGGCAGTAAAATAAACAAGGTGACACTCAATGAGGGACTGAAATCCATCGGAGATATGGCTTTCTTCAATTCAACTATTCAGGAAGTTATATTTCCCTCGACTCTGGAACAGCTTGAGGAAAACATATTCTACTATTGCTATCACCTTAAAAAAGCAGATTTAAGCCGGACTAAACTCACTAAACTTCCCGCAAGCACCTTTGTATATGCAGGCGTTGAAGAAGTGTTATTACCTGCTACGTTGACAGAAATCGGTGCACAGGCATTCCTCAAGACGTCTCAACTGAAAACGATTGAGATTCCGGAGAACGTCAGAACAATCGGGCTGGAAGCATTCCGGGAAAGTAGCATTACAACCGTGAAGTTACCGAATGGTGTTACAAACATAGCGCAAAGAGCCTTTTATTACTGTCCGGAATTAACGGAAGTGGCAACCTACGGAACTGTTTTCAATGATGATCCCGAAGCTATGATTCACCCTTACTGTCTGGAAGGATGCCCCCAATTAACACGTTTCGAAATTCCACAAAGTATCCGGATATTGGGACAAGGATTATTGGGCGGTAACAGAAAAGTCACTCAACTGACCATTCCGGCAAATGTGACACAGATTAATTTTTCAGCGTTCAATAACACAGGTATCAAAGAAGTCAAGGTAGAAGGGATAACACCTCCACAAGTATTTGAAAAGATATGGTACGGATTTCCGGATGATATTACTGTCATTCGTGTTCCCGCCGAATCTGTAGAGAAATATAAAACCGCAGCCGGTTGGCAAGACTACACAAACAAAATACAAGCGTCCTGATGATTTATCTGAATTTTCGGTTATCATTGTAAAAGTCGATTCCACATCTGCTTTTTATGATGATAATCGGAAATTCTTTTTTATTCGGTTTCTGTCAGATATATTCAGTAAATATTCCGCTATATATTCTTCTTTACTCCCAAATACTGTTCTATTTTCCAGTTTTATTCTTTATCTTTGACGCAATAAAACTACTTCGAATTCACAAATATAGAAAACGGCAAGAGGATGCCAGACATATAGTTATGACTATACTAATTATTATAGCTGTAGTAGTAGTGATTTTCATCGCTATTTACAACTCACTGGTGCGAAAAAGAAATGAGACGGAAAATGCTTTCGCAGCCATCGACGTAATGCTGAAAAAGAGATACGACTTGATTCCTAATCTGGTAACTACAGTCAAAGAATATGCAGAACATGAAAAAAGCACATTCGCACAGATTACGGAAATGCGCAACAAGTCGTACGCATCTTTCTCTAATCAGGATAAAGAAAATCTGGACTCTGCTTTCTCACAAGCCTGTACACACTTTTTTGCCATTGCAGAAAACTATCCGCAACTGAAAGCGTCTGAAAACTTCGAACAGTTACAACGTGCACTTAACGAAACTGAAGAGCAGCTTTCGGCAGCACGCCGAACTTTTAACGCTTGCGTCACTGACTATAATAATGCAGTACAGACTTTCCCGTCAAATCTGTTGGCCGGTATGTTTGGTTTCACCCGCAAAAGCGTATTCTCCATTTCCGAACAGGAACGTACTGTTCCGAATGTGAATAACTTGTTGAATCAGTAAAAAACAATATATAATATGGCAGAAAGTCCGCAATTTGAGACATTGGTACAAAGTCTTTCCTCTACTCTGCAAAGTCTTGAACAGAAACGCAAAGAACTAAAAAAGCAAGGACATTCCACCGGAATATGGGTAGGAGGGATTATTCTCGTGATTGGTATTGCATTTTCCCTTTATGCCCATGTAGCACTTATTGGAATCGGTATTGCGGCAGGTCTTGCTTTGTTGGCATACTACAGTTGTATAAATGCCAAATCGCAGGAGTTATCCACCTATTATAAACAGGAAGTAATCGCACAAATATTACAATCTTTTTGTGAAAATGCCGTCTTCACACCCGAAGAGGGAATCAAGGAAAGTACATTCAGGAACTGTGCCCTATTCACTTCTCCCGACCGTTATCACACAGAAGATCTGATACAGGGACGTGTAGGAAAAACGGACTTCTGCTGTGCGGAAATTCATGCCGAAGAACGAAAAACACGTGTCAATTCAAAAGGACAGACAAGTCATTATTGGGTAGATATCTTTAAAGGTTTCTTTTTCATTGCCGATTTTCAGAAAGACTTTCAGGGACATACCACTATTTTAAGGAATAGCCTGTTCAAACTAAGCTCCAGCGGTTCGCGGGTGAAACTGGAAAATCCGGATTTCGAGAAAACATTCGATGTTTACTCTACAGACCAGATTGAAGCACGCTACCTTCTTTCTCCTTCAATGATGGAACGACTTCTTGCACTAGACAGAGAATTCAATAAGAACATCACAATTAGTTTCAGAGATTCAAATATTCTGATAGCTATTCCTGAATCAAGAAATCATTTTGAAGCCAGCATCTGGAAACCGATGGATGACCTTAGCCAGCTCAAAAACGATTTCAGCATGATTCATGCATTGGTCTCTATTGTAGAGGACTTGAATCTTAATACACGAATCTGGAGCAAAAAATAAAACGAATCAGCAGAAACAGAACCCGTTTTATATGTCGAACTTAATTGAGGTTTGATTGATACTTCTATAGAGTTTCTGCAACTCAAATCTCCCCGTTGACTCCTAATCCAAATAAAGCAAAATCACCCAGGCAAGGATCATCCGGAAAGACTTCAGCCAATGCAGCGGTGATCCGACGGGCATTCTTCAAAGAAAAAGTTTCCGTATCCGTCAACTTGAAGTAATAAGCTACCCTACAGACATGAGTATCTAACGGAACAATCAGGTCTTTACGATCAAAACTCTCCCAAACACCCAAATCAACCTCCGAATCCCGACGAATCATCCAACGTAAAAACATATTCAGTTTCTTTTGAGGACTTTTGGCAGAAACTTCGAGAAATGCACATAACTTCTCCATAGGTATTCCGGAATATATATTCAAAGCATCTTCCAAACTTCCGAACTGCGTATAGGCCGTATATAACCGACGGAAGTATCCATGAAAATCAGCATACGACAGCATCCGATAAAAACTATGGGTTGCCCCGGAAGGAAAATCTTCCTCCCACCGGCGGGATAATACATATTGATAAGGTGAAGTTCCCATTAGCTTATGTAACTCATCCGCTTTCTTCAATATCTGCTTGCGATTGCCAAAACTCATAATTGCAGTCAGCAGTCCGCTAATCTCTATATCTTGTTTCAGCGTATAACGATGAGGGAACTGTACCGGATCACTTGCGATAAAGCCTGCACAATGGTACACCTCTGCACACATCAAAAGTTTATTCTTTATATCTTCAGTCATTTCGAGAAAGTATCAATCATTGAAAGTACAAAAGTACATATTCTGTTGGGATTTCCTCTTCAAGTACAGAATGGATTGTATTCCCAATAGAATAACGAACAGATATTCCGCCGTCATATACACCGTCAAAGAGGCATGAAAACACTCACTCAGCAAATATAGATAAATCAGATAGATCAGGATAGTAACCAGTTGAAAGACAAAGGCAAGTCTTGTCTTTCCCGTACCTGTAACAGCATTGATATAAACATATCCGGGCAATGCAAACACATAATTCAACAACATGACTATAAAAGGCCAGAAAGCAAGTTTTACTAAATAATCGTTATTTGTATAAAATCCGATGATCCATTGATTGCCCCAAAGAGCTGTCAGTATCAATGGAAGCCCTACCACATAGCCTAATCTGAGAACTTTGCGGCAAACGGGAAAAAGTTCCTTCCCCTGTCCTCCCCCGATCAGATTGCTAACTAACGATCCGGTAGTAGAAGCGAAAGAATTGACTATCACAAAAAAGAGGGTAGACACACTTCGGGTAATATTGGAAATAGCAAGTTCTGTCTTCCCCAAATGTTCAATAGCCACAAAAAACAAAAACCAGGGAGCGACACTGATAAAAGCATGAAGCATACTCCATACGGACAGTTGCAGTAGTTTCATCAGCAATCTGCCATCATAGACGGCACTCAGACCATATTTTTTCTTATCTACCGTTTTACACATATATAACAAGAGTATGAGAAACGCTCCAAACTCAGCAATGGAGGAGGCCATCGCTGCTCCGGATATGCCCATATCTAGTTTGAATATCAGTAAATAGTTGAAAGGAATATTGATACAGACTGCCGTAAGAGCTGCTCCGGAGAGGAGTTTAGTATTCGTGACCCCAACCAGGAAAGCCCGGAAAGCTAAGAAAGGAAACGAAAATAACAATCCGAAACTACGCCAGTCCAGATAACGGATCACAGCCTGATAAATTTCATCAGAAGTAATCAGCTGTTGCAGAATAAACGGAGAAACAAGATGTATCAGCAGACAAAGCATGATTGCCATCACCATCAGAAAATATAATCCCTGAAAGAAGGTGCGCCCTGTTTCTTTGTAATGCTGCTCCCCATTTCTTCGGGCAATCATAACCTGCAGACCAATGCTGAATCCAAATCCCAGCATATAAATCGCTAAATAATATATTCCCGCAAGTGCGGATGATCCCAATTCGATTTCTCCTACGTGTCCTAAAAAGACAGCATCGGTAATGTTGATTAATTGCTCCATCAGAATGCTCATCATCACAGGAAAGTTGATGAGCCATATTTGCTTATATGTATATTTCATTGCTCAACTAAAAATAGCACGATACAGCATACTACACTCATAGCAGTACACAGTTTCGTAAATTCATAAAAATGGGTATAAAAACTCTTTGGCAAGCGGGTCGTTGCTTACCGGATAGCTGAATAGCCTGATTTAGAAAGGATGCTATTCGTTGAGCGTAGCTATATGCAGAGTTTCATAAATAATGGATATACTGTCAGTTCATTAATCACGCTACAAAGATAGTCATTTTTATTTCATCTCCTAATATGGTATGGTATTAGCAGATTACATCTAGGAATGGACTGCTACAGAAGCAGGAATAATGGAATTAATAATTTGATTCTGAACAACATACCTGATAATCAAATAGCAGATCGATGGTAACAGACCATCTCTATTTGAAAAAAGGCATATCATTTTGAAAAAGATCAGTAACCAATAAATTATCAGATAACAATGAAAGTTTGCAAATTTGAAAAAATGAAAGAAGAGGATGAAATCAGGCAAGTAATCAATTACATCCTAAAGGAACATCCTTACGTAGTTGTGGTTCCGACACTGACGCAACTACAAGAATGGCTGCAGGATATTTCTATCAGCTGGTTTCATGAAGAAGACAGTGCTTCGCATACAACAATCAATAATATCGAAGAATATTGCCGTACACTGGCAGATCACCTCATAACAGATTTGCCACTAAATACGGATATAAAGAAATATATCCGGGAATGTATCGAAAAGATGCACAAACTGGTGGAAGACAAAGCCGATTTATTAATTGATAAAATAATAAAAGCCGAAATATACCGGTTATCCGGAGAATTGTTTGCCTGCTGCCTGCGTCAGTATGGACTGAATGCCCGCACATTGGATACCGGTACTTTTATGCAAATGAATCTGGAAAGGAAACCGGATATCCCCTACATTCAGGAATCTATCAGGCAGTATATCAATGAGAATCGGGATACTGACATTTTCATCGCTCCCCTTTCCTTATGCAAAAATGTATATGGCGAAATTGATTTCATGAATGAGAAGCGTAATGATTATTATGCTACCGTACTCGCCAGCATATTCGAAGCAGACGAAATCATTCTGTCAACCGAACTCACAAATATCTATACCAACCGGAACTGTGCCAGGGAACAACATTCTCTGACCTACACCGAAGCCGAACAGTTGATTAACAGTGGAGTACACTTAATTTATACAGACTGTATCACTCTTGCAGCCCGTTCCAATATCGTTATCCGCTTAATAGACACCCATGATCTGGAAACAGAACGGCTCTACATCTCTTCCCATGATACGGAAAGCAGTGTTAAAGCCATTATTATCCAAGACTCAGTGACGTTTGTACGCTTCACGTCATTGAACGTCCTGCCCGGCTATTTACTCATGGGCAAATTACTGGAAGTCATTAATAAATATCAGATAAACGTTATCTCAATGGCCTCATCCAATGTTTCTGTCTCCATGATTCTGACAGCCAGTCGTGATACCCTGCGAATAATTCAAAGAGAACTGCACAAATACACAGAAATGGTTGTTGACGAAAATATGTCCGTAATACATATCATAGGATCACTTCATTGGGAACGTACACAACTGGAAAGTAACATCATGGAAACAATCAGGCATATCCCCATATCACTGATTTCTTATGGCGGCAGCGATCATTGTTTCACAATATCAGTTCACACGGCTGATAAGAAGCAATTACTCAATTCGCTGTCACAGCGTTTTCTTGAAAGACTTTCAGCCTGATTAACAAAGTAATAAATACAAATCCATAAAAACATGAAAATTACAATTATAGGAGCCGGAAACATAGGGAGCGCAGTTGCTGCCTGTCTGGCAAAAGGACATCTCTACAACGAAAAAGATATTATCATTTCGACCCCTCATACAGACAAGCTAGAAAATCTGCACAAACAATTTCCTGCGATACGCATAATGACAGAGAATCAGTATGCCATATCGGAAGCCGACATTATTATTCTGGCTGTCAAACCATGTATAGTAGACGAAGTATTATCTCCGTTACGATTCTCACGCACCCAAATCCTGATTTCACTGGTAACCGGAATATCCATTTCTCACCTGGCACATTTATCGGAAACCGAAATGCCTATATTCCGGGTTGTTCCAAACATCGCCATTACGGAACATTCGAGCCTGACCCTGATAACTTCACGCAAAGCCGGCAAAGAACACCAGCAACTCATAAAACAGACATTCGAAGAAGGAGGAAAGTGTTTGTTCGCAGAAGAGAAACAGCTGGATATCATTTCTGCATTAACTTCCAGTGGAATCGCTTTCGCATTAAAATATATTCATGCAGCCATGCAAGCCGGCATAGAATTGGGTATCTCCGCTGAAGATGCAATGCGAATGACGGCATATAGCATGGAAGGAGCTACAGAACTGATCTTAAATCACAATACCCACCCGCTGTTAGAAATAGAAAAAGCAGCCACTCCCGGTGGAGCCACCATTAAAGGATTGAATGAACTGGAGCACAGGGGATTTACTTCCGCCGTTATCCATGCCATAAAAAGTAGCGCCACAGTATCGACCGATAAAGAGACTGAAGAATAGGCAAACGATCCCCTAAATTTTCACACACATAATTTCGCACTAATATAAAGTATATATTTTTCATATAAAGAAGAAGATACTAACAGCATTATTATACGTTTATTATACATTAAAAAGAGTTACCCTATACACAGAGTAACTCTTTCTAAATTCAGTTCTTCAGGTTCAGATTTAACTTACGATACTTTATATCAACAATTCTTTACTTATAAGTTAATGGAACTTCAAAGATGTTCACGAACAGCATTCTTTATTATCCAAAGCTAAAAGGGAAAGTGCTTTCATCAGATAAAGCAATTAATCCATTTTTCCGCTGGATACAAATTTTGTTCTCTCTCGCCAGCCAACCGGCGGCTAATGCTGTACTCTCTACGCTAAGGTTTAATCTTCTCGCCAATTCTGGTATCGAAATTTCACCAATTTCTTTCAGGGCACCCCAGACCTTGCCGGCATTATTCCCTACTACTCTTTTATCCATGGCTATTCTCTATTAATAATTCGAAACTAAGATAGCGATTTTAATAACAGTTCACAACATATTATCTTGTTTTATTTAACAGATTGACATTATTTAAAGATTCAAAAAAGAATCGGGTTCAAACAGTTAAATATTCGGTCATGTTTTATACTAAAGCACCATTCTGGAATACTCAAAATCATCAAATAAATTCATAGCATAACTAAAAGAGAATCAACAGGTTTTATTAAAAAAAATGAATAATAGCAATATCGGACAAGTTCGTTCCCTTTTTTACCAATACCTTTGCGAAGTGAAATACCAAAAGAAGTTATGCAACAGAAGAAAACAACCAAAGAAGAGTATCAAAAGTGCGTAAATGTTGTGGTGGAATATATCAATCAACATTTAGGAGAAGACATTGATTTGAAATCGCTGGCCAAGATATCAAACTTTTCTCCTTTTTATTTTCACCGGATTATGAAAGCATTCCTCGGTGAACCGATCGGTACCTTTATTGTCCGGACGCGGACAGAAGCAGCCGCACGTTTATTGCGCTATTCGGATATTCCAATTGCCGATATTGCCTATCGCATCGGATATTCATCCCCTTCTTCTTTGTCGAAAGTGTTCAGACAGTTTTATGGTATTTCTCCTTTAGAGTATCGAAACAATAAAAACTTTGTAATTATGAAACCAGCGATTATCAGACCAGACCTGGAACTGAAAAGTGAAATTAAGAGTATACCTGCACGCAATGTTATTTATATCCGCTTGTCCGGTGACTACAAACTGAATGACTACGGTGGGACATGGGGACGTCTGTGGCAGTTCATCAAAGAACAAAAACTGCCAATGGGAGATTTCAGCCCGCTCTGCATCTATCACGACGACCCCAAAGTGACACCAGCCGAGAAATTGCGCACCGATGTATGTATGGTGATGCCCGTACAGGTAGCTCCCAAAGGAGATGTAGGATTCAAGACACTTCCGGCAGGACGTTATGCAATCTTCTTATATAAAGGTCCGTATGACAATCTGCAAGCGGTATACGATACTATCTATGGAAAATGTCTGCCCGAAATGGAATGTACGCTACGCGATGAGCCCAGTGCCGAACGCTATCTGAACAATCCGTGCGAAACCGCTCCCGAAGAACTGTTGACAGAAATTTATATTCCGGTAGAATAAGAAGGATTTAAAAATAAATGAGACTGCATATCTTTAGGAATGCAGTCTCATTCTACTTTCGCTCATCATTACCCATCAGAGGGCAACTACGCCGGACAGATAATCTTCCTCTCTTTTACCTGTTATTTATCAGCGTAAAGCCCTACCCTGTTTCCCTCGCTATCCGCAAACAAGGCAAACCAGCCTCTGCCCTCTACTTCGATTTTCGTCTTGGGCATCATGATTTTTCCACCTTTCCGAAGGACTTTTTCCAATGTCTGATCGATGTCTTCACAATTAAAAGAGATAATCACTCCTTTTTCCGAAGGAAGATAATCGGGAGCATGAAAAATAGCTCCGACCGTTTCACCTTCTTCTGTGAAACACGCCATCTTCTCCTCTTCACATTCAAAAACCGGAAGCTGTACCCCAAACACTGTTTCATAAAAATCGACAGCCCGGTGAAAATCAACTGTAGGAATCTCAAAAAATGCAATAAACTTTTTCATTTCGTTCTTTTTTTATGGTTACTATTGAGCCTTTGCAAAGACACTGCAAAAGTAAGGGATGCCACAAAGCTCTGATAGGAAAAAAAAGACATTTTCAAAATTCCGAGAAGTAATCAGAATAAGGAGCACAAACAGAAAGATATTCTGCAGGCGTATAACCGGAAAATAGTTTGAATTCCTTGATCATGTGGGACTGATCGGAGTATCCACATTCATAGGCCACTTGTACAAAAGGCAAAGTCACATCCTGTTGCAACAGAAATAAAGCACGTTGCATACGCACAATACGAAGATATTCCTTGGGAGTCGTACCGACATGATCGGCAAAAACACGTCCGAACTGCTTGCTACTCAAACAAGCCGCCTCCGACAATTGAGGAATATTTATCTGTGGTTGAAGATTGATTTCCTGAAAGACAGCAGACATCCTCTTCAGATTATACTCGGAAAAAGCATATAAACGACGAAGAAAAAACTGCTCTATCAGACGAATACAGACTATATTATCAGAAGTATCAGTGACTTGCTTCGCCAAATCCGATAGTTCGACATCTTCCACTTCATCCATCGCTACATCTTTCCCATGAAACAAGTGAACGGGAATGTGGAGCAAGGCTTTCGCTGCATAAGGTTGAAAAACAACCGTAATCATCTCTATCCTACCCGTCGACAACACATCGGAGAATCCGATCGACTGTCCGCAAATAAAAGACTGTGGCTGCAACTTTAAATCATTCTGCAGGAAGAGCTGTTTCCCTTTATGAAAAACAAGCTGCATACAACCGATGGGGAAAGTCCGTTCGGAAACAGAAACTGCTGCATCATCCTGCAATATCCAATAATGGCGGATGTAAGGCGATAGCACAGGAACGGGCTTTATAATCTGAAATGACTGCATATGGCAAAGATATCACTTTTTTAATTATGGAAGCAAAAGTAGAGAGTCTCTTTGAATCTGTATTGTAAAAAAGAGACATTCTGACAAAAAAGAAGCTGCCCCATTATAGAATCATGAGACAGCCCTACCAAAAATCGTATTTATTTTCAAATAACAGAAAGCCCGTATTCATAGGCTTCTGACATCGCCTGATATTCTTTGTCCGAATATGCGCCTTTACTTCTTGCCTTCTGCATATCATTCATAAAGGACTTAACGGTAGAGAGGAAACTCTGAAAATTCTTCAGTTCTTCATCATAACCGGTAACAGCCGGAATTTTTTCCGCAGCCTTCAGTTCCTTCTCCAGTTCCGCCATTTTCAAATCAATCCGCATTCCGTCCATTGCATGTTTGCGGGAATACAAATTCATTATGCTCTGCACCGTGCCTGACATCTTGCGCATCGCCATTATCTGATCTTTCAACGGCTCATCAGCCAAAAGTTCACTCTCCGCTTGTTCGGTCAAAGGACTTAGAATATCAAAAATCACTTGCTTATACTCGGACAGTTCTACGCTCAACTTATAGTTTTCATTCAGAAGCTGAGCCGTTTTTGCTGTATCTTTCGACTTCTTATAAGCAAGAAATTTATTGAAGTTATCATAGAACTGTGTCCGCACATTAAACAATCCGGCATAATTCTGCTTTAGATTCTGACGGACTTCAGGATTAAAATAGTCTCCCGGGTCCAACAATTCCGCTGTATCACGGGCAGCTATTTCCGGAGGTGCAATCGGTTCAACTTCAGGCACTTTCCCAGTCTGTTCCATGTACCCCAACACAGCGTTTATATCTTTCGCATTAGCCACATGCCTCAATACAGCGAGCGACATATGATAATAATTGATCACCTTACTGGCATCATCCAATTCCTCCGTACTTTCCGAGGATACAGTCTGCTTTTTACTTCCTCCCGAACAGGAAGACAACAGCAAAGCACCGACCAGTGCTCCAAACAATAAAAATTTCTTTTTCATAATGTTCTCCTTATTAGTTACTTTCCGTACTATAACAATAAAAAACGATTTTTGTTATGTACAAACAATAGGTATCACATACACTTACAACGGTGGAAAAATTCAAGATGCTATTAACGATGATTAAAGAATAAACAATTATCGACGTATAAAAACAAAAAATGGCTACTCATCACGAGCAACCAATCTTTTGTTAACCTTAAATCTAATACTTATGAAAAAAACACAGTACAAATATACCACCTTTCAAGTAAATAGCAAATTTCAGAGCCGAATCGGACGATAATATAACACGGTTTAATATTCTCGGAAGCGCATTAACATTTCAGACTTTTCATGTTAACATTTAACATATTCATTCACAGTTCCTGCTTAAAGAGATTCTTGAAAAAGCAACTAAGTCCGCTTTTTCCTCTCATCTCTTATTAAACCTTTATCAGTATGCTCTATTCTCCCATCCATCCGTTCTATTGATTATTTTTCATCACGGAATTATTGCAATACAACCAATTTTACCGTAACTTTGAAATATGATAATTAGCGCCAGCCGCCGGACAGATATTCCGGCATTCTATTCGCAATGGTTCTTCAACCGGATTAAAGAAGGATACGTGTTAGTTCCCAATCCTTTTAATCCTAAAATGATCAGCAAGGTCAGCTTACATCCTGCTGTGGTAGATTGCATCGTGTTCTGGACCAAGAATCCTGCTCCGATGATTGATAAACTGGATCATCTGCAAGACTACAAATACTACTTTCAGTTCACCCTCAATCCTTACGGAGAGAAATTAGAAAATAATCTGCCGTCTATCGACAAACGAATAGACATATTCAAACGCCTTTCGGATAAAATAGGAAAAGAGAAAGTGATCTGGCGCTATGACCCGATACTGACTAACGAGGAATATGACGTTTCTTTCCATAAGGAGGCATTCGCCCAAATTGCCTACGGACTTAAAGACCATACCGAAAAGTGTATGCTGGGATTTATTGACCATTACCAGCATATCCGCACCGCAGTCGGCCAGTTCAACATACAGCCGTTGCGAAAAGAGGAGATTGAAGAAATAGCCGTCTCTTTCAGGAATACCATCAACGAATATCCTGCTATCCAACTGGATACCTGCACCTCCAAAGTTGATCTGAGACATTTGGGAATCCCTGCCGGACTGTGTATCGACAAAGAACTGATCGAAAGAATCACCGGCTACCCCCTCCTTGCCAAAAAAGACAAAAATCAGCGGAATGTCTGCAATTGCATTGAAAGTATCGACATAGGCACTTATGAAAGTTGCCTCAACGGATGCATCTATTGTTACGCCATCAAAGGCAATTACAACAGTGTGGAATATAACACTAAGAAACATGACAGGAATTCGCCTTTACTGATCGGGCATCCGGCAGAAGATGATGTAGTGAAGGAACGGGAAATGAAAAGTCTGCGAAACAATCAATATTCATTATTCTGAATCACGCCCGGACTCCAAATAATTCCTTCGCATAAGAGCAAAAAAAAGGCTATCTATCCCAGACAGCCAATCTTTGTTAACCTTAAATCTAATACTATGAAAAACACAGTACAAA
>ENA-UEPG01001373-UEPG01001373.1-human-gut-metagenome-genome-assembly--contig:-NODE-1373-length-19278-cov-4.148534_pt1 | contig 19278 bp, 18 predicted proteins | sample MGYA00242893_ERZ507902 | MGnify/ENA primary metagenome ERZ507902 (study PRJEB26167, sample SAMN06115491) | human gut metagenome | host: Homo sapiens | place: China:Gansu | collected 2015-04-23... | reverse complement strand
TGAAAGCGGCCACACGGCTGGGGATGGCCCCGAAGTAATGGTCTTCCAGCTGCTGGTTCTTGGCGCTGTCATGGCCCTTCAGCGTCTGGTTCTCCTCCAGCAGGCGGGCCACGGCGCCGGCAGTCTCCCCGGCCTTGGCGGAGAGGAGGTTGGAGATTTGATGGTTCTGTTCCCAGACGCGGGACAGGTGGTCCAGGGCCCGCTTGCCGCATACCAGCTCGATACGGACGCCGGAGCGGAACTTCTGGCAGGAGAGCAGCTTCACCAGGCCCACCTGTCCGGAGGAGGACACATGGGTACCGCAGCAGGCGCAGGTGTCCGCCCCGGGGAAGGAGACGATGCGCACCCGTCCGGTGAGGGCCTTCTTGCTGCGGTACGTCAGGACCTCCAGCTCCTGGGGAGAGGGGAAGGCGATCTGGATGGGGTGGTCCTCCCAGATGTAGCGGTTGGCCGCCTCCTCCAGTTCCCGGACCTGCTCCTGGGTGAGTTCTACGCTGAGGTCGATGGTGATCACGTCGCTCCCCATGTGAAAGCCCACGTTTTCACAGCCATAGCGGGCGTGGGCGATCCCGGAGACGATGTGCTCCCCGGAGTGGTGCTGCATCAGATCGAAGCGGCGGGGCCAGTCGATGTCCCCCTCAACCTGGGAGCCGGGCTCCAGCGGGCGGTCGCAGGTGTGGACTACATGGCCCTCCCGCTCGTGGACCTCCAGAACGGAGGTCCCGCCCAGGGTGCCCAGGTCATAGGGCTGTCCGCCTCCCTCGGGATAGAAGGCCGTCTGATCCAGTATGACGTCCCAGCCCTTCCGGCTCTGGACACAGCTCTGGACACAGGCGGTGAAGTGGGTGAGATAGGGGTCCAGCTCAAATAATTTTTCCATGGATAAAAAACCTCGCTTCTTGGCGCATATCATGGTACAATACAATGATAGACATTATAACACGGCTGGAGCGAAAAGGCAAAGCGGGTCTCCAGCCTGAGACGCCGCCGTGTGCGGCAAGAGAGGAGTGGTGAGCATGGTATCCAGGTGCGCGACAGTGGCACACCCCCAGGGGCTCCACATGAGACCGGCCCAGATCCTGGTCAACGCCATGGGAAAGTACCCCTGTGAGGTGACCATTCTCACGGAGGGGCGGCAGATCAATGGGAAAAGCATTTTGAGCGTCCTGTCCGCCTGCATCCGGCAGGGAAGCGAGATCGAGATCCGCTGTTCCGGAGAGGAGGAGCAGGCAGCCCTGGAGGAGGCCGCGGCACTGATCTAGTCCCGGGAGAACGGGGAGTAGGAAGCACAGCGAAAGAGGAGATGAGCACCATGATCCTGCGGGGGATCGGAGCCTCGGGGGGCGTGGGGATGGGCCCGGCGGTCTGTCTCCGGGCGGCGGCGCCGGACCGCGCCGGAAGAGGGTACGCCGGGGTGGAGGACGAGCGGGCCCGCCTGCGGGCGGCGTCCTGCCAGGTGGAGCGGGAGACCGCCGCCCTGGCCGAGCGGATGCGGGTCCGGGCCGGGGAAAGTGAGCCTGCCATCCTCACCGGCCAGATCACCATGCTTCGGGACCCGGAGCTGGAGCTCCAGCTGGACCGGGCCATCCAGGAGGGGGAGACCGCTGAGGCGGCGGTGGACGCCGTGTTCGGCGGATATATCCGGCTGTTTGAGGGGCTGGAGGATGAGCGGATGCGCCTGCGGGCTGCGGACATCCGGGATCTGCAAAGCCGTCTGCTGCGGGCGCTGCTGGGCCGGCGGGAGGCAGATCTGAGCCGCCTTCCTGCGGGCTGCGTCCTTGTGACCCGGGAGCTGACCCCGTCCATGGCCGTGGGGCTGGACCGGGAGCGGGTGGCCGCCATCCTCACAGAGACAGGAGGCTCTGCCAGCCATGCGGCCATCCTGGCCCGGGCCCTTGGCATCCCGGCGGTGCTGGGGGCGGCGGGGGCCCTCCAGGCGGTAGAGAACGGCGAGCTGGTGCTGGTGGACGGGGACGCGGGGACCGCCCTGCCCCGTCCTGGCCGGAAGGAGCAGGAGGAGTACCGGACCCGGCGGGCGGCACTGCTCCGGCGTCAGGCACGTCTGGAGCCCTTCCGCCGCCGGCCCACGGTGGACGGAGACGGGCGGCGACGCCGCCTGTATGCCAATGTGGGCCACCCGGCAGAGGCTGTCCAGGCCGCCGGAGAGGGGGCGGAGGGGATCGGCCTGCTGCGCACCGAGTTCCTCTTTCTGGACCGGGCGGAACCGCCCACGGAGGAGGAGCAGCTGGCGGCCTATCTGGCGGCGGCGCGGCCCTTTCCCAGGGGCGAGGTGGTGATCCGGACCCTGGATGCGGGCGGGGACAAGCGGATCCCTTGGCTGGCCCTGCCCCAGGAGCGGAACCCCTTTCTGGGCTGCCGGGGGCTCCGGGCCTCCTTCGCCCGGCCGGAGCTGTTCCGGGTCCAGCTGCGGGCGCTGCTGCGGGCGGGGGCGGAGGCCCCCGGGCTGCGGGTGCTGCTGCCCATGGTGACCGATGTGTCAGAGGTGCGGCGGGTCCGGACGATGCTGGCCCAGTGCGCCGGGGAGCTGGAACGGGAGGGGCTGGCCTGCCGGCCGGAGCTGCCTCTTGGGGTGATGGTGGAGACGCCGGCCGCCGCCCGGACGGCGGATCTGCTGGCCCAGGAGAGCGATTTTTTCTCCATTGGCACCAACGATCTGACCCAGTATATCCTGGCGGCGGACCGGAATGCCCCGGAGGTAAAAAGACTTTACACCCTGTTTCATCCGGCGATTTTAAGGGAACTGCGGGATGTGATCCGGGCGGGAAGGCAGGCGGGGATCCCGGTGGGCCTGTGCGGCGAGGCGGCGGCCGATCCAGAGCTGCTTCCCCTGCTGTTGGCCTGGGGCCTGGAGGAACTCTCCGTCTCTCCGGCCCTGCTGCTGGAGACCAGGGCCCGCATCGCCGGCTGGACAGCCGCGGAGGCCGGGGCAGTGGAGCGCCAGGTGATGGCTCTGGCTGGGCCGGAGGAGATCCGGGCCTATTATGACGCCTGGCCACACAACTGAATCAAAGCACAGATCCCCCTCCCCGGAGCCGTCTGCTCCCGGGAGGGGGATCCTGTTTGTTCTGCGGAGGTTCACCGGCGGCCCAACTGCCAGAAGGCCACCGCGCTGGCCATCGCCACATTCAGGGAGTTCACCCCGTGGGACATGGGGATGAGCACCGTGTAGTCGCAGCCCTGGATGACCGGTTCGGACAGCCCATCCCCCTCCGTCCCCAGGACGAGGGCCAGACGGGATTCCCGGGCCAGGGCTGGAGCATCGATAGGGAGGGCGTCGTCCCGGAGGGCCAGAGCAGCCGTCTTGAAGCCTTGCTCCCGGAGCAGACTGGGCCAGTCGGCATGTTCCCGCTCCAGGCGGCACCAGGGGATCTGAAAGACCGCACCCATGCTGACCCGAGCGGCTCTGCGGTACAGGGGATCGCAGCAGCTGGGCGTCAGAAGGACGCCGTCCATCCCCAAGGCGGCGGCGGAGCGGAAGATGGCTCCCACGTTGGCCGGATCCACGATCCCGTCCAGCACCGCAAGGCGGCGGGCGGAGGCGCACAGGGCGGAGACCTCAGGCAGGGCGGGGCGGCGCATGGCGCATAAAATGCCCCGGGTGAGGGCGAAGCCGGTCAGTTCGGCCAGCAGCTCCCGGTCCCCGGTGTAGACGGGGACCCCTCCGCACCGGGCCAGAAGCCCGCTCCCCTGGCCGTCGATGTGCCGGCGCTCCATGAGAAAGGAGACGGGCTGGCAGCCGGCGTCCAGGGCTTTTTCGATCACCTTGGGGCTCTCCGCGATAAACAGCCCCTGCTCCGGGTCCCGCCTGTTTCGCAGCTGGGCTTCGGTCAGCCGGGCAAAGGGGGCCAGCTCTGGGCGGGAGAGGTCGTCAAGCTCTATGATCTGCATCCATTCTGCCTCCTGTCTGTGTTAGTCGTCCTGCTCCCGGTCGTACTCCAGGATCTGGCCGGTGCCGCCGTCAATGGTGTACTCGTATTCCATACCACCGGAGCGGAACTCTACCTCATACTCCAGACGGCCATCATCCTGGTCCTGTTGGACCTGAAGGCCGCTGACCTGGTCTTCGGATACTCCGGCGTGGGTCAGAGCAATGCTCTTGGCCTGGTCCGGTCCGATCCCCGCGGCGACGGAGCCGCTTCCCGAAGCACTCTGTTGGTTTTCCGCCGGGGCAGAGGGGGGGAGAACGGTGAGATCGCCGCTGAGGATCGCTCCGGTGAAGGCGTCCACCAGATACTCCTGTTCGTCACGGCCCGGCTGGCTCAGTTCCACCTCATAGTGGGGAACTGCTTCGTCCAGCTCCGGGTCCACCTCGACGGATGCAGAGTCCGCGTCCAGGCCCCCGGCGGCCTCTCTGGCGATGCGGGAGGCCTCCTCCATGCCGATGGGCATAGCGGGTGAGCCGAGCTGGATCAGGTCGCTCAGCTCCTCAACGGTCAGTTGGGCCAGCGCGTCGAAGGTCAGGCTGCCATTCTGGGCAATCGCCTGGTTGACCAGATTGGCCTTTCCGGTGGAGATGTGGTGTTCCCTGGCCTGCTGGTCCAGGTCTGCGCTGGCGTCCACCGTCTGGCTGAGGACGGCGGCCCCCGAGGACTGGGACTGGAGAACAGAGTCCACAGCGCCGGTCAGCTCCTGGCGGAGCCGGGACGCCCGGTCCTGGTCCTGATCCTCCACCGAGATCAGAATGGCGGAGGAGAGGCTGTCCAAATAGCCGCTGCTCACCAGAGCGCCCACCACGGCGTTGACCGCCACCTCCAGCTTGGTGCCTTTCAAATCTGCGCCGCCGCCCATACCGGACAGGACGGCCTCGGCCTCCTCATTCAGGGGAGTGCAGGCCAGGACCTTCTCCTTTTGGTTGACCTTCAGCTCAATGCTGGGGTTGACATCCAGAGAGACCACAGAGGCCACGGCGTTGGCCCGCTGGTAAAAGACGCCTCCGGCTCCGCCCACCAGGACCAGGGTGAGGCAGGCGGCGATGAGCGCCCTTGTGTGGCTGCGCCGCTTCGGTCGGAGGGGGACTACGGTCTCCTCACGGGGGGCGCAGCGGGAGAGAACCCCGTCCAGATCGTCCGGGGCGGCGGCGTCCAGCGCCTGCTTCAGGCGGCGGTTCAGTTCCTGTTCTGTCATCGGACGTCATCTCCTTCCAGCTGTGCCTTCAGCTTTTTCAGTGCGCGGTGGTACTTGGACAGAACGGTGGCCAGGGGAAGCTCCAAGAGCTGCGCGATCTCCCGGTGCTTCAGCCCGGTGACGGCGTGGAGGAGCACGATCCGCCGGGCCTGCTCCTCCAGAGTGCCCAAAGCCTGCTCCAGCAGAGCCCGGTCCTCGGGGGACACGCTGGGGGCGTCCGCGGGGATAGCCAGCCACTGCTCCTCCTCCAGGCCGGCCTCCCGGCCACGGCTCCGAAGCTTCATCAGGGCCAGGTTCCGGGTCACCGTCAGGATCCAGCCCATGGGGGAGCCCTGGGACTGATACTGGGGCGCGCTGTCCCAGATCCGGACGAAGGCGTCCTGGGCGATGTCCTGGGCGTCCTGGGGGTTTTTTACATAGGACAGGGCCAGGCCATACACCGCCGTGCGGGTGAGGCGGTACAGCCGGGCCAGGGCGTCCCGGTCGCCGGCGGCCACTCCGGCCAGCAGCCGGTCCAGCTCCCTGCGGTCCTCCGTCCCATCTTGTTCGATTGTCTGCGGCAGCGTCAGCATGGTCCATTTCTCCTGTCATACCAGTAATGCGCGGGGAGGGGGTTTTATTGCGCCGGAGAAAAATTTTCGTATTTTGGGGCGGCTTCGGCCCCTGTCCGTCCCGGCAGAGGGATCTCTTCCCATAGCATAAGCGATTTGAAGGAAAAAAACAAGAGCCGCGGCGCTTGCAGCGGGGAGGATCAATCACCGCGCATATTTGGTGCAGACCCAGTCCCCGCCCTTGCAGGCGGCCATCACCTGGATCTCCCGCAGATCCTCTTTCGGCACGGTCAGGGGATCCCGGTCCAGGATCACAAAGTCCGCCGCCATGCCGGGGGCGATGGCGCCCAGCTCCCGCTCCCGGAAGTACTGGAAGGCGGCGGAGGTGGTCACAGCCCGCAGGGCGTCCAGAACGGGGATCTCCTCCTCCGGGCCCAGGTGGACGCCCGACTGGGTGCGTCGGTTGGCGGCGCACCAGAGGGTCTCCAGCATATCCGGCTGGATCACCGGGGCGTCCTGGTGAAAGGTGAAGGGGATCCCCAGTTCCAGGGCGCTGCGGGCCGGGCTGATGCGGCTGGCCCGCTCCGGTCCGAAGTTGCGCAGATGGACGTCTCCCCAGTGGTAGACATGGGCCACGAAGAAGGACACCACCGCTCCCAGCTCCTTCACCCGGGGCAGCTGGTCGGGAGCCAGCAGCTGCCCGTGGATGATCACCGGCCGCAGCTGGGCCATCTCGGGGTGCTTCTGTTCCACCTGGGCCAGGCAGCGGAGGAACTGCTCCGCCGCCCCGTCCCCATTGCAGTGGCACAGCAGCTGGGTGCGCCGCAGGCAGGCCAGCTCCATGGCCTCCTCCAGGGCTGCGTCCTCCATCGTGCCGTATCCCCGGTAGTCCGCCTCCCCGGCGTATGGCTCCCGCATCCAGGCGGTGCGCCCCTGGGGAGAGCCGTCCAGATAGACCTTCATTCCGCCGATCCTCAGATGGCGCTCCGGGGGCAGCGCGCCGAATCGCTCTACCGCGGCGTCGTAGGCCTGGGGGGAGGGGTAGACCACCAGGTCCAGCTTCAAAATACCGGAGTCCAGCAGCATCTGATACATGGGGAACATCTCCTCCACCGCCATGCCGTCCTGGATGGTGGTGATGCCGTGGGCGGCGTACTGCTCCTGGGCCCTGGCATAGGCGGACAGCAGCTGGTCCGGCGGGGTGGGGGGCAGCTGCTTCAGATAGGTGAAGAAGGCGTTCTCCTCCAAATATCCTGTAAGGCATCTATCCTTTACCCCGATTTTCCCTCCAGGTGGTACCGGGGTTTCCGGGGTGATCCCCAGGGCGGACAGGGCGGCGGAGTTCATCAGCCCCATGTGCCCAGACTTGTGGTGGATCACCAGAGGGTGTCCGGGGGCCATGGCGTCCAGCTGCTCCAGGGTAGGGGCTGCCAGACCGGGCATCCGGTTGTTGTCATAGTCCCGGGCGGCCACCCAGGAGCCGGGGGCGGGGGAGGTCTCCGAAAGGAAACGGCCGATCCGCTGTGCGATCTCCTCCACGGAACCGGCCCCCTCCAGAGAGACCTGGAGACAGGCGGAGGCCATCTGGGAGAAGTGGCTGTGTGGGTCGATGAAGCCGGGCAGCAGGGTGGACCCTTTCAAATCCACCCGTCGGTCGGCGTCCATGGCCTCCAGCCGGTCCAGACTGCCCGCGGCCAAAATGTTTCCACCCTCCACCAGCACCGCCTGGACGTACAGCGGGTCGGACATGGTAAGGATGGGGCCGCCGAAATAAAGAGTTTTCATCTCAAATCACCTCATTGCAGCTCGGGTCCCGCCATAGGGCGGCGGCCTGGGCATAGGATGGGAAACGATGGGTGTCAAACAGCATATTGAGGACTGACGGGATTGTCAACCGTTTCTCCTCTGATTTTACAATTCGTTTACAGACCGGCGGTTCAGGGTGATCATATCACAGAACCGGCCGCCGCTTTCTGCTAGACTAAAACCAACAAAACTTGGAAAGGCGGTCTTGAATATGAGGCTGAAGGATAAAGTAGCGCTGATCACCGGTGGCAGCAGAGGCATTGGCTTTGCAACTGCGGACAGGTTCCTCCAGGAGGGGGCTGTGGTCATCCTGACGGCGAGCTCCCAGGGGTCGGCTGATCGGGCGGTGGCCCAGCTGAAGGAAAAGCATCCCAGCGGGACTGTGGCCGGGATCAGCCCGGACCTGTCCAGCCTGGAGTCGGTCCGGACGGCGTTTCAAGAGGCTACCTCGGTCTATGGATGTATCGATATTCTGGTGAACAACGCCGGGGTGTCGGAGAGCACCCCCTTCATGGAGTACACAGAGGAGACCTTTGACAAGGTGATGGACCTGAACATCAAGGGGGTGTTCAACGCCACCCGCGCCGCCGCCGAGTGTATGGTAGCCCGGGGGGAGGGCGTCATCCTCTCCACCTCCTCCATGGTCAGTATTTCCGGCCAGCCCAGCGGTTTTGCATACCCCGCGTCCAAATTTGCAGTAAACGGGCTGACGGTCTCGCTGGCCCGGGAGCTGGGTCCCATGGGGATCCGGGTCAACGCGGTGGCCCCCGGCATCACGGAGACAGATATGATGAAGGCGGTGCCGAAGGAGGTCATCGATCCCATGATCGCCCGGATCCCACTGCGCCGTCTTGGCCAGCCGGAGGACATTGCCAACGCCTTTGTGTTCCTGGCCTCGGATGAGGCGGCCTACATCACCGGCGTTGTGCTCAGCGTGGACGGCATGGCCCGGACCTGACGCCGGCAGTCAGATAGGGCCAGCCTTGGACAAAAGAGAAAAGTGGGCACATTCCGGGGCCTATGTCCTCGGAATGTGCCCGCTTCAGACTACGGAATGTGGTGAGGCGGCTTATGCGTGATGCAATTCCTCCAGCCGGACCGGGTCCAGGATCCGAACGGCGCCCCGGGACAGCTTGATCATACCCTCGCTCTGGAAGTACCGGAGCATCCGGGTGATCACCTCCCGGTGGGAGCCCAGGTGGTTGGCGATGGTCTCGTGGGTGAGCCTCAGTTCCTCTGTCCCCTCGATGCGAGACTCCTCCAGCAGAAACGCCGCTACCCGCTTGTCCAGGCTCTTCCACATGATCTGCTCGATGAGCCACATGACCTCAGAAAAGCGGGAGGCCATCAGTTCGTTGGTGTAGTTGGCCACCGGCGCCGACTCCTCCATGATCCCCCTGTATACCTCCGCCGGGATGATCCAGAGGTCCGTGTCCTTCTCTGCCTCAATGGTCACCTCAAACTGGATGGACCGCATGATGCAGGAGGCGGAGAACAGGCACATATCCATATCGAACAGCCGGTAGAGGGTGATCTCACGCCCCTCCTCCGAGAGCATATAGGCCCGCAGCTGTCCGGACTGGATCAAAAGCAGGCCGGTACAGTCCATGCTCCCGTTGTGGAGCACCGTCCCCTTTTTTACAGACCTGGTGATCAGACTGTCCAGCAGGCGGTCCTGCTGCTGTTTTGTCAGTTTATCCCATACAGGGAACACGGCTTGAAACTCCATAGGGCGGCCTCCCTTCCTTGTTCCAGACCAGTATACTGTGATGCCTGGTATCTGTCAAATCAATCAGAGCAGGACGCGGAAAAAACGGGCCTGCCCGCCCGCTTTGGGTGATAAGATCACGGAAGAAGACAGCCCCGCCGGTTATAATACAGACAAATCAAAAGAAAAGGAGCTGACTGTGATGTCTGCTGTGAATATGGATCAGAAGCTGTTTACCGGGCTGCTGGCTGGGGACCGGCCCGTGCTGGTGGATTTCTGGGCGCCCTGGTGCGGCTACTGCCGCAGGATCAGCGCCCCCTATGACAGGATCGCGGAGGAGCATCAGGACCACCTGGTGGTGGGCAAGGTGAATGTGGATGAGGAGGCCCAGCTGGCCCAGGCGGAGCACATCGAGGTGCTGCCCACCCTGGTGCTGTACCGGAACGGAAAAGCGGTGGGCTCCATCGCCGCCCCCGAGTCCAAGGCCATGATCGAGGCGTTCATTCAGGAAACACTCGCGGAGTGAGAAGGAGGCAGTTACCATGACACACGGCCACATTTACGATATGATCATCGTCGGCGGAGGGCCCGGCGGCTATACCGCCGCCCTCTACGCCGCGCGGGCGGGCCTGGACACGCTGGTCCTGGAGAAGCTGTCCGCCGGGGGACAGATGGCGCTGACCCAGCAGATCGACAACTACCCCGGCTTTGAGGACAGTGTAGACGGCTTCACCCTGGCGGAGAAGATGCAGGCCCAGGCGGGGCGGTTCGGCGCGCGGACCGAGTACGCCCAGGTGGAGCGGCTGGATCTCACCGCCAGCCCCAAGGTGCTGGAGACCAGCGAGGGGACCTTTTTGGGCAAGACAGTCGTTCTTGCCACCGGAGCCGACCCAAGAAAGCTGGGTGTGGACCACGAGGAGGCGCTGGTGGGCCGGGGCGTGGCCTACTGCGCCGCCTGTGACGGGATGTTTTACAGGGGCAAGACCGTTGTGGTGGTGGGCGGGGGCAACTCCGCCGCCGCAGACGCCCTGCTGCTCAGCCGCATTGCAAAAAAGGTCATTCTGGTTCACCGCCGGGACGCTCTCCGGGCCACGAAGATCTACCACGAGCCTCTGAAGCAGGCGGAAAACCTGGAGTTCCGCTGGAACAGCGCCATCACCGGCCTTCTATATGGCGACCGGCTGACCGGCGTGCAGCTGAAGAACTTAAACAGCGGCGAGGTTTCCAATTTGGACTGCGACGGCCTGTTTATCAGCGTGGGGAGGACCCCCGCCACAGAGCTGGTGCGGGGACAGCTGGAGCTGGATCCCGGCGGCTATATTCTGGCCGGAGAGACCACTGAGACCAGTATCCCCGGCGTGTTCGCCGTGGGCGACGTCCGGACCAAGCGCCTGCGCCAGGTGGTGACAGCGGTGTCTGACGGCGCTGTGGCGGCCCATATGGCGGAAGAATACCTGGCAGGGGGGACCTGATGTGAAGAAGAAAAAGTGGCTCCGCCCGGTGCTGTTCACTCTGGGCGGAGGACTGGCCGGGCTGGCATGTTATAATTTTGTTGGGTGTGCCGCCGGCGGCTGTGCCATTGCCTCCAAGCCCGCCGCCTCTGGTACGCTTTGTCAAGGGTGTTTAAGAAATTCTCTCGCAGTCATTCAAAATAAGCCGCTTGATTTTGTCGCTCATGGTTTCTTTGCTCGTTTCGCTGAAATGGATTTTGACGCGGTAGGTGGTTTTCCCTATTTTCTTTATCATAACAGGCTGCGGGGCTTCCTTTACGGTCAGAGGGGAAGCAGCTGCGGTGGTGCTGGTCTTGCGGGTTTCATTGTTCATAGTCTCTCCTTTCTGCTCATGGCAAATGCCCCTGTTACGCAATAGGACGCTGTTTTCGGGGGTAAAGGTACAAGGTACCGCATGGGCGGCTTTCTCCCTCTGAAAGCCCTATAAAATGGGGCTTCCAGAGCGTCTAATGCGTAACATGGGGCGGCTGTTTTGGGGTTGAAGTGGCGAAGTGGCAAAGTGGCAAGGTATCTGGGTTTTGCCACTTGGATTTTGCCATTTCACTTTTTAAGGGCGTGATACCATGCTGCGCCGATACGCTTTGAGATAATTCGCCCGTCAAGGTTTTTCTTTGCCGCCCGGACGGTACGGGCAGAAATCCCGGCCTCTGCGGCGGCTTTCTCTATATCCTCGCTGGCAAGCTCTTTCCCGTCTGCCAGTAAGTCTAAAATCAGTTTTTCCGCTTGCTCGGTCTTTGTGGCGGTGTTGCCGCCCGCGCCGGATAGCAGTTCATCAGCGGTTATATCATATTCGCCTATCCACTCAAAACCTGTGTCGGGGTCAATGCAAAAGGCTATGGGCTTGCCCTCCGGCGCAAGGGAAGATTTGTCGTGAATGATAACGCGCACATTCGGTTCTCGCTTCACGCGCCCGATAAGAAGCACGCTCCGGGCGGCGGCGCGGAAGTCGATAGAACCTAAGCCCCGGTATGCGCTCTGTCCTCCGGCAGCTTTATTGAGGTGTCCGATAAGGATAACGGCGCACCCGGTACGCTCGGCAACATCGGCAAGGCGGCGGAACATGGGGCGCACTTCGTTTGCCCGGTTCATGTCGGTCTTTTCGCCCATGTACGCCTGTATGGGGTCAAGGATAATCAGACGCGCCCCGTTCTGTACGATTGCTTTCTCTATGCGCTCGTCGGACAGAGTAAGCTCCCGCTTGGCTTCATCAATCACAAGTACGCGGTCAAGGTCGGCTTCGGCTTCCATAAGGCGGGGCTTGACGGTATCGCCCAAACCGTCCTCGGCAGTCTGGTAAATCACTTGGAATGGCGGCAAGGGCTTCATTCCCGGCAGCGTTCCCCCGGTGGTGCAGGCGGCGGCAAGGCGTAGGGCAAAAGTGGTCTTGCCCTCGCCGGGGTTGCCCTGCACAATGGTTACTTTCCCAAAGGGGATATACGGCTCCCATAGCCATTCAACGGTCTGCGTGTCCACCTCGCTCATGCGGATAATCTCAACGGTTTCTTCCTGCGGTGGCTCTTTCAAGCCGTAGACTGCTTCCCGCAAATACTTCCCGTCTGTGATTTCTGCCCGGTGCTGCAACACCTCGTTCCAATCCTTGAAAAGAGGGATAAGCCGGTGGACAGTGTAGCCCTCCGGCATGAGCTTCACAAGGCGGCTGCAAGCGTCGTTTCCGGCTTCGTCGCTGTCAAGGCAGAGATAAACGATCTTGATGTTCGGACGGTCAGAGAGAAAGCGGAGCAGGGCTTTTTCTCCCACGCCGCCCAATGACAGGTAGCTTTGCTTCTGCCATTCCTTTTTGAACAGGCAGAGGAAAGAAAGCAGGTCAATGGGGGCTTCAAAGACAAACAATCTTTCGCCCTCGCCCCGGTAGCAGAAATTAAAAGCCTTGTCGCTGCCTTTCACATCAAGCCGGAAGTTTCCCGCCGTTCCCTTGCTGTGGGCGTAGCGCGGTATTCCGTCCTCGTCCCGCCCCACGAATACGGCGTTGTGGTAGGCTCCGTCCTCGTAAATATCGCCGCTGGCAAAGAAAAAGCCCGTCACATCTTCATCAATGCGGCGGGCGGCTGTGAGGTAGTTCCTCGCTGTTCGGTTGTCCGGGCTGCGGGACGGCAATCGGAATTGCGGGGAGTCCTGCGGCGGCGCGGCTCCCTTTTCTCCTGTGAGAAGTTCAACGGCTTCGGTAAAGCTCTTGCCGAAAAACTCCATGACAAAATCAATGGGGCCGCCGCCGCGGCTTACGCTGTGGCGATACCACTTGTTGCCCCGGACGGTCAAGCTGTCGTGCCGCTTCCATCGGTATTCCTGTCCGGCGCGTTCCAGCGGTTCCCCCTGCGATTGCAGGAACAAAACAAGGTCGGCTTGGTTTGCCCGGTCTATCTGTTCTTGGGTGTAGTACAAAAAACTCACTCCTTTCATCGGTCTATGTCGTGCCGCTTGGTGCGGGTCTGCGTCTGTTCCGGCTGGTCAGTGCGGAGTGCAATATCCACGCACCTGCGGATATTTTGAAGTTCGGAAAGGTCGCTACGGGTGCCTTTCAGCTTGGCGTATTCCGCTTCCCTCTGTGTTTTGAGGGCGGCGTACTCTTTCTCCCATGCGGAGATCGGCAGGGTTTTCACACCCTCCGGCAAATGGGCATGGAGATAGCGGTTTGCCGCGTTCCAAAGGGTAAGCTCGGCGCGGTGGACTTCCGCAAACTTCTCCTGTTTTCCTTTCCAGCGGATTTGCCGGTACTCGTCCTGTATGGGCTTGTAGGTCTGATAATTCCTGCCGTACTCAATGAGCTTTTGCAGCTCTTTCATGCGCTGCTCGGCGGCTTTCATTCCCTCCCGGATAGAAAAGGCTTCATCACTGACAGAGGAAAGAGAAGCGTCCAACTCGTCAAGTGTAGAGATACCATGCTCCGCAAGATAATTGGCTGCCTGTGATATGGTTTTCAGTTCGTCGGCTGCGTGTTGGTGCTGCCAGCTCTGCGAATACTTCCGGCTCTTTTCCCTCTGAACGCCCAAATACTTCATCAGAAGATTTGCAAGGTTCGGAGATTTTGGCGGTTGTTGTTTTCTTGGGGAAGTTTCCCACGCCGCAAGCAGTCCGGCAATCCATTCTTTGAGGTTGCCGATCTGCGCCCGGATTTCCCGGATAAGGCGGTTTGCCTTTTGGATATTTCGGTTTAGTTCGCCTTTCTCGGTGGTGATACCTTTCTTCTCCATCTGGCAAGCCGCCACGCCCATGTGGACGGTGGGTATCTCGTCAATGCCGCGCTCGGCGTTGCTGCGGTGGTCGATACGCTGCGGGCTTCCGTTCCTCTCCAAAAAGTCGTTGGTAAGGTCAGCCCACGCCTTGCGCCACAAGAGGGTGTTGCCCTTGTCGTTCCAGCCGGTCAGGTCAACTTTGTGGGTCTTGTATCTGCCGCTTGGCAAGCGGATACGCTCGCCATTTTCATCAAGGTCATATTCCTTTTGGGACTTCGCCGTCCATGCGCCGCGCTCATCAAGGGGGCGCATGGTAAGCATGATGTGACAATGGGGATTGCCCTTGCCGGTGTCGTGAATGGCATAATCTACGCACATTCCTCTGGAAACAAATTGAGAGGAACAGTATTCCCGGACAAGCCGGATCTGTTCCTCTCTGGATAATTCTATGGGGAGTGCCGCGTCAATCTCTCTGGCAAGCTGGGCGTTCCCGGCTTTCTCGTAAAGCTCCACACTGTTCCATAGGGTAGCGCGGTCAGAGAAAGAGGGCGGGGCATGGGGCGGCAATAGGATTTCCGTATGGACAACGCCGCGCTTGCGGGTGTAGTCATGGGTCATTCCGTCCCACTCGTTTGTGATTTTCTCGCCGCTTCGGTAGGCGGCTGCGGCAACGGCTGATTTGCCCTTGCCCCGGCTGACAATGCTGATATTACAATGATAGATGGCTATGGGTATCACCTCCCGGATAGGATAACAAGACCCGCAAAAATGGTACAGACACCAACGGCGGGTGTACTGTTTTTGTGGGTGTGCAGGGATAGCCGCGTAAGCGGCGCAAGGGGTGCAGCCCCTTGTTGCGGCAAAGTCGCCATATCGGAGCGCGGGGAAAGTTCCCTGTGCGGAGATGAGCCCTCGGCAGAGCGCACACGCCCGCAAGGGTGTATAAGTGCGCCCTTTGTTCCAAAGGGATTACTCCGCATTCCCGTCCCCGGCTCGTTTTTTCAAAAACTCCTGTGCTGGCTCGCTCATCAAGGCAAGCCGTAAAAAGGCTTTCGCGTCCTCGTCCGGCATGGCAATCAGCTCCGGCACAAGGCTCTCCATGAAGCCGCCGCGCTTACAAAGCCTGTGGTTTCTCGCCTTGCGTTCCTCGACGGATAGCTTCTGCTTGATGATTTTCTCCCGGTTTTCAAACTGCCGGATTTTCTTCTTGCCTTCCTCAATCTCGGCGGTCAATTCCTCACGGGTTTTCTCCCTCGGTTTCGTCATAGCTGGTCGCTCCTTTCTGCCCGTAGGCATGGAAAAAGGGCAGTCGATTTTCTCGGCTGCCCTTGTGGATAATATATTTAGTTTTAATAAGCAGAACTTATAATTTCAAAGCTTAAATTCATATCAGCATTTGCGGCTTTTTCTTCATTTTCTATTGGTTGTATCACAAATTCAAATGTAGGCTCATAGTCCCCGTCCTGCAAGGTTTCTCCACCCAAAATCTCGATATGATACCAGCCATTTGCAAGCTCAATCATCGGCTTCTTATGCACTCTATAGTAAGAAATCAGATCTTTCACCTTTTCAGGCGTAAACTGTTCCAATATTGGCCATGTAAAAAGCATCAGCATATTATGATCTACTTTGAGGGAATAGCCACTTTTTCTAAGCTGCAATCGGTTTCTTTCTTTGCACAGCTCCGGTCTATCACCAGAGAGATTGAACAATATGGTATAGGGATAGTTTTCAATACCGGTCATGGGGATTACAATTCCTTCGTCAAATACCCTGTCGCCGCTTTCGTTTGTGGTAAACTCCATCGCTAAATCATCTGAAAGATGATTTGCCTGCTTCCAGTCCTCCAGTAACAAAATGTCACCAAGGAGAAAATAATTAACAAGATCGTTTAATACTTCCGTAAACTTATATATCATAGTAAACCTCCTCAAAATTTCGATTTGTTGTTCTTTTTTCAAGAGAAGTATAGCACAGGATTATGAACAAATCCACCTCATTTCAGTCTGCTGGCGGCATTGTTTTCCTTGGCAAACTGCCGCGCTGCTTCCCGCCGTTCCTCACTGTATGGGGCGGTCAGACGGAAAGAGAAGCGGCCTTTCTCAATATCAAACTCCATGCAGCCCGTTTCCGGGTCTGCGTCGGTCTGCTGGCAGATCGCCGGATAACGGCGGCTGTATGCAAGCAGACGCTTCTTCAAGGCGGTGTTGTGGGTGCGGATATGGATAAGGGGGTCTTTCTCGTCAAACCAAATGTCGGTGGTCTTTTCCCGCTTGGTAAGCCCTGTTCTCATAAGCTCTCCTTTCTGCGCCCCTGTTATGCAATAGGGGCATTTTTCGGGTGTTTTCTCCGGCTCTTGACTTGGAGAAAACGGCGTTTTTGACGATAAAAACCGCCCGGACGGGGAATGGTTCGTCAGGGCGGCTGTTATCGCAAGATTTCCGATTTTTCCGGCTCTTGACCGTTAAACATAGATTAACTCATGCATTACGATTTCCTCGGCTATCGCCTTGCAGTTGTTCATCAAACCTACCCATTTCATCGGGTCGGCGGCTTTGAGGGCTTCGGTGGCTCCCGCTTCTCTGGCAAGGCGGGGCATGAGGTAGTCCAGCATATCCCGCGCCGCCCGGTCTGTTTCCGCAAGGTGGGGGTATAGCTTCTCGCTGGCTACAAGGGCGGTATAAAGGCGGTGGCGGTATTGTTCCAGATAGGCTTTCCGCAGCCGCCCGTAGTGGCCGATATGGGGCTTTGGGGTAATGGGGCGGTTCCCGTTATCAATCAATCTTCTCATGCGATTTGTTCTCCTTTCTCGTCGTGCTTCTTCCTGTGGTAGTTCTCCCGCCTTGCAGCAAGGAAGTTCTCATACCGGGCTTGGGCTGCGGGGTTTCCGGCTGCGGCTTCCTCGTACATCTTCTGGCGGGATTTCTTGGTGGCTTCCGAGTGGTAAGCCCGCCGCCTTGCAAGCTCGGCGGCTGCGGCGGGGTCGGTTTCCGCTTGGGCTTTCAGTTCTTGGTAGGCGTTCTTCTTCCGGCTCCGGCTGGCTTCAAGGCGTTCTGTTTCCTCTGGCGTGAGGGGCTGTCCCGCGACTTGCGCGGCGGCAAGCTCTTTGAGCGTCCGGGGCTTGGGCGGCTGCGCTGCTTTCTGCCGTTCATACCATGCCTTGTGCTGGCGGTTTTTCCTCTCGCGGTAAGCGGCAAGGCGTTCTGCTTCCTCCGGCGTGAGGTCGGCTCCGGCCTTTTGCAGCGCGGCAAGCTCCTTTAAGGATTTCGGCTTCGGGGGCTTGGGCGGCTCGGCGGCTTTCCGTTTCTTCCGCCATTCCTTTTGCCATGCCCGGTTATGGGCTAACCGCGCTTCGTCTGCCGCCTGTTCCTCCGGGGTCAGCAAGCCCGCTTTCTTCCTCGCGGTAAACTCCCGCTTCTCTGCCTTGCGCTTTTCCTCCCGCGCTTTGGCAAGCTCCTGTGAACGGGCTTCCTTTGCCGCCTGTTCCTCCTGCTGGCGGCGTTGTTCCTCGGCTTCCATTGGGGTAACGATATGGGCGGGGACTTCAAACGCGCCGATGAAGTTGAGGTAAATATCTATCCGCTGGCGGCGGCTGTTCCCGCGCCCCTCGCCCTCATGGACAACCACTTTCTCGATAAACTCGTTGAGCATGGGCGTTGTCAATTCGGAAAAGTCGGTGTAGCGGCTCACAAGCTCGATAAACTTATCTGTTTTCAGCCTGTCGGCGTTCCAGCTCTCGATTGCTTCCTGCCATTGTGCGATAGCGGCTTCCAGCCCGGTCTGTTCCTCGTCATATTCGGCAAGCAGACGGGTAAAGTGCTTATCGGGTATCTTGCCTGTGGCGTTTCCCTCGTACAGCTTTTTTACAAGCCCGTCCAGCTCCTTATACCGCCGCTGCGCCTTGCTCACTTTCTGCCGGTACTCCTTGACGGCATTTTCTTGGTGCTGGTCGGTGGCTTTCCGCACACGCTCGATAAACTCCGCTTCATTGTGCCGTACATACCAGCTCACGCGCTGGATTGCGGCAAGAATGGCGGCTTCCATTTTCGCGGTGGGGATATAGTGCATGGTGCAGTCGCGGGTAAGCTGGCGGTAGCTGGAACACACAAAAGCGTCGTCCAGATACTTGCCTTGCACAAGGCTGCTGCGGTGGGTCAGCTTCGCGCCGCAGTCGGCGCAGTAGAGAAGCCCGGTCAAGCGGTTTGGGGTGTTCTGCCGCTTGGGGGCGCGGCGTTTTGTTCCCATAAGCCGCTGGACGGTGTTCCATGTTTCCTCGTCCACAATGGCGGGGATTTCCCCGTCAAAAATATACTGTTCCTCCGGCGCGGTCTTGCGGGTGCTTTTGGTCTTGTAGTTCTCGCAGACGGTTTTCCCTAAAACCTTGCGCCCTGTGTACTCCGGGCGTTTGAGGATATAGCTGATAGTTGTTGTTGACCATGCGTAGGGGTCTGTGTACTTCGCCGACCGGACGGGTGCGCCTATCCGCTTCCAATGCTCGGACGGGATAGGGATTTTCTCGGCGCGGAGTGCCCTTGCTATGCTGGCGATACTCTCCCCGGCAACAACGCTGTGGAAGATACGGCGCACAACGGCGGCGGCTTCCTCGTCGATTACCCATTCGCCCTTGTTCTCCTTGGACGCAAGGTAGCCATAGCTGACGCTGCCGGAGCAGCGCAAGCCCTTTTCCATTCTCGACTTGAAAACGGTCTTGATTTTCCGGCTGGTGTCGGCAACATACCACTCGTTTATCACATCTCGGAAAATGGACATTATATCAAAGCCGTTGGCGGTATCAAGGTTGTCATTTGCCGCAATAAAGCGTACATGGTACTCGTCAAAGGTGCGCTTCAAAAGCCCCACTTCGACAACATCACGGCCAATCCTGCTTTGGTCTTTGATAATGACCGTAGCCACATTTCCCGCCCGGATTTCTTCCAGCATAGCGTCCAGCCCCGGACGCTTGAAAGTCGTTCCCCGCACTCCGTCATCGGTGAAGTGCCGGATATTCGTAAAGCCGTTCTTTTGGGCGTAGTCCTCCAAAATGCGCTTTTGGTTTTCTATCGACACGCTTTCCCCGGCTCGCTCATCGTCATGGGAAAGACGCTCGTACAGGGCTGTGATTTTTCCCTTGTCCGGCTGTTTCTTCATGGGGTGTAACCTCCTTTCTTGAGGGTGCGCGCTCCCTTTATCCTTATTGTAAATTACCATTCGGGTCAGTGACCACATAGGAACTATGACATTGTAAAAGGTTGGGTTTAAGCCAAAATCTCGTCTTGCCGCTGCCGGAGCCTCCCACCACCAGCACATTTTTGTTCCGGGCGTTTTTGGGGTCCGGTTCTGGCGTATCACTGCCATTGTTATCATCG